>ERZ802819.1212-NODE-1212-length-16270-cov-42.1174_pt1 | contig 16270 bp, 18 predicted proteins | sample MGYA00345647_ERZ802819 | MGnify/ENA primary metagenome ERZ802819 (study PRJEB30503, sample SAMEA104212355) | marine metagenome | biome: Westerlies Biome; feature: [SRF] surface water layer (ENVO:00010504) within the epipelagic zone...; material: water... | reverse complement strand
CGGCGATGTCTGATATCACAATTATCGTGCGCGGCGCGGGAACGATTTTCTTAGCTGGTCCCCCCTTGGTCAAGGCTGCAACGGGAGAAATTGTAAGCGCCGAAGATCTTGGTGGCGCGGATGTGCATACACGCTTATCCGGGGTGGCTGATTATTTGGCTGAGGATGATGATCACGCGCTGGCTTTGGCGCGCCAAGCTGTGGCCAATCTCAATCGTCCAAAATTGGATCTGCCAAATTTGCAACCTGCCGAGGATCCGCAATATGATCCAAACGAAATTTTGGGCGTTGTGCCGCGAGATTTGCGTAGTCAATATGATATTCGCGAGGTGTTGGCGCGTCTGGTTGATGGTTCACGGTTTGATGAGTTTAAAGCCCGTTTCGGTACAACTTTGGTAACAGGCTTCGCGCATGTGATGGGGTGCCCTGTCGGAATTGTCGCCAATAACGGGGTCCTGCTAAGCGAAGCGGCGCAAAAAGGCGCGCATTTCATTGAACTTTGCAGCCAACGAAAAATACCATTGGTGTTTTTACAAAATATCACAGGCTTCATGGTGGGGCAGCGCTACGAGAATGAAGGTATAGCCCGCCATGGTGCAAAAATGGTGACAGCGGTTGCCACCACGGCGGTGCCTAAAGTGACGGTTCTGATCGGGGGAAGTTTTGGGGCGGGGAATTACGGCATGTCGGGGCGTGCCTATCAGCCGCGTTTTTTATGGACTTGGCCCAATAGCCGAATTTCGGTGATGGGCGGCGCGCAAGCCGCGCAAGTTTTGGCCACGTTGAAGCGTGATAATATTGAGCGCGCGGGCGGCGTTTGGTCTGCAGAGGAAGAAGCGGCCTTTCAAAAACCCACTTTGGATATGTTTGAAGAGCAATCGCATCCGCTTTACGCCTCGGCGCGACTTTGGGATGACGGGATCATCGATCCGCGAAAAACCCGTGAGACGCTTTATTGCTCATTGCGGGCCGCCTTAAACGCGCCCATAGAGGAGACCCGCTTTGGCCTATTCAGAATGTAACATAAGCGCAGGCGCAGCGCGCGTGATCAAATTTATATTTGGTCAGTTTGGCATAAAACCGCACAGTGGCATGAAATCGCACATAAGAGGCTTGCATGTTTGAGGGTATTTTAATCGCGAATCGTGGTGAAATTGCTTTGCGCGTGATGCGTAGCGCGCAGCGAATGGGGGTGCGTTGCATCGCGGTGTATTCCGACGCGGATCAAAATGCACAACATGTTTTGCAAGCCGATCACGCGGTTCATATTGGTGGCGCATTGCCAGCGCAAAGCTATCTTTGCGGTGATAAAATAATTGCCGCCGCTTTAAGCTCTGGGGCGCAGGCTATTCATCCTGGTTATGGGTTTTTATCCGAAAACCCTGAGTTTGTTGAGGCGGTAGAGGCTGCGGGTTTGGTTTTTATTGGGCCCTCGGCCAGCGCCATTCGAGCCATGGGGTTAAAAGACTCGGCGAAGGCCCTTATGGCGAAGGCAGGAGTGCCCGTGGTGCCTGGGTTTTCTGGCCATCAAGATCCCGCGCGTTTGCTTAAAGAGGCTGAAAAAATTGGATTTCCGGTTTTGATTAAGGCGGTTGCGGGCGGCGGTGGGAAAGGTATGCGTTTGGTCGATACGGCTGATGCCTTTGCAGCAGCTCTATCCGAGGCGCGTTCTGAGGCGGTAAATGCCTTTGGCAATGGCGATGTTTTACTTGAAAAATTCATTTCGCAACCGCGTCATATTGAAGTGCAGGTGTTTGGTGACGGGACAGATGTTCTGCATTTATTTGAACGAGATTGCTCTTTACAGCGGCGCCATCAAAAAGTTGTCGAGGAAGCGCCGGCACCCGGGATGACCAAGCAGATGCGCGCGGTGATGGGCAAGGCCGCAGTTGCAGCGGCCAAGGCTATAGAATATCGCGGAGCAGGCACGGTTGAGTTCATTGTTGATGGATCTGATGGGCTGCGTGAAGATCGCTTTTGGTTCATGGAAATGAACACCCGTTTGCAAGTTGAGCATCCTGTGACCGAAGCCATTACCGGCGTGGATCTCGTGGAGTGGCAGTTAAACGTGGCCGCGGGCGGTAAATTACCAGTGCAACAAAAAGATTTACAGATCACTGGCCATGCGATCGAAGCGCGGCTTTACGCCGAAGATCCCCAGCAAGATTTTTTGCCAATGGCGGGACAGCTGACGCATTTGGCCTTTCCCAGCGCGTGCCGTATCGATTCTGGGGTAATTGCCAATGATATGATAAGCGCATTTTACGACCCGATGTTGGCGAAAGTTATCGTGTTTGGTCAAAATCGGCGCGCGGCGATCGATAAAATGGGTCAGAGCCTGGCCGCGATTGAGATTGCCGGTATTAAGACAAATCTGGGTTTTCTCGCTGCGTTAACCCAAATTAGCGATTTCACATCCTGCCGGCTCGATACAGGTTTGATTTCTAGAAATTCATCCGTGCTGACTGCGCCGGTCAAGTTGACGGCACGCGCCCTATTGGCGGGCGTGGTCTCTGCTGTTGGGAACTCGGCCACCAAGTCGCGTTTAAGCGGTTTTTGTCTTTGGAAAGGCGCGTCACAAAGGGTGCAAGTAATCTTTGAGGGGCAACAGATCGTATTGCCGGTACAGCTGATTGAAAACCAAATTATTTTAAAATGGCAGGGTGCAGATTATCCCGCGGTTTACAGCGATGCGGGGTGGCAATTTGAGGGGGAGGCATTGCCGGCCGCTCACCGGGCGGGGCGCGATATCACAGTGTTTGATCAGGGCGGTATAGCGCTGAAGCTAATTGACCCTTTAAGCCGCGCGGAAGTGGCTGCTGTTGGCACAACACAGATCGAGGCTCCGATGCCCGGGCTTGTAATTGCAGTATCTGTGAGCGCGGGGCAGGAGGTGGAAGAGGGCCAGCCTTTGATCACGTTAGAGGCGATGAAGATGCAGCAAGTGCTCTCTGCTCCTTTTTCTGGCAGGGTTGATGAGATCGCTGTAGAGGAGGGCGTCTATGTTGAAGCGCAAGCGCTGCTTATTCAGCTCAAAAATGATCAAAATTAAATTTTTCACGGTTGAAAACGCGGAATTTTTGATCGAATTTTCGAAATTTGAGAGGTTTGCGAGTAATATGCTTAGGTTGTCCTATTCAGGGTGGTGAATTCTTCTCTTGGGATGTTGACCCCGAGTGCCCAGAGGGGTAAACCCTCGCCAAGCCAACTGGGCGTTGGGTTTGCCACCGTAACGCCAAAATATGGAGCCGTCTGTGGATGACTTGCTAAGGGAATACCTCCCGATACTTGTATTTATGGCCATCGCTATTGGCCTTGGCTTATTGCTTATTTTGGCCGCCGTAGTGGTGGCTGTTCGAAATCCAGATCCCGAAAAAGTCTCTGCCTATGAGTGCGGCTTTAATGCCTTTGACGACGCGCGAATGAAGTTCGATGTCCGATTCTATTTGGTTTCAATCCTCTTCATTATTTTTGATTTGGAAATTGCCTTTTTATTCCCTTGGGCGGTGGCCTTTAAGGATATAAGCATGGTCGGATTTTGGTCTATGATGGTGTTTTTGGGCGTTTTAACGATTGGCTTTGCCTATGAGTGGAAAAAAGGGGCTCTGGAATGGGAGTGATGGCGGGCGTAAACGCGGCGGGTGTGGATAAAGAAGTTGCCGCGCAAGAGCTGAACCGAGAGCTTCAAGATAAAGGCTTTTTGCTGACCTCGACAGAAGATATTATCAATTGGGCACGTACGGGCAGCTTACATTGGATGACGTTTGGATTGGCGTGTTGCGCCGTTGAAATGATGCATACCTCGATGCCTCGCTACGATCTTGAGCGTTTTGGAACAGCACCCCGCGCCAGCCCGCGCCAGTCGGATTTGATGATTGTGGCGGGTACTTTAACCAATAAAATGGCGCCTGCGTTACGCAAAGTTTATGATCAGATGCCCGAACCGCGTTACGTGATTTCCATGGGCTCATGCGCCAATGGTGGCGGCTATTATCATTACAGCTATTCCGTGGTGCGTGGATGCGATCGCATTGTGCCCGTTGATATTTATGTCCCCGGTTGCCCACCAACAGCTGAAGCGTTGCTGTATGGGATCATGGCTTTGCAACGTAAAATCCGCCGCACGGGAACAATTGTACGATGACCCAGTCAAATGTTTCCGCTTTGAAGGAGTTAGGCGCTCAATTGGCCGATAAGCGTAAGGATTGCGTTTTAAGCTGGAAGATTGCGTTTGATGAGCTCACAATCTGTGTCGCTCCGTCTAATTTGCATAATTTCGTGAGTTTTTTGAAGACGGATGCGAATTGTCAGTTTTCGAGCTTGGTAGATATTACCGCAGTCGATTATCCAGAGCGCAGCGATCGTTTTGACGTCGTGTATCAATTTCTATCGATGTATCAAAACAAACGGGTTCGCCTGCGGGTGTCAATTCGCGAAGATGAAATGTTACCATCGATCTGTGATATTCATCCCTCAGCGAATTGGTTTGAACGTGAAGTATTTGATATGTTTGGTATTTTATTTACTGGCCATCCTGATTTGAGGCGTTTACTGACAGATTATGGGTTTCGCGGGCACCCGCTTCGCAAAGACTTTCCGACAACCGGCTATACCGAGGTGCGCTATGACGAAGCGCAAAAGCGTGTGGTGTATGAGCCTGTGAGTCTTGTGCAAGAATACCGGCAATTTGACTTTATGTCGCCATGGGAAGGGGCTGAATACGTGCTTCCTGGTGATGAAAAAGAGGCTGCGAAATGATGGATGGCTCCAACGAATTTAACGATGCGCTGACGGGCGAACAGAAAATTCGAAATTTCAACATAAATTTTGGCCCTCAACATCCGGCGGCGCATGGTGTGTTGCGGCTGGTCTTGGAGCTTGATGGCGAAATCGTAGAGCGCTGCGATCCGCATATTGGCCTGTTGCATCGTGGCACTGAGAAGTTGATGGAAAGCCGCACTTATTTGCAGAACCTGCCCTATTTTGACCGGCTGGATTATGTCGCCCCGATGAACCAAGAACATGCGTGGTGTTTGGCGATTGAAAAGCTGACCGGCGTCGAGGTGCCACGTCGTGCCTCGCTGATACGGGTTCTTTACAGTGAAATAGGCCGCGTTTTAAATCACTTGTTGAATGTGACAACGCAGGCGATGGATGTGGGCGCCTTGACGCCGCCTCTTTGGGGATTCGAAGAGCGTGAAAAGCTGATGGTGTTTTATGAACGCGCTTGCGGCGCGCGTTTGCATGCGGCTTATTTCCGTCCCGGAGGGGTGCATCAGGATATCAGCGATGATTTGATCGACGATATAGAGGCTTGGGCCGTGGCGTTTCCAGAAGTGATGGATGACATCGATGGGCTATTAACAGAAAACCGAATTTTCAAGCAGCGCAATGCCGATATTGGCGTGGTCAGCGAAGAAGATATTCTGAATTACGGCTTCTCAGGCGTGATGGTGCGCGGTTCCGGCTTGGCTTGGGATCTGCGGCGGGCACAGCCTTATGAGTGCTATGATGAGTTTGAGTTTCAAATCCCGGTTGGAAAGAACGGGGATTGTTATGATCGGTATTTGGTGCGGATGGAAGAAATGCGCCAATCGGTTTCGATTATTCGGCAGGCCATTGCTAAGTTACGTGTCGAAAAGGGCGATGTTTTGGCGCGTGGTAAGCTGACACCGCCAAAGCGCACCGAGATGAAGCAATCGATGGAAGCGCTTATTCATCATTTTAAACTTTACACAGAAGGTTTTCATGTTCCCGCCGGTGAAGTTTACGCGGCGGTAGAAGCCCCGAAGGGTGAGTTTGGCGTGTATTTGGTGGCGGATGGCAGCAATAAACCGTATCGGGCAAAGTTGCGTGCGCCAGGGTTCTTACATTTGCAAGCTATGGATTACATTGCGTCCGGGCACCAACTTGCGGATGTGGCTGCAATCATTGGTACGATGGACGTTGTTTTTGGAGAGATTGACCGCTGATGCTGCGCCGCTTACACCCTGATCAACCGGATAGTTTTGAGTTTACGCCTGCAAATAAAGCTTGGGCGGAAGCGCAAATCAGCAAATACCCCGAAGGCCGCCAAGCTTCGGCAATCATCCCGCTTCTTTGGCGCGCGCAAGAACAAGTGGGTTGGTTGCCACGTCCTGCCATCGAAGCCGTAGCGGATATGCTCGGCTTGGCGTATATGCGGGCGTTGGAAGTGGCGACGTTTTACTTTATGTTTCAATTGCAACCAGTTGGATCTGTTGCGCATATTCAAGTCTGTGGAACCACATCCTGTATGATATGTGGCGCGGAAGATCTGATCTCAATTTGTCGGGAAAAAATCGCATCCGAGGCCCATCAGCTTTCAGCTGACGGGAGGTTCAGCTGGGAAGAGGTCGAGTGTTTGGGCGCTTGTACAAACGCGCCAATGGCCCAGATCGGCAAGGATTATTACGAAAACCTAACGGCAGACGGCTTTGCTGCGATGATCGATGAGATGGCAGGGGGCACGATACCGCTGCCGGGCCCACAAAACGGGCGTTTTTCTTGCGAACCTTTTGGGGGCGCGACGTCTCTGAAGCAATATGAAGCTAACCGCCAGGCCCATAACGCTAGTGCCGCGCTTGCGGCTGAACTCAACGATACACTCAAGCGCATCGATGGAAGCGAAGTTCCGGTGACAACGCCGTGGCTTGGCAAATCAAAGGCAAACGCGAAAGGTGCTAAATCCAGTGCAACTGATAGCTCAACTGGCATTGCGCCAAAACAGCCGCGGCTTCTGAAGGTGGCGCGCAAAGCGGGCGCTGATGATTTGGGCCTAATCAAAGGTATTGGTCCAAAGTTAAACGTGCTTTTAAACGCTGCTGGTATCTTTCACTTTGACCAAATTTCAAAATGGACCGCCGAAAATGTGGCCTGGGCTGACGCGCATTTTCCAGGCTTCAAAGGCTGTGCTAGCCGTGATGCTTGGCCAGAGCAGGCAGATGCACTTGGCGCGCAAAGCAAGACGAAAACTCAAACTCGTGGTATAAAGGAATAGCGTTTTTAAGCGCGAGTTCCATTAGAGAGGAGTTTCAATATGTTAGAGCCGATTAAGAATACAAGCTGCCAGCTGGGCTGCTGGGCGATTTCGGGCGCTGCAGCTGTGTTGACCTTCATCATGTGTTTTGGTTTGGGCGAAATAGCCTTTATGGGCGCGGTATTTTTTGCCGCGACCGTTTGCGTCGCCTTGGGTTTGCTGTTGGGGTGGGTGCTTTGCACACCTTTGACCCCGCTCGGCAGCGCGCGCGCTTATCCTTTGGTTGACGCCAGCGCTGTAGATTCGTCGCTTGGCAACGTTTTCGCCGAGCAATCTGCTGCAACGTCTGGGCTTGCCTCTACGCAGCTTCCCGGAGAGATTGAACTTGCCGCGCGTAAATCTGAATGGGCTTATGCACCGGCCGCAACCGCCGCAGATGCTACCGCCCCGGGTGCGTTGGCGCAGCCGCGCAACGGGCAAGCAGACGATTTGAAAAAAATAAAAGGCGTTGGGCCAAAGCTGGAAACGATTTTGAATACGCTTGGCGTGTTTCATTTCGATCAAATCATGGCTTGGGGGCCAGATGATATCGCTTGGATGGATGAAAACTTGAACGGATTTAAGGGGCGCGTCAGCCGCGATGATTGGGTGGCGCAGGCGAAAGCCTTAGCGCCTTAGAAATGGCAATTAAAGGATGCGGCGGGGCTCGCGTTCGAAGGGAAGATGATGGCGCAGGGCGCAGGGCAACATGAAAACAGACAGGGCCGTTTGGTGGCTCTGGTTATCGCGGGCGCGATGCTGCTTTGGATTGTTGTGCAATGGCTTGGTCCCAAGTTGGGTCTTGCTGGGCGGTTTGCAATATTGATAGATTTCGCTGTTTTGGCAGCGTTTATTTGGGCTATGGTGGTGTCTCTGCGCATGTGGCGGCACCGCCAGAAACAAGGGAAATGAGGCGCGTATGCTAACGGATAAAGACCGGATATTTACTAATATCTACGGCATGCATGATCGTTCGCTCGCGGGTGCGCGTGCGCGTGGCCATTGGGATGGTACGGCGGCTATTATCAAAAAGGGTCGCGACTGGGTCATTGATACGATGAAAGCATCCGGTTTGCGTGGCCGCGGTGGTGCTGGGTTTCCGACGGGGCTTAAATGGTCCTTTATGCCCAAGGAAAGCGATGGGCGTCCGGCTTATCTCGTTGTTAACGCAGATGAATCAGAGCCGGGAACGTGCAAAGACCGCGAAATCATGCGCCATGACCCGCATACATTAATCGAGGGTTGCTTGATTGCCAGTTTCGCGATGAATGCCAATGCGTGTTACATTTACATTCGCGGCGAATATATTCGCGAGCGCGAAGCATTGCAGGCGGCGATCGATGAAGCCTATGATGCTGGTTTGCTTGGTAAGAATGCAGCCAAATCGGGCTGGGATTTTGATCTTTACCTGCATCATGGGGCGGGCGCGTATATTTGCGGTGAAGAAACTGCCTTATTGGAAAGCCTTGAAGGCAAAAAAGGAATGCCGCGGATGAAGCCGCCATTTCCTGCAGGTGCCGGGCTTTACGGGTGCCCTACAACGGTGAATAACGTGGAATCGATCGCGGTTGTTCCAACCATTTTGCGCCGAGGACCTGACTGGTTTAGCAGTTTTGGACGGCCCAATAATGCGGGAACAAAACTGTTCGCGATTTCCGGGCACGTGAACAATCCATGCGTTGTTGAAGAGGCGATGTCGATTAGTTTTGAAGAATTGATTGAAAAGCATTGCGGCGGCATTCGTGGCGGTTGGAGCAATTTAAAAGCCGTAATTCCGGGCGGTTCTTCGGTTCCTTGTATCCGCGGTGAGCACATGCGCGATGCGATCATGGATTTTGATTACTTGCGCGAACAGCGCTCGGGTTTGGGAACCGCGGCGGTGATTGTGATGGATCAATCAACCGATATTATTAAAGCGATCTGGCGTCTTTCTAAGTTTTATAAGCATGAAAGTTGCGGGCAATGTACGCCGTGCCGTGAAGGTACCGGATGGATGATGCGCGTAATGGACCGTTTGGTAACGGGCGAGGCTGGTGTTGAAGAAATTGACATGCTGTTGGATGTGACCAAACAAGTGGAAGGCCACACGATTTGTGCGCTTGGTGATGCTGCAGCCTGGCCGATTCAGGGCCTTATCCGCAACTTCAGGGACGAAATCGAGGATCGGATCGCGCATAAGCGATCTGGTTCGATCGATGCGGTTGCGGCGGAATAAAACAATGCGTTGCTTGATAGCCATACTGCCAATCATGTTCTGCGTCGCTTGTGGGGAAAGCTACAAAGACAATCAACATGCGTTTGACGGTGTGAAATTTAGTGCATCCTTGAAAGCGGAAAAAAATGCTCCTGAAGCCTTCTCGCTCCGGGTAAAGAAAGCTGCCAAAAGTGTCGTGGGTGCGCGCGAAGCCGGGCGTTATGAAGCAACGAAATATTGCGTTGAAAAGTTTGGAACCTCAGATATTGCTTGGATAATGGGCCCTGACAGCCCCGATTTAGAACTTGAAAATGGCAATTTCAACCTGATTGGGAGCTGCGTGATTTTATGAGCCCAGCTTTTTCCGATATGCGCCAAACTGGTTGCCATTCTTACATTGCCTTCCATGTCACGCTTGGCCACGCGCTGTTTAGCGCATTAAGCGCAGCCGCATCGCAGCCCCATAACGCCAGAAAAGTTGAGATCATGCTATGACCACTATGCGTACCATCGTTATCGACGATAATGAAATTGAAGTAGATAGCGCCATGACATTGATCCAAGCTTGCGAGCAAGCTGGCATTGAAGTGCCGCGCTTTTGTTACCATGAGCGGCTTACGATTGCTGGCAATTGCCGCATGTGTTTGGTCGAAGTTGTCGGGGGTCCGCCTAAACCTGCGGCCTCTTGTGCGATGCAGGTGCGCGATCTGCGCCCCGGCCCAGAAGGGCAACCGCCGGTGATTAAGACCAATTCGCCGATGGTCAAAAAGGCCCGTGAAGGCGTGATGGAGTTTTTATTGATCAATCATCCGCTGGATTGCCCGATTTGTGATCAGGGTGGTGAATGCGATCTTCAGGATCAGGCGATGGCTTATGGCGTTGATTTTTCGCGGTTTCGCGAAGCAAAACGGGCAAGTACCGATTTGGATCTTGGCCCTCTAGTTGAAACGCATATGACGCGTTGCATCAGTTGCACGCGCTGCGTGCGCTTCACAACAGAAGTTGCTGGAATCACGCAGATGGGTCAAACGGGGCGCGGCGAAGATAGCGAAATAACCAGCTATCTTGGGGAAACGCTGAACAGCAACCTGCAAGGCAATATTATCGATCTCTGCCCTGTTGGGGCTTTGACGTCAAAGCCCTATGCTTTCACCGCGCGCCCTTGGGAGCTTACAAAAACGGAAACCATCGATGTGATGGATGCTTTGGGATCCAATATTCGCGTGGATACGAAAGGCCGTGAAGTGATGCGTATTTTGCCACGCAATCATGACGGCGTGAATGCAGAATGGATTTCAGATAAAACCCGGTTTGTTTGGGATGGGCTGCGCAGGCAAAGGCTTGACCAACCCTATTTGCGTGAAAATGGCAAATTGCGCCCTGCCACTTGGCCAGAGGCTTTGCAAGCGGCTGCGGCAGCGATTTCTGGAAAGAACTTGGTTGGTTTGATCGGGGATCTTGTGCCCGTTGAAGCTGGTTTTGCGCTGAAAAATCTGGTTGAAGGGTTGGGGGGCGCGGTTGAATGCCGTGTGGATGGCGCGAAGCTGCCCGCCAAAAACCGCTCTGGCTATGTTGGATCTGCGAGTATTGAAGATATTGAAGCAGCGGATGAAATTTATTTGATCGGCTGTAACCCCAGGCTGGAAGCGCCGGTTTTGAATGCGCGCATTCGTCAAGCCTGGACGAAAGGCGCGGATGTCAAACTCGTTGGGCAGGCCGTAGACCTCACTTATGACTATGCGCTGATTGGCGCGGATCGAGCCGCGCTGGCCAACTTGTCAAAAACCGCAAAGTCTGCGAGGGCGCCGTTGTTTATCATCGGCATGGGCGCTTTGATGGAAGCCGATGGCGCGGCCGTGCTTGGGCACGCGATGGCGCTGGCCGAAGACACTGGCGGTAAACTTATGGTGTTGCACACGGCAGCTAGCCGCGTGGGCATGCTGGATATTGATGCCACCTGCGAGGGCGGCGTTAGCGCAGCGCTTGGCTCGGCTGAGGTTGTTTTCAACCTGGGCGCGGATGAGGTGGAAATTGCCGCTGGTCCAGTGGTGATTTACCAAGGTAGCCATGGCGATCGCGGTGCGCATCGCGCGGATATCATTTTTCCCAGCGCCGCTTACACTGAAGAAAATGGATTATTCGTCAATACTGAAGGGCGGCCGCAATTGGCGGTAAGGGCGGGTTTTGCGCCTGGTGAGGCGAAAGAAAATTGGGCGATTTTGCGGGCGTTATCAGCCGAGTTAGCCGCTACCTTGCCCTTCGATTCGCTCGCTGAATTGCGTCAGAGTTTGCTTGAAGCTCACCCGCATCTTGGCCAAATCGATCAGATCTCGCAAAGCGAATGGGCGCCGCTTAAGGCGGGGACGTTGGGCAAAGCTACATTCCGCAGCGCGATTTCAGATTTCTATTTAACCAATCCGATTGCGCGGGCGTCAAAATTGATGGCAGAGCTTTCTGCGGGCGCTGAAGCGCGCGCTAAAGCTCCGGTGGCGGCAGAATGAACCCTTGTTTAGAACAGGTCTGCGCAATGCTGATTACCCCGCGATCTACCACGTTTTCAGCGAAACTAGTTAGGAATGCCGATGGCTGATTTTCTCACAACTCCAGGCGGTATTGCGCTGACCATCGTGGCGCAATGTCTCGCGGTTTTGGGCTTTGTAATGGTCAGCCTGCTGTTTCTTGTATATGGAGATAGAAAGATTTGGGCGGCCGTACAAATGCGCCGTGGCCCTAACGTGGTTGGCATGTTTGGTCTTTTGCAAACGGTTGCGGATGCGCTGAAATACGTTGTGAAAGAAATCGTGGTGCCCGCGGGCGCGGATAAAACGGTTTTTTTCCTTGCGCCGTTGATTTCCTTTGTGTTGGCGATGGTGGCTTGGGCTGTGATCCCGTTCAATGACGGCTGGGTCTTGGCCAATATCAACGTTGCTATTCTATATGTTTTCGCGATCTCCTCGTTAGAGGTTTATGGCGTCATCATGGGGGGCTGGGCCTCGAATTCAAAATATCCGTTTTTAGGCTCATTGCGCTCAGCGGCGCAGATGATTTCTTATGAAGTGTCGATCGGGTTGATTATCATTGGGGTCATTATTTCAACGGGATCCATGAATTTTGGTGATATTGTTGCAGCGCAAGATGGCTCTTATGGGTTCTTCAGCTGGTATTGGTTGCCGCATCTGCCCATGGTGTTTTTGTTTTTCATCTCTGCATTGGCAGAAACAAATCGCCCGCCTTTCGATCTGCCGGAAGCTGAATCAGAATTGGTGGCTGGCTATCAAGTTGAATATAGCTCGACGCCATTCCTGTTGTTTATGGCAGGCGAATATATTGCGATTTTCCTGATGTGCGCGCTGACCTCATTATTATTCTTCGGGGGCTGGTTGTCACCAATCCCAGGAATTCCCGATGGTGTTTTATGGATGGTCGGCAAAATGGCATTCTTCTTCTTCATGTTCGCCATGGTGAAGGCGATTACGCCGCGCTATCGCTATGATCAATTGATGCGGATCGGCTGGAAAGTCTTTTTGCCGATGTCGTTAGCCTGGGTTGTTATTGTAGCGTTTTTTGCAAAATTTGAGCTTTTTGGCGGCGCTTATGCCCGCTGGATGATAGGGGGTTAAGATGAGCCAGATAGATTATACACGCGCCGCGAAGTATTTTTTGCTTGCCGATGTGTTTACCGGCTTGAAGCTTGGCCTGAAATATTTCTTTAAGCCAAAGGCAACGCTGAACTATCCTCATGAAAAGGGGCCTTTATCGCCACGGTTTCGTGGAGAGCACGCGTTGCGCCGTTATCCAAATGGCGAAGAACGCTGCATCGCTTGTAAACTTTGCGAAGCGGTCTGTCCCGCGCAAGCAATCACTATTGATGCAGAACCGCGCGATGATGGCAGCCGACGCACCACCCGCTACGACATTGATATGACCAGGTGCATTTATTGCGGCTTTTGCCAAGAGGCATGCCCAGTTGATGCAATCGTAGAAGGGCCAAATTTTGAGTTTGCCACCGAAACCCGCGAAGAGCTTTTTTATAATAAAGATAAACTGCTTGAAAACGGCGATCGTTGGGAAGCCGAAATTGCCCGCAATCTTGAATTGGACGCGCCGTACCGATGATGGATAGTTTGAGTGGGCCTAATCTGAGCGTTGCAAAGCGAAGAGATCTGAATGCGCTTGAATGCACAGCAGTTTATGACGTTGTGTTGGATGCGTCACTGACAAAAAAGGATATTTCCGGATGAGCGTGGTTGGATTTGCATTCTATTTGTTTGCGTTATGCACGGTTACAGGCGGGTTGTTTACTGTGGTTAGCCGAAACCCAGTGCATTCTGTGTTATGGCTTATCTTAACATTTTTATCATCTGCTGGATTGTTCGTGTTGCTTGGCGCTGAGTTTGTGGCGATGCTTTTGGTCATTGTTTACGTTGGCGCTGTTGCGGTTTTGTTTCTTTTTGTCGTGATGATGTTAGATGTTGATTTTGCAGAGTTAAAGGCGGAGATGGCGCAATACTTGCCGCTTGGCTTGTTAATCGGTCTGGTTTTGTTGATGCAGCTGTCGATGGCGCTTGGCGTGTGGAGCGTTGCTGACACGGCTGAGGCGGCGCGGGCGGCCGTGACCCCAGCAGAAACGCATAACACTGCGGCGCTTGGCTTGCTGATTTATGATCAGTATTTCTTGCTCTTCCAATTGGCGGGTCTGATCCTGTTGGTGGCGATGATCGGGGCGATCGTTTTGACCTTGCGCCACCGCAAGGATGTAAAGCGGCAAGATGTTTTGGCACAAATGTATCGCGATCCAGCATTAGCGATGGAATTGAAAGACGTAAAACCGGGGCAGGGGCTTTAAGCCAATGTCGCCTAAGATTACAGGAACCGAGGGAATTTTATGATTGGTTTAGAACATTATCTAACAGTGGCGGCCTCGCTTTTTGTGATAGGTATTTTTGGTTTGTTTTTAAATCGAAAAAACGTGATTATTTTGTTGATGTCGATCGAGCTGATGCTGCTTGCTGTGAACATCAATCTGGTCGCTTTTTCGAGTTTTTTGGGCGATTTGGTCGGACAGGTTTTTACGCTTTTCGTGTTGACGGTCGCCGCCGCAGAAGCTGCGATTGGTCTGGCGATTTTGGTCAGTTTCTTTCGCAATCGCGGCACCATCGCCGTTGAAGACGTCAACGTGATGCAAGGATAGTCGAAAATGGTAAAGCTCATTCTTTTTGCGCCCTTAATTGGAGCCTTGATTGGCGGGTTCGGCTGGAAAATAATCGGTGAAACCGCCGCTCAATACGTGACAACGGGTCTGTTGTTTTTGGCTTGCGCCCTAAGCTGGATTGTCTTTTTGGGATTTGATGGTGAAACGCAAATCATTCAAATATTTCGCTTTATCGAAAGCGGAAGCTTAAGCACAGATTGGGCGATCCGGTTGGATCGGCTGACAGCGATTATGTTGATCGTCGTTACCTCTGTGTCGGCTTTGGTGCATCTTTACAGCTTTGGATATATGGATCACGATCCGCAATGGAATGAGGGTGAAAGCTATAAACCCAGATTCTTTGCCTATTTGTCTTTCTTCACATTCGCGATGCTGGCGCTTGTCACATCTGACAATCTTATTCAGATGTTTTTTGGTTGGGAAGGTGTTGGTGTAGCCTCTTATCTTTTGATTGGGTTTTATTATCGCAAACCAACGGCCAATGCTGCGGCAATCAAAGCGTTTGTGGTGAACCGGGTTGGAGATTTTGGCTTTGCATTGGGCATTTTTGGCCTGTTTTATTTGACCGATAGCGTGTCTTTCACCGAGGTGTTTGCCGCTGCGCCAAACCTAGCCGAGACGCAAATTCATTTTTTATGGCGGGAGTGGAACGCTGCCAATTTACTAGCGTTCTTGCTGTTTATCGGTGCAATGGGCAAATCGGCCCAGCTGTTTTTGCACACATGGCTTCCGGATGCGATGGAGGGGCCAACCCCGGTTTCTGCGCTTATTCACGCGGCCACAATGGTTACAGCGGGTGTGTTTTTGGTGTGCCGGATGTCACCTTTGATGGAGTATGCTCCTGAAGCGATGGCAGTTGTGACCTTTCTTGGTGCTTCAACAGCCTTTTTTGCCGCCACTGTTGGTCTGGTACAAAACGATATCAAGCGTGTCATTGCCTATTCAACCTGTTCGCAGCTTGGCTACATGTTCGTCGCGGCGGGCGTGGGTGTATATTCGGTCGCCATGTTTCACCTGTTCACGCATGCGTTTTTTAAAGCCATGCTGTTTTTGGGGGCGGGATCTGTGATCCACTCGATGCATCATGAACAAGATATGCGAAATTATGGCGGTTTGCGTAAAAAAATTCCCTATACATTCGCGGCTATGATGATTGGAACTTTAGCCATTACCGGTGTTGGTATCCCTCTGACGCATATTGGTTTTGCCGGATTTTTATCGAAGGATGCTGTGATTGAAAGTGCTTGGGCAGGAACCTCGGGTGGCTATGCGTTTTGGATGCTTGTTTTTGCCGCTATGCTGACATCTTTTTACAGCTGGCGTTTGATTTTTCTGACCTTTTACGGTGAGGCGCGCGGTGATCACCATACGCATGAGCACGCGCATGAAAGCCCCAAAGTCATGTTGATACCCTTGGGTGTTCTCGCGCTTGGCGCGGTGTTTAGCGGCATGATGTGGTATAACAGCTTCTTTGGCGATCATGCCTCTGTGAATAGGTTTTTTGGAATTCCCGATCACCACGTGTCTGAGAAAGACCATGGGCATGATGCGGGCCATGACAAGGCCGATGAGGCGCAGGCTGACAAAGCCGATACGCAGGCGAGCGGATCGCAGGCGCATGCGGAAAAAACCGATGGGCACGCGTTACAGGCGCAAGCACCAATAGGCGCGATTTATATAAGCGCTGATAATCACGTCATGGATGAGGCGCATCATGCCCCGGCCTGGGTGAAAATCAGCCCGTTTATCGCGATGCTTATTGGTTTTGTAACGGCGCTTTGGTTTTACATTTGGGATCCGGCGATGCCCGCGCGCCTCGCGGCAAACC
>ERZ802819.1207-NODE-1207-length-16298-cov-47.5277_pt1 | contig 16298 bp, 12 predicted proteins | sample MGYA00345647_ERZ802819 | MGnify/ENA primary metagenome ERZ802819 (study PRJEB30503, sample SAMEA104212355) | marine metagenome | biome: Westerlies Biome; feature: [SRF] surface water layer (ENVO:00010504) within the epipelagic zone...; material: water... | reverse complement strand
GCGTCGGCGCGGTGCTGTTGCGAACCGGCACGTCAAAAGCCTCAGAGCTGGGCGGGCTCTGCCGCACCATGCCGCGTACGGCCCTGTTTTGTTTGATCGGAGCAGCCTCAATTTCGGCTTTCCCGCTTTTCTCTGGATTTGTCACCAAATCTTTGATTATGGATGAGACTGCAAACGAACATTATCCAATCATCTGGGCCATCTTGGTATTTGCCTCGGCTGGTGTTCTATCACATTCAGGGATTAAGATCCCGTATTTCACCTTTTTTGGCCATGATAGTGGATTGCGCCCCAAAGAAGCCCCATGGAACATGCAGCTGGCGATGGGGATTACCGCGTTTCTGTGCATTTTCATTGGGGTTTACCCCGATCCGCTCTACGCGCTTTTGCCCTATGACGTGGTTTATAAACCCTACACAACCAATCACGTGATTGCCCAATTGCAATTGCTATGCTTTGCGTTATTGGCTTTTGCAGTTCTAATGCGCAGCGGTATCCATCCACCCGAAATACGCGCGGTGAACTTGGATGTTGATTGGATCTATCGGCGCTTGATCCCAAAGCTTTACCGCCCGATTGCCGTGTTGATTGGCTTGATTTGGACCGCGTTAAGCGAGGCGGCTTTGAAAAACCTTGGGCAGTTTCAGAATTTGTTATACCGCTGGCACAGCCCGGAAACCGGAATGGCCCGCGTGCGGCCAACCGGCGCTATGGTGATTTGGGTTGCGATCCTATTGGCGGTGACTTTGATCGCCAGTTATTTTTAAAAGCGCTTAAAGTTTAACCAACCATCCACCGCGTGAAAGCCCCAAAGCCAAAGCCTAAAATCAGAGCCTTAAATCTTAGCAAAAAACCACCTCAGGGTTTTCAAATAGGCATCGGGTTTGCGCCATGGCAGCGGCAGAATTGCCGTGCTTAAGACAAAATAAAAACATATTTTATGCGTAAACCACCTCGTAAGCGTTTGTTAAAGCCTTGTTGTTATTGCTGGGGCTTGCGCAGCTTAAGGTCGTTTATCGATGATAGAGTTTCGGAATGTCAGTAAATCCTTTTGGACGGGCACGCGCCGAAAAATCATTCTGAATAATGTGTCTTTCCGGGTAGAGCTGGGGCTATCTTTGGGCATTTTAGCCTCAAATGGCACGGGCAAAACAACCTTAATCAATATGATCGCGGGGTTGGAAAAACCAGATGAGGGCCAGATCACGCGGGCCTGCAATATATCCTTTCCTCTAGGATTTATGGGCGGCGTTGTTCCCAAACATACGGGCCAAGAAAATGCTCGCTATATCGCCAAACTCTATGGGATGGATCCAAATTTTGTAGAGGCGTTTTGCCGCTGGTTATGCGGTTTAGAAGAATATTTTGACCAGCCGCTTGGCACTGATTCTTCTGGTATGCGCGCGCGATTTACGTTTTCGCTGATGCTGGCGATGGATTTTGACGTCTATCTGATCGATGAAGGCATGCCCACCAGCACGGATGTCGAGTTTAACCGAAAAGCTGGTGAAATCTTAGCGGAACGCTTGCAAAGCACCACCACCATTGTGGTCTCGCATCAAGCAGAGGTGCTGGAACAATATGCGCAAAAAGCCGCCGTGCTTACCGATGGCTCTTTATATTTCTTTGATAGTTTAGGCGACGCGAAAGTACTGTATGACTACCACACCCAAAGCACATAAATTTCAGCTGGGCCCAGAGGCGCCAAAAGGCGCAGGTGCCGCCGCTGACCAGGCAAAGGGCCCCAAAGCCGCGCGCCGCGAAAAACCGCTGCAGGCGCCCCCCTCATCGCCGCAAAAAACCTTAAGAGAAGACGCCCCCAAACCCCCGAATGTTTCGCTTTCACCACATCCAAAATCGCCAGCCGGCACGCCGCATGCATTTCCAAATGCAGCCCAAAGAAGCGAAGAGATTTCAGCGCTGCAAAACAGCATGACGCGGCGACGGCGACGTCTAATCCAAAAACTAATCCTGCGCCTAAGCATCTTTATTCTTCTGCCAACATTGGCCGCAGGCTATTATTACAGCTTCATTGCAACGCCAATGTATGCCACGGATACGGCCTTCCAAATCACCACGGGTGATAGCACAAATCCAAGCTCGCCTTCTATGTTTGGCGGCAGTCAATTCGCCACAACGCCCGATGCCATCGCAGTGCAAACCTATCTCCAATCAAAAGAAGCGATGATTCGCCTACAAGATAATGAAGGGTTTAAGGCCACCTTCTCGGATCCCACAATTGATTGGTGGCAAAGTTTGCCTACAGAGGCTTCATTTGAAGAAACGTATAAAACCTATCTCAAGCATATCAAAATCGCCTTTGACCCCACCGAGGGCATGATCAATATGGAGATCAGCTCCCCCTCGCCCGAATTGAGCGTGTTATTTTCAAAAGCGCTTCTGACCTATGCCGAGCAAAAAATCGATGGGCTTTCGCAGCGCAAACAAGAAAATCAATTGTCTGATGCCCGCAAATCTTTGGCGACGGCAGAAGACGCGCGCGTAGACGCGCAGCGGCACTTAATTGCCTTGCAACAATCCACGCTTCTTGATCCAGAGGCCTATGCCACAAGCCTTCGAGCGCAAATCAGCGGGCTTGAAGAAAAAGCGCTGCAAAAAACCATCGAGCTTCAGGCGTTTCTGGATAATGCCAATCCCAATAGCAACCGCGTTGCGGGCTTGCGCGCCGAAATCCAGCGCCTCCAAAATGCCAAACGCGAAACCGAGGCAAAAATGATTGCGCAAATGCCCAATGGGATGACGTTGCCCGAGTTGCTTGCGCGTTTGCAAATGGCCGCTTCTGACGTTGCGACGCGTGATTTGATGCTGCAATCCGCTTTAGAGCAGCTGCGCGCAACGCAAATTCAAGCCACATCGCAATCGCGCTATCTTACAGTCGCGGTAGAGCCTGTTGCACCGCAAGATCCGGCCTATCCCAGGCATATTCATGATACGCTTCTGGTGTTTTTGATCCTTTCAGGCGTGTATCTCATAATTTCAATCACGGCGTCCATTTTACGCGAACAAATCTCATAATCAGAACAAATACCTCCGGCACGGATGCAGGGCATACCACCTCAAAGCGGGCGTGCGCGCAAGCGCTGCTGATGAAAATGGCGTAACTGATCCAATACCGACTGAAGGCGCACCGGCTTACTTAAATAATGATCCATACCAGCGGCTAAAATGCGCGTTTCATCCCCCGGCATAGCATGAGCTGTTAAGGCAATGATCGGCGTATATACCCCGCGAACTTCATCCAAACCACGGATCACTTTTGCCGCTTGCAACCCATCAAGCTTGGGCATTGAAATATCCATAAAAATAATGTCAGGGGGCTGTGCTTTATAAAGATCAACCGCGTGCTGCCCATCGCAAGCCACTCTCAAACTTACGCCAAAGCGCTGCATCATTTTGGCAAAAATCAACCTGTTGGTTTTATTATCTTCCGCGAGAAGAACCCGCAATTGGAAGGTTTCAGACCTCTTATCCTTGATGCTAGCAGGATTGCCCGCCTGTAACTGAACGGCGGGTTGCGCAGGTTGGATGGCGGCCTTTGGCTTTTGCAACGCTTTTAACAGGCTTAAACGAGAAAAAACCAGCTCAGATGAAAGCGCCGGCGCCGCCAGATCAGTTTGTGCCCCCGCGGAACCCTTGCTTAAAAAATGCTTTTTGCTGCCATTTTATCCGCGATGCGGGGCGGTGCCTGTTGCAGTAACACCTCTATTTTCGATTGTTCCTGTTCGGCAAATAATATGGCTGAGGTTTTCGCCGTGACCGCCCGCAACACGGCCTGAACGGATTGAACCCGTTTGACCTTGCCACCCAATCCAACGATTTGATTGCGCAGAATGCGCCATTTAATTGGGCATTTTGACATGACAAGAACATGCGATAATTGCGGCTTGACGACGTGCCATTCATCCTGCGCCGGCTTGCAGGGTTGCAATTCGATCGTAAAGCCAACGTCAGCCCCTCCGCAAGCCGACGCCTCAACCCAAATATCACCTCCCATCAACGAGACCAGTTTTTGGCAAATCGCCAAACCCAACCCTGTGCCCTCGCCGCCTAGATTTTCCGCTCGCTTTGGCGTTTTCGGTTGTAATTGGGTAAATTCTTGAAAAACATTCTTCCTTTGATCGGGCGGAATACCAACCCCTGTATCAATCACGCAGATCTGTAACTTGCAGGAATGGCTCTCTGCTCGGAACAGTTTTTTAACCCCAATCGCGATATGACCGTGAGATGTAAATTTTAAAGCGTTTCCAATAAGATTTATCATAATTTGCCGTATCCGGCCCGGATCACCGATAAAATCAGTTTCGCATGCGCGGTCATAATCCAAAAAAAGTGGCAGACCTTTGGCTTGTGCTTTATGCGATAAAACAGACAGCACATCATGGATCGCCACCTCAAGGTTGAATTTTTGGCGGCGCAACGTTAAGCGATCTGCCTCCATCTTTGAGTAATCCAGCACATCTTTCAAAATCACCAAAAGCGATTCACTGGAGGTTTTAATCGTGTCTGTAAATAGCTTTTGCTCTTTGCTAAGCGCCGTAGACGAAAGCAAATCAGCCATCCCGACCACCCCATGCAAGGGCGTGCGGATTTCATGGCTGATATTGGCCAAGAATGAAGCCTTTGCCCGCATATTTGCCTCGGCGGTTTTGCGCGCGGTTTTCATAACTGTCTTATAGCGCAAGGCCGCCGTCACATCATGCGCCAGACTAACCATATCACCCATTGGGCCCCGCTGATCGATCAGACGCAACATTTGGCCATTCCACAATTTTATATTTTTTGGTTTCGGCTGCGGCGCTTGCCAACGCTGCAGCATCATCTACCACCACTGCGCCGCGCCCAAATGGCCAGTATCAACAATACCTTCTTGCGTTAAAAAAGATAAAATATCCGAATATGAAACCCCTGGGCGCATCGCCTGTAAACCATCAAAGATTGAAAAATAAGCCGAATTAGCAATCAATAACCGCGAAGATGCGTCAAAAACAGCAAAGCCATTTTTTAGCGTTTCTAAGGCTAGAAAAAGCCGTTGTTCGGCAATCTGCACCTGGTGCGTGGCAGCGCCTAAATCAGAGATCACCCGCTCATTTTGGCTGCGAACCGTATCAATCTCAACGCTCAGCGCTTCAGCGCGCAGCCCAAGCTTCTGGTTTGCCAACGACAATTCGGCCTGCTTTAAGATCAGCAGGCGTTCTGCGCTTAGGCGCGCGCGGCGCTCAGCAATAAGTTGGCGGGCCAAAGTCATCGCTGGGATCTCTTGGGAACGATGCAATCAATCGCAAGAAAATATCCCAAGCTATCTTAAAAACTGTTTAAAACCCGCATATCCTGTTTAACAAAAATGGCCTTGATTAGGCCGCAATCCGTTCAATGGCCAAAGCGATCCCCTGACCACCCCCAATACACATGGTGATCAAGGCGCGGTCTGATTGGGTGCGTTCCAGCTCATGCAAAGCTTTTATCACCAAAATCGCTCCGGTGGCGCCAACCGGATGGCCCAGCGCGATCGCGCCGCCATTTGGGTTCACCCGTGCCGCATCCAACCCCAAGGCTTTATTAACCGCCAAAGCCTGCGCCGCAAAAGCTTCGTTGGATTCAATCACGTCAAAATCTTCAACGGTCAGACCAGTTTTCTGCAATAGGTTTTGCACGGCGGGTATGGGCCCAATCCCCATCACCGCGGGGCGGACGCCCGCATGCGCATATCCCAATACCCGCGCCCGCGGGCGCAGCCCTGCCATTTGCGCAGCGGAGGCTTGCGCCAAAACCAAGGCTGCAGCGCCATCATTGATCCCCGACGCATTGCCCGCCGTCACCGAGCCGTCTTTTTGGAACACCGGGCGCAACCCGGCCAAAGCGACCTCATCCGTCTGTTTGGGGTGTTCATCGCGCATAAAATCCACCTTGTCGCGCTTCACTTTCACCAATACCGGGGTGATCTGATCTTCAAAACGCCCTTCACGAATCGCCGCAGCCGCGCGGGTTTGGCTGGTCATCGCAAACGCATCTTGTTGTGCCCTTGAAATATCATGCTCTGCGGCCACATTCTCCGCCGTAACGCCCATATGACCGGTGCCAAAAGGACAATTCAGCGCCCCAAGCATCATATCCAACGTGCGCACATCGCCCATTTTTGCCCCCCAACGCTGATCCTGCAAAATAAACGGAGAGCGACTCATATTTTCTGCACCGCCAGCCAATCCAAAATCGGCATCCCCCAGCATCAAAGATTGAATAACCGAAACAATCGCTTGCGCCCCGGATCCGCAAAGCCGGTTCACATTCATTGCCGCTGTCGTTTCAGGCACACCAGCCTGCAGGGCGGCAACGCGGCTTAAATACATATCTTTAGGTTCTGTATTGATCACATGACCAAAGGCAACCTGGCCAATTTGTGCGCCCTCAACCCCGGATCTTTCCAGCGCCGCTTTGCTCACAACCGTTGCCAATTCGATGGGAGAGGTTCCGGCCAACATCCCGCCAAAAGTTCCAATTGCGGTGCGTGCGCCGTCTAAAATCACAATCTCGTTCATCTTCCACCTCTGTTATCTTTCCCGTAGTGCTAAAAGCCAAAACGCGCCCTGTCAGCCAAAACGTTCCGTCACTTATCATACAAATTTTTAGCTATGGCGCCGCCCGTCGAAAAACCGCAATCTTTGCAAGATCAGCGCTATGCGACCCGCGTGCCTGCGCGCCGTAAATGGGCACCTCAAAAACTTTTAAATCCGAAACTACGTCGGCCAGAGCCAAAAATTTGCGCGCGAAGCCTTGGCTTTGCCAATGCGCGGCGTTGATGGAAACCACAAACAGCGCCGAAGGTTTGCCCAGATCTATCAGCGCATCCAGAACATCCGGGCCCAAATGACCATTGGTAAATGTACCGGCGCTGACCACCGCGCCATAATGCGCAGCCGGCAGCGGCAAAGCTTGTTCTAAATCCGCTGTAATTAAATCGCGATAGATATTCTTTTGTCGCGCAACCTCAAGCATTTCAGACGAAAGATCCAGCGCATCAATCGGACCAGTGCCCTGATCCGCTAAACAAACGCCCAGCAAGCCGGTGCCCGCCCCGACATCTAAAACAGGCCCCTCAGAATCAAACCTACTAAAATATAATGCCACGTGTTGGGGTAAGATATAATCCATATCCGCCGCAAAGCCCCGATCATAATCGGGCGCCCAACGCGCATAGAGCGCCCTGTTTTCTTCGGCGCCGGACAGGGCATAAGCCGCTTCTAAATCAGGATCTTTTTCACTCATCCAGCGAGTGCAGCAGGACAATTGCGAAAAATCAAGCAAAATTATCAAAGCCGCTTGCAGGCTTTGCGCGAACATGGGCAAATAGCCTATGCAGAAACATCTTTTTTCATTCGGACATGGATATACGGCGCAAGCGCTTTCACGCATGCTACCCAAAGCAGATTGGGCCATTACAGGCACCACCCGCAAGCCTGAAAAGCAAGAGCAGATGCGCCAAGGCAACGTTACCCCTTTGCTTTGGGACAGCCCCGATATCGACGCCGCTTTGGCGCGCGCAGATGCGGTTTTGATTTCAGCCGGGCCCGATGCGCAGGGGGATCCGGTTCTGGGCCGGTTTTCGTCTTTCTTTAAAAAACAGGGGCCTAAACTGGACTGGCTAGGCTATTTATCCACCACGGGCGTCTATGGCGATCATGCGGGCAATTGGGTCGATGAAACCACGCCTCTTACCCCGTCGACCCGCCGGGGCAAGCTGCGTTTAAACGCCGAGCAGGCCTGGCGGGCAATACCAGATTTGCCTTTGCATATTTTTCGTTTGGCCGGAATTTATGGCCCTGGCCGAGGCCCGTTTTCAAAGGTGCGCCAAGGCACAGCCCAGCGCATTATAAAACCCAATCAAATTTTCAGCCGCATCCATGTGGCCGATATTGCACAAGTGTTAAAAGCCTCGCTGCACTCGCCCAATCCTGGCGCGATCTATAACGTATGCGATGATGATCCGGCCCCTCCACAAGACGTGATCGGACATGCGGCCGCCTTGCTGAACATGCCTTTGTCGCCGGAAATCGCGTTTGAAAAGGCCGATCTAAGCCCGATGGCGCGCAGTTTTTACGCCGAAAGCAAAAAAGTTCGCAACCAGCGCATTAAAACCGAGCTTGGTGTGAACCTGCTTTATCCCAGCTATCGTGACGGTCTGCCCGCCTTGTTGGAAGAAGAAACCAAAAACCAATCGTAACTGAACGGCGCTCGCAAAGGCGCTATGGAAAATAGCGGCTTATCAACGTGGCTTTTACGTCCAAGCCGCCATTCTTCAGCACGGCGGATCAAAATGGCGCATCACTTCCTTTTAAGTGCCCGTCAGAAAATCTTTGAAAAAAGCTGAAACCCTTTCAACCAAACCGGCGCAGGCCCTCTTTACAAAGGTTAAGCCGTTTTAAGTCAGCGCCATCCGCCCCAAGCAGACATTGAAGAGATTTCGCAATTCTCCCAAACCAGATGCGGCCACCGCTTTAGACCCGCAAACGGTTTTTTCGTTTCAGTACAAACAGGCAAAAAGCGTCGGCTTAGCCCTGCGCAATTGCTTTCCCCTGTTGCAACAAACCCATAACTTTTTCGGCAATATGCTGCGCGTTTAAACCGGCCGTGTTATACATATCTGTCGGGCTTGCTTGGTCAATAAACTCATCAGGAAACACCATTGAGCGGAATTTTAAGCCCGCATCAAAAACGCCGTGATCGGCAAGCAACTGCATAACATGCGAGCCAAAACCACCAATAGCGCCTTCCTCAACGGTGATAAACGCCTCATGGTCTTCTGCCAAAGATAGAATAAGCGCCTGATCCAGCGGTTTGGCAAAGCGCGCATCGGCGATAGTGGGGGTGATGCCCTGCGCGTTTAAAAGTTCGGCCGCCTTTATCACTTCACCCAACCGCGTGCCAAAAGACAAAATCGCTACGCGGCTGCCCGCTTGAATATGCCGGCCTTTACCGATTTCCAACACAGTTCCGCGTTCGGGCAACTCAACGCCTTCGCCATCTCCACGCGGATAACGAAAGGCAATCGGCCCCGCATCATACGCGGCGGCCGTGGCCACCATATGCACCAGTTCAGCCTCATCCGCGGCCGCCATCACCACCATTCCGGGCAAATTGCTCAGATAGGCCACATCAAAACTGCCAGCATGCGTGGCGCCATCTGCCCCCACCAGACCGGCGCGATCAATCGCGAAACGCACAGGCAGATTTTGGATCGCCACATCATGCACGATCTGATCATATCCGCGTTGCAAAAAGGTAGAATACATCGCGCAAAACGGCTTCATGCCGCCAGCCGCCAATCCAGCGGCAAAAGTCACCCCATGCTGTTCAGCAATGCCCACATCAAAACAGCGCGACGGGTAACGCTGCGCAAACAGGTTTAATCCAGTTCCATCGGGCATCGCAGCTGTGACGGCGCAGATGCGGGGGTCTTCACCGGCTTCGCGCAACAGGCTATCGGCGAAAACTTTGGTGTAGCTGGGCGCGTTTGACGCTGCCTTTTGCTGCGCGCCCGTCATCACATCGAATTTTGCCGTTGCATGACCTTTATCGCGCGCCTGTTCTGCAGGGCCGTAGCCGCGGCCTTTTTTGGTGATCACATGCAGTAAAATTGGCCCATCGGCCCGCTGCTGGACAGTGCGCAAAATTGGCAACAACTGATCCAGATCATGGCCATCTATAGGCCCCAAATAAGAAAACCCCAACGCTTCAAACAAAGTGCCCCCGACGGCCATGCCTTTGAGCATATCTTTTGCGCGTTTGGCACCTTCGCGAAAAGGCTCGGGTAGAAAGCTGATTGCGCCTTTTGCCACATCTTTAAGATCTTGAAAGGGCGCCCCGGCATAAAGCTGTGACAAATAGGTGGAAAGCGCACCGACAGGCGGCGCGATCGACATTTCATTATCGTTCAAAATCACGATCAGGCGCTTCTTCAAATGGCCCGCATTGTTCATCGCCTCATAAGCCATACCCGCGCTCATCGCACCATCGCCGATTACCGCGATCGCATCCCCATGGCCAGTCTCGCTTTGCCCGCCCAAATCCCCGGCAACCGCGAAGCCCAACGCAGCGCTGATCGACGTGCTGGAATGGGCTGTGCCAAAAGGATCATAGGGGCTTTCGCTGCGCTTGGTGAAGCCGCTGACCCCATCTTTCTGGCGCAAACTGCGCATCTTAGCGCGCCGCCCGGTTAAGATTTTATGCGGATAGCTTTGATGGCTGACATCCCAGATAAGCTTATCTTTGGGCGCCTGAAACACCGCGTGCAGCGCCACCGTTAATTCAATCACGCCCAAGCCAGCGCCCAAATGCCCCCCCGTCTCAGAGACAACTGAAATGGTTTCAGCGCGCAATTCCTCTGCCAATTGATGCAACTCAGCATCGCTCAACGAATTAAGATCCGCCGGCTCATGCACTTGATCCAGCAAAGGGGTATAGGGGCGCTCAGTCATCTGGCCTTATCGCTTTGTTAATTGTCGCGGGCAATAATGAACTCGGCGCAGCGCTGCAAGCTGTTTGCCTCAGATCCAAAGGGTGCCAATGCGTCGCAGGCGTTGGCCACCAGCGCTTTGGCACGCCGCTTTGCACCGTCTAAGCCAAGCAACGTTACGAATGTCGCTTTGCCGGCCGCCTCATCTTTTTGCAACCGTTTGCCGGCTTTTTCCGGATCTCCCTCAATATCTAGAATGTCATCAGCAATTTGAAAGGCCAAACCGATCGCGCGCGCATAGGCCGTCAAGGGCGCGATATCTGCAGCTGCCAACCTCGCGCCCGCTTCTGCCGACCAGGCAATCAACGCGCCGGTTTTTCCCTGTTGCAGTGTAATAATTTCTTCAAGCGTTAAAGGCTGGGCCGCGGTTTCGGCCGCGATATCCAAAGCCTGCCCCAAAACCATACCCCGTGCGCCCCCGGCTTGCGCCAATGACAGCGCCAGATCTGCACGAACCGCCGGATCAGGGCTGGCCTGCGGGTTTAAACTGAGCTCGAACCCAAAAGCTTGCAGCGCATCACCCGCCAAAATGGCCGTGGCCTGATCCCAGGCCTTATGCACGGTTGGCTTGCCGCGGCGCAGATCATCATCATCCATGCAAGGCAGATCGTCATGCACTAAGGAATAGGCATGCACCGCTTCAATCGCGCAAGCAGGCCAAATGGCTTGGCTGGGGCCGATATCGAACAGCGCCGCGCTCTGCATGACCAAAAACGCCCGCAGACGCTTTCCCCCTTGCAGACTATAGGCCATCGCTTTGGCCACTTCTGAGGTTTCAAGCAAGGCCAATTGCTGATCCAAATGCGCTTGCACATGCGCAGCATTGGCCTCAAGTGCGGCGCGAAACATCAAAGATCGGGAACGGCAGTGGTGCCGCTGGCGGCGCCATTGGCGTCTAAAGTGATTGCATTCACTTTTTCTTCGGCTTCTTTCAATTTATCCGCGCAGCGTTTTTTCAACTCAGCCCCACGTTCATAAAGCTGAATTGATTGCTCTAAAGCAACATCCCCGCGCTCAAGCTGACCAACCACCTGCTCAAGTTCGGCCATTGCTTGTTCAAAACTCATTTGATCTACAGGGGTTTGGCTCATTTTGTCGCCTCCAATAATTTTTCAACATGGGCTTTGGCCGATGCAGCCAAAGCAGGCAAATCATAGCCGCCTTCGAGCACCGAGACCACCCGTCCTTGGCAGAGTTCTGCCGCCAAAGCGCATAATTCTTGCGTGAGCCACGCAAAATCTTCAACGCGCCAGTTTAATTGCGCCAAAGGATCCGAAGCATGCGCGTCAAACCCGGCTGAAATAATCAGCAAATCGGGCTGAAACGCTCGCAAATGCGGCAAAACGGTTTGCCGATACAGCGTCCGCATTGCTTGCCCATCGGTTTCAGGCGCAAGCGGCAGGTTCATAACATTGTCAAACGCGCCTTTCTCGTCCGGCGCGCCGCTACCTGGCCAAAGTGGCATCTGATGCGTGCTGACAAACAAAGCGCGCGGTTCCTCCCAAAGCAAATCCTGCGTGCCATTGCCGTGATGCACATCAAAATCCACCACAGCCACGCGCTGCAATCCATATCGATCTAGCGCATATTTTGCCCCCAAAGCAGCATTTCCAAAAAGGCAAAACCCCATCGCTTTGGCGGTTTCAGCGTGATGTCCAGGCGGGCGCGTGGCCACAAAAGCGTTTTGCGCAGCGCCCGAAAGAACCTGATCTACAGCCAATAAAACACCGCCAGCCGCCCGATAAGCTGCCTTCAACGAGCCCGCAGACAGATGCGTATCTGCATCCAGCGCGGCGCTGCCATGCGCGGGGGACGCTGCGCGCAGCGCGTCAAGATAATGCTGTGGATGCACGCTTAAAAGATCGGCCTCTTGCGCCAAAGGCGCTGACAAAACCTCTACAGGCAAGCGCTCAAGCGCTTTTAACAAAACTTCTAACCGGGCTATTTGTTCCGGATGGCCTTGCGGTGTTTCATGGCCGAGGCAATCAGGGTGCGTGATCAGAACAGTGCTTGAAGACATAATTTTAATCGCTTCTAAAATTTATCGCATTTGAGACAGTTTATTGAAAAAAAACTAATAACAGCAAGGCAGAATCATTCTAAAATTTCGTTTGAATTAAGCTCGGCAATCAACTGCAAAGACGCAAACGCGAAACGGCTATGTCGTTTTTGACTTAAAAAGCGCTGCCTATTGCCATCTCTATGACCATATGTTTGAATTATTTCAACTGAGAAACAATTCACACTGGTAGGTGCCTTTTGACAACTGACTCTGGCGAAATGGGATTCGTAGAATTCACAAAAGTACAAAAAAGTTATGATGGCGAAAATTTAGTTGTTAAAGATTTAAACTTGAGTGTTGGCAAAGGTGAATTTTTAACGATGCTCGGGCCCTCTGGATCGGGTAAAACAACCTGCCTGATGATGTTGGCCGGTTTTGAAACAGCCACCCATGGTGAGATTTTATTGGGAGGCAAACCGATCAATAATATCCCCCCTCACAAGCGTGGCATCGGCATGGTGTTTCAAAACTATGCACTGTTTCCGCATATGACGGTGAACGAAAACCTGGCCTTTCCGTTAGAAGTGCGCGGACAGAGCAAATCAGAGCGGGAAGCCAACGTTAAAAAAGCGCTGGACATGGTGCAAATGAGCGCCTTTGGCAATCGCCGCCCCGCACAGCTTTCTGGCGGACAGCAGCAACGGATTGCCCTGGCGCGTTCCTTGGTATTTGAACCCGATCTGGTCTTGATGGATGAACCCTTGGGGGCGCTTGACAAACAGCTGCGCGAACATATGCAATTTGAAATCAAGCATTTGCATGACAGGCTTGGCGTCACCGTTGTTTATGTGACGCATGATCAATCCGAAGCGCTCACCATGTCAGACCGTATCGCCGTGTTTGACGATGGCATTATCCAGCAGCTGGCGCCGCCAAGCGACCTATATGAACGGCCTGACAACGCCTTTGTGGCACAATTTATCGGTGAAAATAATCGCATTGAAGCAACCGTTTCCGAGCTGAAAGGCGACACCGCCATCGTTGATTATGGCAATGGTTCAAAAGGCGAAGCGCTGGCGATTAATTGTGGTGGCGTGGGCACAAAAACGGTTTTGTCGATCCGCCCCGAGCGGGTGCAATTGGGGCAAAAAAGTGGTTCAAACGCGATTGATGCAGAGGTCAAAGAACTCATCTACCTTGGAGACCATATCCGCTGCCGCATGAACGTTATGGGCAACGAAGATTTCGTTGTGAAAGTTGCCAACTCAGCCGGCCACACGCATTTGAATGTTGGTGAAAAAACCACCGTCAGCTGGGATGTCAGTGATTGTCGTGCGCTTGACGCATGATGAAGTTTTGTGAGCCGGCTTATGTCGTTCACATTAGAAACCCCGGCGAACCGGGGAACCAACAAGGAGAGTATGAATGAAGCTATCAAATACGTTTAAAATGGCTGCTGCAACGATCGCATTGACAGCGACCGGCGCGCTAGCATCCGACCTGACCGTAACATCATGGGGTGGTGGTTACACGGCGTCGCAGCAAAAAGCCTATGGTGAGCCATGGGAAGCCAAAACCGGCAAGTCAATCCATTGGGAAAACTACAATGGTGGTTTGGGCGAAGTCAGAACACAGGTTGAAAGCGGCAATGTAACTTGGGATATCGTTGACGTTCTTCCCGACCAAATCCGTACCGGTTGTGACGAAGGCCTGTTCATCGAAGTACCAGATGATATTTTTGTGAAAACTGCTGACGGCAAATCCATGGATGAAGACCTGATGGTACCGCGTCCGAATAAATGCGCGATCCCACAAATCTGGTGGACATATCAAGCGTTCTATAATGAAGGTACTTTTTCTGGTGAGCAGCCAGACACAATCATGGATTTCTTTGACACTGCAGCCTTCCCTGGCAAGCGCGGCGTTCACACATGGGCAAACGCGATCCTAGAAATGGCCCTATTTGCCGATGGTGTTGCCAAAGAAGATATCTATTCAACGCTTGAAACCGAAGCGGGCGCAGATCGTGCCTTTGCAAAGCTTGACACAATCAAAGATGACGTTGTGTTCTGGTCTGCTGGTGCAAAACCGCTTGAGCTGGTTTCTTCCGGTGAAGTCTCAATGTCATTGGCCTATAACGGCCGTGTGGGAGGTGCAAACCTGAATGACGGCACAAACTTTGTGTCTATTTGGCATGGTCAGGTTCTGGAAGAAGAATGGATCGGCATCTTGACCGGCGCTCCAAACATGGACGCAGCTCTTGATTTCGCTGGCTTTGCCTCTTCTCCCACTGCGCAAGCAGAACAAGCACGCTGGATCAATTATGGCCCAATGCGGACATCTGCTTTGGATATCATCGCCGCCGGTGAGCCTTGGTTCAACACGGGTGTGAATATCCTTGAGCATATGCCAAACCGCGCCGACGTGATGGCAGATTCAATCGTTGCTGACCCTGATTGGTGGGCGGATAACGGTGATGAATTGCAAGAGCGTTACCAAGCGTGGATGGGCCAATAAGCCTTTGCGATAAGCTTTGACAAAGGGCGCGCGAGCGTGCGCCCTTTTTTAATTTCCGACTATTTCGAAAGTTCTTTCGCATGAGTGATGTCGCAGCCAACGCGCAAGCCGGACAAATGATGACGGCGGATGGTATTCCGCTGAAAAAAAGCTTAAAAGCCTCTTTGAGGCGGGAAAAGCTTCGCGCCTTTGGCCTAGTGGCTGGACCGGCTTTATTCATTTTAATTCTATTTGTATGGCCGATTTACGCGCTCTTTCAAAAAAGTATTGATGACAGTTTTGTCAATGACGTCTTGCCCCGAACGATGGCCATTTATGAGCAGTGGGATGGCGTTGACCTGCCCGGCGAGCCGCATTTCGAGGCGATGTATTTGGATCTTACATCGGCCGCAAAACTTCAAATCGGCAAAGTCTCAACCCGAATGAACTATGCAAAATCAGGCTGGAAAAGCCTGATCAAAAAATCAAACCGCAAGTTCAAGAAAATAGATGCCGAACAACCGCTTCAAGCGCAAATGATAAAGGCTGATAAGCGCTGGGGAGATGTCGAGTTCTGGAAATCCCTTGGAATTATGAAAGACAGAACCACAGCCGGGTATTATTGGAACGCGATTGACCGCACCTATGATGATAAAAAAAACGTAATCATGCAGCCGGAAAACCGCCGCGTCTACGTCATGTTTTGGAAACGCACGCTGCTGGTCTCGACCATCGTTACGATCGCCTGCCTTGTCTTGGCCTTTCCTGTTGCCTATCTGCTGGCCACGTTGCCCCTGCGGATCTCAAACCTGCTGATGATCTGCGTTCTTATGCCGTTTTGGACATCGCTTTTGGTGCGGATCGTGGCTTGGATGATTATGCTACAACAGCAGGGGGTATTGAACGATTCGCTTGTTGGTTTGGGGATTATCAGCGATGAAAACCGCCTGCCCTTAATGTATAATTTCAACGGTACGCTGATCGTGATGACGCAAGTTTTGCTGCCCTTTATGATCCTTCCGCTCTATTCGGTAATGCGCGGTATTCCCCCAACCTATATGAAAGCCGCGCAGAATTTAGGGGCAACCCCAGCGCGCGCCTTTATCCGGGTCTACATGCCTCAAACCATTCCCGGTATTGGGGCAGGTGTGATTTTGGTGTTTATCGTGGCAATCGGTTATTTCATTACGCCCGAATTGGTCGGCGGAAAAGATGGTCAGATGATCGGCAACCAAATCGCCTATCATTTGCGAAAATCGCTAAACTGGGGGC
>ERZ802819.1205-NODE-1205-length-16324-cov-18.083_pt1 | contig 16324 bp, 11 predicted proteins | sample MGYA00345647_ERZ802819 | MGnify/ENA primary metagenome ERZ802819 (study PRJEB30503, sample SAMEA104212355) | marine metagenome | biome: Westerlies Biome; feature: [SRF] surface water layer (ENVO:00010504) within the epipelagic zone...; material: water... | reverse complement strand
ATCCATAATTTTTTCTTTGATGGGACTTTATTATACAAATCCTAATTATTTCTATTTCATCCCTTACATGAAAAAAACAAACGAAACCTATAATTTTGATTTTTTCAATTTTCCAAATTACATGGGATTCGTTCATTTCAAAGCTTTTTAATTCATTTACTGATATAGGGTGTTTAAAGATACTTTTTTCAATTTGAATCAAAGTTTTATAATCACTTTTTTTACATAGACTAATATGAACCATTTCTAGTTTATCTCAGGAGATCTAACATAAATAGGTTTAAACTCATCAAAAGCTATTTTTGAACTTTTATAATTAATATTATTTTTTGTAATATATAAACCTAGTTTTCCAACCCAGACTGCATCTGGGATTTGATTTGATTTTTTATAAAAATTTATGTTTGGTGATTTATTTTTTAATAAACTTGAAATGAAACCTACATACAAAAAGTTTCCAACTACCAATTTGTTTTCTTTTAAATAAAGTGAAAAGTTTTCTATTTTAATTGGTTCTATGTTATTGATGTCAGAAAAAGGTAGCAACCTCTTGTTACAATTATTAATCTTAAACAACTGCAGGAATTGATCATTTCTTTTTGTATCAATTGAGGCAAGAATATATTCAACATTTATATTTTTTGCTTCATTTAATGCAGACATTGCTAAACCAGCTAGAGAATTAATTCCTAAAATTTTCATATGCTTGTTAGATAAATATATTCCCTTCGCAGCCGAAATTAATGCCCGTATACTTGTAAAACTACCAGGACCACAACCGACTACTAACAATGACACACTTTGGAATGTTATTGAATTATCTGTCATGAACTTTTTAATTGTTGGAATAATTATTTCAGATAATTCATTTTTTATTTTAATTGATAATTTGTTGAATACTTTACTATTACTTAACAAGGTAAGCGATAAATTTGATGTACTAGTTTCAATAGAAAAAATCATTGTCTTCTTTTTATAAATATTCAAAAAAAAGTAGTATAATTCAAAATTACAATATATTAAATTGAACAGCTAAAAGTTTAAATATAAAATATTTGAGGATAAGATGTATTATATATTAGCACTTTTGTTTTTTATGTTTCCTAATATGTCATATTCACAGGAAAATGAAACAGAAGAAATTAAGAATGTAAATTACGCGTCTGTAATAATGTATCATAGATTTGGTGATAGTAGATATCCTTCAACAAATATTAAAAAAGAACAATTTCTTGAGCATGTTAAAGAATTGTTAAAACCTAAATATAACGTAATTAATATTGAACAAGCTCTTCAAGGTATAAATAATGTTAAACTTATAAAAGATAAATCTATTGTCATAACTATTGATGATGCTTACTCATCAGTTTATAAATATGCGTGGCCTATCTTTAAAAAACATAATTTTCCTTTTACTTTGTTTGTTTCCACAGATGTGATCGATAATAAAACGCCTGGTTATATGAGTTGGGAAGAGATCCGAATCTTGAGAGATAATGGTGTAACTATTGGAAGCCAAACCAAGTCCCATCCTCATATGTATAAAATTAACAAAGAAAAAATAATTAATGAACTCACAATTTCTAATAAACGATTTATTGATGAGATTGGGAGTAGGCCTGAAATTTTTGCATATCCTTATGGCGAATATAACCAAGAAGTTTTAGAACAAGTGAAATTACAAGGTTTTATTGCAGCTTTTGGTCAACATTCAGGAGTTGCACATAAAAGCTTAGGCATGTTTGAATTGCCTAGATTTGCTATGAATGAAAAATATGGTGGCATGGATAGGTTTTTGTTGGCAATAAACGCCTTGCCAATGCCCATTTCTGATCTTTCACCTAAAGATCCAGTACTTTCAAAAAATCCTCCATCATATGGTTTTACTTTATCAAACCTTATAGAGCCAAAAAACGCAGTAAAATGTTTTGCAAATAATGGATTAAAAACAGAAACAAAAAGACTTGGAAAAAATAGAATTGAAGTTAGATTAAGTGGCCCATTTTTAAAGGGTAGAGGTAGAATTAATTGTACTATGGCTGGGAAAAATAATAGATGGCGATGGTTAGGAAGACAATTTATAATAAAATAGAATTTAATTCTAATAACTTTCTAATTTAGCATTACGAAATCTGTACAACTTATTGCTTTTAATCATATTCTCAATTTTTGTAACATATTCAAATCCTATTTCAGCATATTTGTTTAGAAAATTAGCCGTATCATAACCTGTTATTTTTTTTCCAGTTTTATATTTCATAGCTCTAAATTTTCTCATTTCGGAGTAGGCTGGATGACGATTTAAGTTTAAAATATACGAATTTAAAGATTCTAATAAATTTTTAAAATTTTTAACTGCAAAGTTTGCATATAAATTTCCTCTTGGTTTAATTCCAACATTTTTTTTCCAAGTCCATTCTCCGAAAAGAGCATTTCCTTCTTGAGCAAATCTTGAAGATCCCCATCCACTTTCAATTATAGATTGTGACAATATCATAGCTAAAGGGATTTTATTAATTTTCATCAATAATTCGTTTTTAACTTTGACTATATTTTTTGTTGTAAGATTACCAAAATTCATTTTTTCAAAATTTTTTACATTATACTTTTTTGCTAAATTTTCAATTTTGTGAATATTATTTGATAAAAAAGCATCCTTCATTAACTTTCTCTCTTCTAAAACTAATTCATTTCCCCTAAGTGCTATAGGTAAGAGAATACTTATAAATACGTTCTTTTTTGTTTGAGTTTCAAATTCATTAATGTTTTTTGGGATATAAGGGAAATACATCCTTGGTATAGGAAGATTATTTTCTACATAATACATAATTTTCTTGGACCATTCAGACACAATATCTTTATTATTAATTTGATCTGATGATAAATAGTTTTTATTTATGTTGAATTTATCCAATTGATTAGTTTCAACTGACGGTTTATTCAAATTTCTAGTAAATAATCTAAAATCGAAGACAGGAGAATCTATTTTAAAAATTGCTAGTCCTAAGGAACCACTTAGTAACAATAATATAAGCAATGGTATAAAAAAAATATTATAAGATTTTTTTTCACAAAGATTACTAATTTCTAATTTATATTTTTTTAACATAAATTTTTATGTTTAATTACAATTCTGCAGCCTTAACTTCTGTAACTTCAGGAATATAATGTCTAAGCATATTTTCAATACCCATTTTTAAGGTTGCAGTACTTGACGGACAACCCGCACATGCGCCTTTCATTTGCAGTGTTACAACACCTGCTTCGAATGAACAAAAGGATATATCGCCTCCATCCATCGCAACAGCTGGTCTTACACGAGTCTCTAAAAGATCTTTGATCTGTTTTACAATCTCAGTATCTTCGGCACTGTCGTTAACTTGAATTTCTTTTTCATTGTTGAAAGCAGGTAGACCACTTGAATAATGTTCCATTATTCCTGTAAGTATCGAGGGTTTTAAATTATTCCATTCTAAATCAGTTTCTTTTGTTACAGAAATAAAATCTGAAGAAAGAAATACTCTGCTAACACCATCAATTTCAAAAAGCCTAGAAGCCAATGGTGAACTAACTGAAGATTCTTTGTTAGAATAATCAACACTGCCAGTTTTTAAAACAGTATCACCCGGCATAAACTTCAAAGTGTCTGGGTTAGGTGTGTCTTCGGTCTGAATAAACATTTTTTTATCTCCCTTTATATACATAGCAGTTTTTTTTTAAATTTCCATAAGTAAACTTAATTAATTAACAAACCCAACTAAATTTTTAACATCTTTTAAAACTGGCTCTGCTATTTCTTTAGCTTTTTGTTCTCCATTTTTTAAAATTTTATCGATTTCATTTCTATACTTTAGGAGACTTCTCATTTCACGTGAAATGGGACTTAAAGTTTCAATTGCCAAATCTATCAATCTTGGCTTAAAATAAGAAAAGCCCTTACCCGAAAATTCTATTAATGCTTTTTCTAATGTCTGATCTGATAATGAAGAATAAATACTCATTAAATTATGTGCTTCAGGTCTATCTTTTAGCTCCTCTATAGTATCTGGCAGTGGATGAGGATCAGTTTTGGCTTTTTTAATTTTGTTTGATATTTCCTCAGCAGTGTCAGTTAAGTTAATTCGAGAAGCGTCAGAGGCGTCAGATTTACTCATTTTTTTCGTACCATCTCTTAAACTCATTACACGAGTGGCCTCACCTATAATTTGTGGCTCAGGTAAATTAAAAAAGTCGTCTTCTTCATCAGAGGTAAACATATTGTTAAAAGAAGATGCAATATCTCTAGCCAATTCTATATGTTGTTTTTGATCATCACCAACAGGAACGTGAGTTGATTTGTATAAAAGAATATCTGCAGCCATCAAAACTGGATATCCATATAAACCAACTGTAGCATTTTCTCTATTTTTGCCAGCTTTCTCTTTAAATTGAGTCATACGATTCAACCACCCAATTCTACATACACAATTCAATATCCAGGCTAATTCAGCATGTTCTTTAACCGAGGATTGATTGAAAAGAATTGACTTATCAATATCTATACCTGAAGCAATAATTGCAGCAGTAACCTCATGAGTGGAAGATCTAAGTTTTGATGGTTCCTGAGGTACTGTAATTGCATGTAAATCTACGATTGAAAAAATTGAAGAAATATCATTTTGAAGATTAACCCAATTTTTAATTGCTCCTAAATAATTACCAAGGTGTAAATTTCCTGTTGGTTGTATCCCGGAAAAAATTCTTTTCTGTAAATGGTCTGATTGTAAGTTTGTCATGGTTTTACTTTCCTGAATTTAAAAACCTTAGAAATTAGTAATTCTTGAGGAATATATCTTAAAATATAAGTTGTCAAAAAATACGATAACAAACCAAATAAGACTAAAAATAATAAAATAGTAATATTATCAAACTTATAAATGTTTAAAATGTAAAAAATCAATTTCATAATCAATATCATTAAGAACGATGTTAAAATTATCTTTAATGAATATATCAACAAAAAGAAGGAATTAAACTCATCATATTTAAAATTAAATTTAAATTTTGGTATATTTCCCTTTTTTATTAATAATATTAAATAAATAATAGATCCTATCCAGGATACCAGTGAAGTAGCTAAGGCAATACCTGAATGTTTTAAATAATGCATTAATATAAATGAGAGAAGAATATTGAGTAATAATAATATTAAGCCAATATTCATTGGAGTTTTAGTGTTTCCCTCTGCTAGAAATGCAGGTTGACAAGATTTTAGTATAATAAAAGCAGGAATACCAAAAGCATAAGCAATTAACGCCTGGGCAGTTTGATTGGTTTCCAAAGAGCTAAATTCCCCTCTTTCAAATAAAACGCTAATAAATAGATCTGAAAAATTAATAAAAACAAAAGATGAGGGTATAGAAAAAAATAATCCTATTTTTATTGAAATCATTAATTCTTTAGAAAATTGTTTCTTATCTTTAATTGCACTTGATTTAGATAACGACGTTAGCAAAGCTGTGCTTAATGCAATTCCTATTATACCTAGAGGTAACTGGGCAATTCTATCTGCGAAATAGAGATAGGAAATAGAACCAAAACCTAATAGGCTTGCTAGAATAGTATCTACAAGGAGGTTAATTTGTAATATCCCACCGCCGAATGCTGCAGGTATAAATTTTTCCCATGTTTTTTTAAAATATATTTGGATTTCATTCCGTTCTTTTATAGTTTCGCTTTTAATATTCAATTTTTTAAATTGTAAAACACCAAACTTTTTAATCATTATTAAAGTAAATGCTAATTGAAGTATTCCTCCTAAAACCGTTGCTACAGCGAGTGGTAAGGGTTTAATTGACAAATTATCACTTATAAAAAAACAACTTAATATTAAGCAAACATTTAAAATAATTGGAGAGGAAGATAAAATCCAAAACTTACCAGAAACATTTGTAGCAACTCCTAAAAGAGCTACGATAGATATTAAAGGCATGAAGATTATTGTTATTCTTGTTAGTATAGTTATTTTATCCAAAACTAAGTCATTGTCTAAAAAACCTGGGGCTAGAAAATATATGCAAAAGGGCATTATGATTTGGAGAATAATCATTAATAAGAATAAAAAAGTAGCTGCACGAAAAATAAATTTTTTAAGAAATTTATCGGCAAATATCTTACCTTTTTTTTCTATTAACTTTGAATAAATTGGTAAGAAAGCTGAAGTTAAGGCCCCTTCCGCTGTAATTCTTCTAAATAAATTTGGTAACTTAAATGCAATTAAAAAAATATCTGAAAAAACACCCGCACCTAGGAATGCTGCAATGAATATATCTCTCATAAAACCAGATATACGGCTAAGGAATGTTAGTGTAGCAGATTGTGTAAAACCTTTAATAAAAAAAGATGTTTTATCTTTCATTCAAAATCTCATTATTCTATTTATTGGTTTACATAATCTATTTCTTTTAATTCCTCTAAAATGGAATTCTTAACTTTTTCAATAGTTGTATTATCATCCACCTTTGAACCAAATGCATTCTTTAAATAAAATATATCAACAACCCTGTCACCATAAGTAGAAACATTTGCTGTATTTATTTGAAGACCTAAACTTGTTATTATCTTTGTGATTTTATAAAGAACTCCAGGCGCATTTTTACATTTTATATCCAATATAGTATATTGATCACTTGTTTTATTATCAATAATGACCCTAATTGGTGCCTTTACAGCTCTAAAACGTGCTGGAATTTCTTTCCATTTTATATTTAGAGCTTTTTCTATATTAAAATTTCCTTCTAAACCTTTTGTAATAGTTTCTATTAATTTTTTTCTTAGATTAATATCAGAGATTGGCTTTCTTTCCTTATTTTGTAAGAAAAAAGTATCTAAGGCGTATCCATCTGACCTTGTAATAATTTTAGCGCTAACAATATCATATCCAGATGAAGCAACCAAACCAGATATTTGTGAAAATAAACCATGATGATCTGGAGTGATAACTAAAAGCTCAGTTGCTTTTAATTTACTGTCATTAGATAAGTAGACCTCTAGCTTTTTTGAATAATTTTTCATTGAAGTAAATATTTCATAATGATTAACAACTGATGGTAAATTAAATGTCCCCCAATAGTTATTATAAAATTTACTACAATATGTTTTAATATCTAAATCATTCACACCTTTGTTATTTAAATATCTTATTAAGAGTTCTTTAGATGATTTAAGAGGTTCTGTTATTTTGGAAATTTCTTGAGGGGGTTTAAGTAAATCATAGGTTTTGATATAAAGTTCTTTTATCAAAGCACCTTTCCAATCATTCCAAACATCTGGGCCAACCCCTCTGATATCAGCAACTGTTAGAGCTAAAAGTGATTTTAACTTATCAATAGATCTTACTTGTTTTGCAAAATTCTTAATTACTTTTGGGTCACCTAATTCATATCTAAACGCAGTTTTACTCATTAATAGATGATGTAATACTAACCACTCAACCATTTTAGTTTCTTCTTTATTTAGCCCTAATCTGGGGCATATTGTAGAAGCAATTAATGATCCATTTTCAGAGTGATCACCCTTTTTTCCTTTAGCAATATCATGTAACAACATCGCCACAAATAATGATTTGTAAGATTTAATTTCTAATATTGCACTGCTTGTCAAAGGTGCAAAATCACTAAATTTGCCACTTCTTAAAGAATGAAGATTAGAAATTGTAAAAATTGTATGTTCATCAACGGTATACGAGTGATACATATCAAATTGCATTAACCCTACAATTTTTTGAAATTCAGGTATGAACTGTCCTAAAATATTCGCCTCATTCATTAATCTAAGAGTTCTTGTTGGGTCCTTATCACTTGTTAAAATATTCAAGAACATTTTGTTAGCTTCTACATTTTGTCTCACCTTTAAATTTATTAATTTTCTCAAACTTGTTATTTGTCTTAAAGTTTTAGGGTGAATGTCTATATTATTAATATGAGAAATATAAAAAAGTTTTATTATATTGATAGGATTTTCTGTCAGTATTTCTCTTTCATAAGAAAATAAACGACCTACTTCTAATCTAAAAGGAGTTATGTTCTTTCTTTTTTTAAAGCTTAAGAAACTCATCCTTAAAGGTTTATTAAATTCTGTCTCTATAGCAGCACAAAATATTCTTGTTAAATTACCTACTGTTTTTGTCGCAAGAAAATATCTTTTCATAAACCTTTCTACATCTTTATGAGTAATTGTATTCTTAAAGTTCATACTTTTCGCGATTTCAAGCTGGGCGTCCATTGCAAGTCGATCATCTTCTCTATTTGCTCTATAATGTAAATGACATCTTACAGATAATAAAAATCTCTGAGCTTCAGCAAATGGAACTGCTTCTTCTTTTGTTAAAGCACCTACATTAATTAATTTTGAAATAGTATCGACTTTATAAGCAAATTTTAATATCCAAATAAGTGTATGGAGATCTCTTAATCCTCCCTTACCATCTTTAACATTAGGTTCAACAACATACCTTGATTCTCCAAATCTTTTGTGTCGCGTTTCAGATTCTTTTAATTTTGCTTCTACGAAATCTAAAGTTTTAGTATTATCAATGAATGTTTTGAATTTATTATTTAGTAAGTCATAAATATCATTATTCCCTGCTACGAAACGTTTTTCTAAAAGACTGGTGGAGATTGTTAAATCTGACCTGCTTTTTTCAATACAATCGTCTATAGTTCTAGTTGAATGACCAACTGTATATCCCAAATCCCATAATATATATAAAATTAACTCAATTACATTTTCAATTTTTTTTGTATCATTTTTTCTTAATTTGTTTGGTAAGAGAAATAATATATCTAAATCTGAGTGAGGGGATAATTCTCCTCTTCCATATCCTCCTACAGCTATTAAAGTAAATTGATAATGCTTATTACCTAGACTATGAAAATATGAGTTTTTAAATATAACTTTTAGTAAGCTATCAATTAAAATTACATTTAGACCCACATTAAGGGAGCCATCGGATGTTGCTAAAAATTTATTTTTAATCAGCTTTTTATTATGATCCATTTGAATTTTTAAAATTTTAAATAACTGATCCCTAAAAATTTTTGTGTCAACCTCATCAATATTTGTATCATTTATCTCATATAACTCTTTTGTTTGATTTTTTGCGTAGTTTATTGGTTCCATACTTTGAAACCATATTGCATTTTGATTAATTGCATCTTTAGGTGATATATCGGTATCAACTGATTTATGAGCATTATGTTTATTAAATAATGAAAATTTACTTTTAAAATTCATTTTATTCATTTGCATTTCTCAATAATTTAAGTTTATAGAATATATCTAGTGATTGACGTGGAGTGATCTCGTCAACATTAATACTATCAAATTCCTTAAAAAAATCCTCATGCTCGTTAGATTTAGAAAGAACTGGATATTCTTTTCTCATATCTTGTTTTTCCCTATCTTTTTGTTTAAAATTAGATAGTAATTTTGAGGCTTTCTTTGTAACAGCTAAAGGAATACCTGCTAATTTTGCAACATGAATACCATAAGACTTATCAGCTTCACCATCCAAAATTTTATGCATGAAAATTATTGTGTCATTCCATTCTTTTATAGACATTTTATGACAAGACAAGTTGCTAAGGCTTTCCTTTAAACTTGTTAGTTCATGATAATGAGTAGCAAATAATGTTCTAGGTTTAATCTGTTCATGTAAATATTCTAACACTGACCAAGCAATTGCTAACCCATCAAAAGTAGAAGTACCCCGTCCAATTTCATCTAGTATGACCAATGATTTATCTGTAGCAGTATTGAGGATAAGTGATGTTTCTATCATTTCAATCATAAAAGTGGATTGTCCTTTTGCTAAATCATCTGATGCTCCTACTCTGGAAAAGATTTTGTCGAATACACCTATGTTTGCTTTTTCAGCAGGAACAAATAAACCTGCTTGTGCCATTATAACTATAAGTGCATTTTGCCTAAGATAAGTCGATTTTCCTGCCATATTAGGTCCAGTTATCAACCAAATCAGATCTTTTTTATTCAAAATACAATCGTTTAAAATAAAAGATTTTTCAGATAAACTCATTTGTTGTTCTACAACAGGATGCCTCCCTCCAATAATTTCTAAGCTTTTTTCCTCTACTATATTTGGGCAAGTATAATTTCTACACACTGATTGGTTAGCAACCATAATGGAAATATCTAATTCAGAAATTGAAAGTGCAATATTTAAAATTTCTTTACCTTTATCTATTATCTGAGTTGCAAAATCATTAAAAATATCAACCTCAATTTTAAGAGCTTTTTCAAATGAATTTAATATTTGATTCTCAACATTATTTAGCTCAACTGTAGTAAATCTAGATGTCTGGGCTGTTGTTTGTCTATGGATAAATAAATCAACATTTCTTAATGATTCATCATGCAGTGCTCTTACTTCAATATGATATCCTAGCATTCTATTATGCTTAATTTTTAATGAGTTAACATTAGTTAATTCTGAATATTTTTTTTGAAGTTTTGTTATATGTTCTAATTCATTATTTCTAAAATTTCTAAGGAGATCTAGCTCCTTGTTGTATCCTTCTTTTATAAAGTTACCTTCTTTTGCAATAACCGGAACATTTGATTTTAAAGCTTTCGAAATTTTTAAAAATATACTGTAATCAATGTCTAAATTGTTGATTATACTGTTTAATAATGAAGGAGTTGGTTTGACTTGATTATGTGAAATCAAATTTTCATAAATTCCTTTTATAATCAAAAGACCGCTAGACATCAAAAGCAAATCTCTTGGACCACCTCTTGACAATGATATTCTAGAAAGTGACCTTTCAATATCAGGTATGTTTTCAAAATCTATTTGATATTGTGATATATTTATATTATTTTCTAAGACCCAATTTGTTAAATCATACCTATCTTGAATTTGTTCGATTTTATAAAAAGGCTCGATTACTCTCTGTTTTAATAATCTTGCTCCACATGCAGTTTTTGTTTCATCCAAACAAGAAATTAAACTGCCTTCACTACCCCCTGAGAGATTTTTAAAAATTTCAAGTGACTTTTGAGTAAAATAATCAATCTCTAAAAAATTATTCTGTGTTTCAGTTTGAATCATTGAAAGAATTGGAATTTTTCCACATTGTGTTAATTTCAAATATGAAAGCAATACTGCCGCTGCCTTAATTTCTCCTTCACTGAAAGCGCCAACACCTTCTAATGAAACAATGGAGTAATAAGAGAGTATTTGATCTAAGCAGGATGGATAATGAAACAGACTTGATGGTTGTTTTTTCAGAATTGAGTGCCATTCCTCTACAATTAAATCTAAATCAAAATCTTCAGAAATTAGTAATTCTGAAAAATTCATTCTTAATAGGAAATTAGCTAATAATTGTTTTCTATTGGATTTGTTATCTTCTAATATATTTCTTGATTTGAAAGATCCTGTTGAAACATCTACCCATGCTATAGAGACAGAACCATTATTATCAGATATAGCACCTAGAAAATTATTAGTTTTTCTTTCAAGAAGATTATCTTCTGTCAAAGTTCCAGGCGAGATTATTCTTACTACCTCCCTTTTAAGCGGCCCTTTTTTTAACTTTATTTTAGCTTCTTCTGCTGTTTCGGTTTGCTCACATACAGCAACATTAAAACCTTTTTTGATTAACTTGGGCAAATAATTATCTGCTGAATGAAATGGAACACCGCACATAGGAATTTCTTTACCATTAGATTTGCCTCTTTTGGTCAAAGCTATATCTAATGCTTGAGAAGCAACAACCGCATCTTCAAAGAATAACTCATAAAAATCACCCATTCTATAAAAAAGTAAAGCGTCTTTATGTTGATTTTTTATATTTAAATACTGCTCCATCATTGGAGTATTTACATTATTCACAATAAAAAGTTTCCTTTTGAAAGAGCTTAAATCAACTTTATTTATAATTTGATCATTAATGGATAAAATATAATTTATTAAGACCTTTTTAAAAAAGTAAGTTATAGTTAATAACTAATTATTTTAAGTTTTTGAGGGGAAAATGTCTACTAACAAAAAAGATGACACTATAAAATCAAATTTAGAAAAAGAAGCTTTAGATTATCACAAAAAAGGTCGCCCTGGTAAATTAGAAATAACACCAACAACACCTTTAATTAGTTCTCATGATTTATCTTTAGCATACTCACCAGGTGTGGCAACACCATGTATTGAGATAGAAAAGACACCCGAAACAATTTATGACTATACTTCAAAAGGAAACATAGTTGCAGTTATTTCAAATGGAACAGCCGTTTTAGGTCTCGGTAATATTGGTGCTTCTGCATCAAAACCTGTAATGGAGGGAAAGGCTGTATTGTTTAAAAAGTTTGCTGATGTTGATGGTATTGATTTAGAAATAGATACGGAAGATACAGAAAAATTTATTGACGCAGTTTCCTTACTTGAGCCGAGTTTTGGCGGTGTTAATCTAGAAGACATAAAAGCTCCTGATTGTTTTATAATTGAACAAAGATTAAGAGAAAAAATGAAGATTCCAGTTTTTCATGACGATCAACATGGGACAGCAATTGTTACTGCTGCTGGAATAATAAATGCACTTCATTTAACTAATAGAAAGATAAAAGAAACAAAGTTTGTTTGTAATGGGGCAGGTGCGGCTTCTATAGCTTGTGTTGAACTTTTAAAAGGTATGGGAGCACAAAATAAAAACATTATTTTAGTAGACCGAGATGGGGTTATATACAAAGGTAGACAAACTAATATGAATCAGTGGAAATCTGGACATACTGTAGACACAAAAGCTAGAACTTTAGAAGATGCTTTTAAAAATTCAGATGTTTTCTTAGGATTATCTGTTCCAGGTTCTGTTACAAAAAAAATGGTGCAAAGTATGGCTGATAAACCAATTATATTTGCTATGGCAAATCCAACACCAGAGATTATGCCAGAAGAAGTAAGGAGTGTAAGGTCAGATGCTATTATAGCTACTGGAAGATCTGATTATCCTAATCAAGTAAATAACGTGCTCGGATTTCCTTATGTCTTTAGAGGTGCTCTTGATGTAAGGGCAACCATGATTAATGATGAAATGAAAATTGCTGCAGCAAATGCTATTGCTGAATTAGCTAGAGAGGATGTTCCTGATGAGGTTAATGCTGCTTATCATGGAGTACAATTACATTACGGTAATGATTACATAATACCTGCACCTTTTGATCCAAGACTTATTTCGTCTGTCTCATCTGCAGTTGCAAAAGCCGCAATGGATACTGGCGTTGCAAAAAAACCCATTAAAAATTTAGAAGCATATAGAAGAGAATTAGAAGGTAGAACTAACCCTATAGCCTCTATTCTCGAACCAATAAAATCAAGAATAAAAAGTAAAAAACAAAAAGTTGTTTTTGCTGAGGGTGAAGAAGAAAAAACTATACGAGCAGCGTTATCATTTTATAATTCAGGCTTTGGAATTCCAATCTTAATTGGAAGAGAAAATAGAGTTAAAGAAACTATGGAACAAGTTAACTTGGAAGGTCTAAATGAATTAATAATTCATAATGCCAGTTTAAGTAAAAACAATCAAAAATATACAGATAGTCTATATGAACGACTTCATCGATACGGACATTTAAGAAGGGATTGTCAACGATTAATTAACCAAGATAGGAATGTTTTTGCTGCATCTATGGTGTCTGCTGGTGACGCAGATGCTATGGTTACTGGAGTGACTAGACCTTTTGGACGATGCTTTGATGACATTACAAAAGTTATTTCAACAAAAAATGATGAAAGTTTTTTGTCAATGTCTATGATGGTTTCTAAAGAGCGGACTGTTTTTATTGGTGACGTAAATATACATGATATGCCAAATGCAGAACAATTAGCTAATATTGCCACAGGTATAGCTAATACAGTTAAAAGTCTGGGTTATACTCCCCGTGTGGCCTTATTGTCATTTTCTAATTTTGGGAGCTTAACCAGACCTAGTTCAAAAAACTTAAAAGAAGCAGTAAATATATTGAATACAAGAAATGTTGATTTTGAGTTTGACGGTGAAATGACACCTGAGGTTGCTTTAGATTACGATCTCATTAAAGAAAATTATCCATTTTGTAGACTTTCTGGCCCAGCTAATGTTCTAATTATGCCGAGTCTTTTATCTGCCAATATTTCTTTTAAGTTATTACAAAAACTTGGAGGAGGTTCAATCTTAGGTCCTCTAATGATAGGTGGGGAAAAACCATTTCAAATTGTACAAATGGGTTCATCTGTATCAGATATCGTTAATTCTGCATCTATTGCAACTTACAATTCTTTATATTCTAATTAAGAAATGTTTTAAGAGGAACTCTAGGTCTTGCACCAATATATTTAATTATATCTGCAGCTACCTTACTTCCTAATTTTCCACAATCTTCAATTGAGTACTTATTAGTTAAACCAAACAGAAACCCCGAAGCAAATATATCACCTGCACCAGTTGTATCCACTAGATCATTTACTTTAATGGGAGTTACTAAATTTTCAATCTGATTTTGAAAAACGATGGAACCTTTAGATCCCAAAGTAATTGCTCCAACCTCTACATTTTCTTTAATTTTTTTTAAACTTTCTTGCAAATTCAATTGATATAAACTTTGTATCTCTGCCTCATTAGCAAAAATAATGTCAACAAATTCATTAATTAAATCAGAAAATTCTTCTCTATGTCTATCCACACAAAATGAATCTGACAAACTTAAGGCCACCTTACAATTATGAACTTTAGCTAATTTACAACAATAATAAATAGCTTTTTTGGCATCAGTTTGATCAAATAAATAGCCTTCTATGTAAATTATTTTGCTATTAATAATTAAATCTGTGTTAATACAATCTGTGTTAAATTGAATACTTGCTCCTAAATACGTATTCATACTTCTTTCTGCATCTGGGGTAACTAAAACAATACTCTTTGAGGTTTTTCCCAATGTCTGAGTAATTTTATTTTCAAAAAAAACACCAGAATTATTAAGATCGTTTGAAAATAAGATTCCAAAATCGTCGTTACCTATTTGTCCAATGAAAGAACAGTTTCCTCCAAATGAACTGAAACCTACAGCAGTATTTGCTGCACTACCACCAGAGATTATGATTGGATTTTTTAAATAATTTAAAATTAAATTAGATGACTTTTCATCTATAAGTTGCATAGACCCCTTTGGGATTTTTAGTTCTTTTAAATTTTCATCCGAAAATTTAGAGATGATATCTACAATAGCATTCCCAATAAAACAAATTTGATAATTTGACATTATCATTTTCCTAAAAATTAATTTTTAATTAGACTTAATAGTTAACAATATTTATGAATATCATTTATGAAATCAAATCTAAACAAAATTATTTTAAACTTTGCCTTAATTTTATTTCTTAGTTCTTGCCATACCTTCGAACATCAAAATATTTTTCTTGAAACTAAAAAAAGAGATGAAATACAGTATAAAGAAATAGATGATTTGAAAGAAAAAAGTACAAAAACTAAAATTGACGACATTGATAAAAATAGACCCTCAAATGAAATTGAAATGGCACCAATAAACATACCCAAACAGAAACAAAAAGTTAAAACTGTTGCTCTTAGTAAAAACATAAACATTCCTAAAACTAAAATATTTAAACTTGATTTAATTAAAAATTGGTCTGAAAAAAAATTAGTCCAAAAGATGGGACAAAGTGATTTTATCAAAGAAGAAGGTAAATTAAAAAGTTATCAATATTATTTTTCAAGCTGTTTTTTAGATATTTTCTTTCTTAAAAGAAAGAATAGTTATTATGTCAAACATATACAAACACGATCTACAAAACTTTATGGAAAAATCAAACCTGAAAAATGTTTAAAGGAAATAAGTAACAAAATAAATAGATATCCGTAATTCCTACCCACCATTTATTAGAACATCTGATAAACTATATAAACCAGGGTCTGCTGTCGCAGCCCAATGAGACGCTCTCAAAGCTCCTGAAGCAAAAATTGACCTGTCGGTAGCCTTATGAACTAATTCTATTCTTTCTCCAGAGCTGGAAAAAATTACAGAATGTTCTCCCACAACATCTCCTCCTCTTAAAACTGCAAAACCTATTTCGGATTCTTTTCTTTTTCCAACTATACCGTTTCTTGAGACTGACTTTACACTTGATAAGTCTTGACCTCGTGCTTCTGCCGCTGATTTTCCAAGCAACAATGCTGTACCCGATGGAGCGTCTATTTTATGTTTATGGTGCATCTCTAGTATTTCAATATCCCATTCAGCACCTAACATTTGTGTTGAATTTGAAACTAAACTA
>ERZ802819.1203-NODE-1203-length-16337-cov-19.6878_pt1 | contig 16337 bp, 15 predicted proteins | sample MGYA00345647_ERZ802819 | MGnify/ENA primary metagenome ERZ802819 (study PRJEB30503, sample SAMEA104212355) | marine metagenome | biome: Westerlies Biome; feature: [SRF] surface water layer (ENVO:00010504) within the epipelagic zone...; material: water... | reverse complement strand
TTCAGATTGTGCAGATGGGCGCGTCCGTTAATGACCTTGTGCACGCAGCAGCGATCGCCGCCTATGATGCGATTCGCTAGCGGGCAGTTTATGCGCAGCTTATTGGCAGCCCGCTTGTAGCTTATTTGCCGATTACCGGCGCGATCAGCGCCTGCAAATCGGCTTGTGGCCGCGCGCCGATATGGGAAATCACCTCGCCAGCCAGCAGGCTGGCAATCTGCCCGGACAGATGCGCATTATAGCCATGCGTCCGCCCAAAAAGATAACCGGCGGCGAATAAATCACCAGCGCCTGTGGTATCGACCACCGGGCCTTGCGGCATCGCATCGACCGATAGCTGCTGACCTGCATGACAGATGATCGCGCCATGCGGGCCGCGGGTGACCACAACCTCATCAACGAGACTGGCCAATGTCTGCACCGATGTTGGATGGTCGCTTTCGACAAGGCTGATCGCTTCATCCTCATTCGCAAACAAAATATCGACATGATCTGTTAAAAATTGCCGAAGCGCCGCCCGGTGCCGGTCAACACACCAGGGGTCTGACAAAGACAAGGCAATGCGCGCCTGATGCTGTGCCGCCATCCGCGCCGCCTGGGCAAAAATAGCCGGGCCAGCCGGCGCATCAAACAGATAGCCTTCCAGATAAATCACCGCCGCATCCGCCGCCGCGCTCAGACCTATATCTTCCGGCTGAAATTCAATACTGGCACCAAGACAGGTGTTCATCGAGCGCGCCGCATCCGGTGTCACCAGAATAATTGAAGATGCAGTCGGCGCGCCGTCAGCCGCCGGGGTCGCGACAAATGTTACCCCCGCCGCCCTGATATCCCGGCAAAAAGCCGCACCAAGATCATCATCATGAACCCGGCCAACAAAAGCCGCCTTGCCACCAAGCGCCGCCAATCCCACCGCCGTATTGGCAGCTGAACCGCCGGATATCAATTCTGCGGGGGCCGTCGCCGTGACGGCGTCAAAAAGCGTTTGTGATGTGGCGGCGTCAATCAGTGTCATGCCGCCTTTTTCAATGGCATGTTGACGCAAAAAATCATCATCACATTGGCTGAATACATCGATGATCGCATTGCCAACAGCCAGAATATCAAATGATTTTTGCGACATGGTCACCCTCAGCACTGGTAAAACGCGGCTGAACATAAGCCGAAGCGCAGAGAATAACAAGGCACCATCATACCGCCTGATGATTGCCAGAAATCCCGACGCGGCAAAGCGCCATCAAAAACAACAGATGCAAACAACGATAAATTCGTTTAGACACATCAGACAGTCGTTTTCTGCTAAGGTTCTGTGGTCTCGTGCATCGCATTTTTCATCCTCTGAATATTCTGCTTTTGCTTGCTGTTTTCGGTGTATCCGGCTGTCAGCAGTTGCCCGGGCCAGCGGTATCAAATGGCGTTGGCGGCGCCATGTCGACGCCAACCGATTCGTCAAATGTCACCTGGCAAGGCCTGACCATAGAGCGCAATAATCTGCCAACAATGGCCGAAGACAAGCAGACACAAACATCACCGGATGATGATGGTCAGTCAGTTTCTGAAATCACCGACGCGGCAAATGCGCCAGACCCACCACAAGACCCTGAGCCACAAGATCTTGATCCGGCCATATTTATCGATAAATCCACCGCGCATCTGGCCAGCACGCTTGGCGAGCCGACAATGCGCCGAAACGAGGGCGCTGTAGAAATCTGGCAATATCAATTAGCAGATTGCGTTGTCGATGTTTATTTTTATGACGATGCCGGAAGCCTGATCGCCAGACATACCGATATGCGCAGCCGGCTTTTAGGCGGGGTGATTGACCCTGCTGCCTGCATGATGAATTTATATGAAATCAGCGAAACCGCAGGTCGCATAAACTGAAGACAATTCGGCTAGCGATCATCATCGGCGCTCTTAGGCGGTTTTATCCTTGAATAAACATAGATCACGAATGACACAGGCAGCGCAATCTGGTTTGCGGGCTTTGCAGACATAACGGCCATGCAAAATCATCCAGTGATGCGCGCCTTTTTTCCATCTGTCCGGCACCCGCCGCAACAATGCGGTCTCGACCGCATCCGGCGTCGCACCGGGTGCCATTCTGGTGCGGTTACCGAGTCTGAAAATATGTGTATCAACGGCAATGGTTGGCTGGCCAAAGGCCTCATTCAGCACGACATTTGCGGTTTTACGCCCAACCCCGGGCAATGCCTCAAGCGCGGCACGATCCGCCGGCACCATCCCCGCATGCTGCGCCAGCAGAATCTGTGACAATTTATGCACATTTTTCGCCTTGGTATTAAACAAACCAATTGTACGGATATGCTGGCTGATGCCGTCAACACCAAGTTCGACCATGGCAGCTGGTGTGCTGGCGGCGGCGAACAGGCCTTTGGTCGCGCGGTTCACCCCAACATCGGTGGCCTGTGCAGATAGCACCACCGCCACCAGCAAGGTATACGCATCGGTAAAATCAAGCTCGGTCTGCGGGTCAGGTTGGCGTTGTGACAGCCGTTCAAAGCAGCGATCAATATCGGCAAGCTTCATCTTGGCTGGCATCGTCCTGTTCTAGCCTTTCAATACATCATGCATATCATAAAAGCCCGGCGCGGCGGTGGCTGCAAATCTGGCCGCGCGCAACGCCCCGCGTGCAAAAATCACCCGGTCATTGGCCCGGTGAGTGATTTCAACACGTTCTGACTCACCATAAAAAATCACCGAATGTTCGCCAGCCACATCACCGCCACGCAATACTGCAAAGCCAATGTCACCTTCGGTTCTGGCGCCAGTCTGGCCGTTGCGCACGATATCGGAAACCTGATCCAGATCCACCTGACGGCCACGCGCCGCGGCTTTGCCAAGCGCCAGCGCGGTACCAGATGGGGCATCCAGCTTGTGGTGGTGATGCGTCTCTAAAATTTCGATATCCCAGCCGCTTGTCAATTGCGCCGCCACCTGTTCAACAAGCTGTGTCAGCAATGTCACACCAACTGATGTATTGGCACAATAGACAATCGCCGTCTGGGTTGCCGCCTGCCGCAACACCGCTTCCTGCTCTGCGTTTAGTCCGGTGGTGCCAATGACGATTGCGGTACCGGTTTCGGCTGCCAGCACGGCATGCTGCAAACTGGCCTCTGGTGCGCTAAAATCAATCACCACATCGCTGTCAGAAAACAGGCTGGCCGGATCGCTGCCCACTAGCACATCTGTCGGGCCGATACCCGCCAGCACACCGGCATCAAGCCCAATATGCGGGCTGCCGACACGATCGGTTGCGACCACCAGACGTAAATCATCAGCCTTGGCAATTTCACTGACTAACATGCCGCCCATGCGCCCACCGGCACCGGGAAGGCTGATTCTAATGGTTTGTGATGTCATATTTTTTCGCCCTGCTGGTCAACTGCGCCAGCATATAAACTGCGATGCGGTTTCGGCAAGCGTTAATTGGCGCGGCGCGGATGAGCAAGCATGATAAGCGCCAAGCATAACAGGCCGGAAAGGCTAGCTGTCCGCCCAGATACGTTTTACCCGTTCGATAAAGCTGTCTGATTCCGGGCTTGAAGTTCCCGCCTCGGAAAACGCCTGCAAAAGTTCTTTTTGCTTTTTTGACAGATTGGTCGGGGTTTCCACATGCACTTCAACAATCTGGTCACCAACAGCGCCACGCCGCAGGGCTGGCATGCCTTTACCACGCATGCGAAACTGCCGGCCAGACTGCGTACCTGCCTCAATTGACAAGCGCGCCAATTTACCTTCGATGGTTGGCACCTCGATTTTATCACCAAGCGTCGCCACCGCCATCGGCACCGGAATTTTCATATATAGATTATTGCCGTCACGGGTAAAAATCGGATGTGGTGCGACCGTGACAAAAATATAAAGATCGCCAGCCGGCCCGCCCCGCACACCAGCCTCACCTTTACCCGACAGGCGGATTCGCGTACCGGTATCAACACCAGCCGGGATCGATACGGACAAGGTCTTGTTGCGTTGGACGCGGCCTTCACCACCACAGCTTCGGCACGGATCTGAAATCACCTGGCCCATACCCTGACAGGCATGACAGGTGCGCTCGACAGCGAAAAAACCTTGCTGCGCACGCACCCGGCCAGCACCGCCACAGGTGCCGCATGTGCTTGGCTTTGCGCCATCAGCCGCGCCACTGCCTGAACAGCTGTCACAACTTGCCGGAACGGTGATTGAAATATCTTCCTGCAGACCATTGAACGCATCTTCAAGCGACACGGTCATGTCATAGCGCAAATCATTACCGCCGCTATTGCGTTGCCGGCCGCCGCCAGCACCACCAGAAAATTCAGAAAACATCTGATCAAAAATATCGGAAAAGCCGCCGCCACCGAAACCGCCGCCGCCAAAACCACCACCGCCAAAACCGCCGGCAGACTGATCAAAGGCGGCATGGCCCATACGATCATAGGCGGCGCGTTTTTGTGGATCTTTTAAAACTTCATAGGCTTCGCTGGCTTCACGGAACCGTTCTTCAGCCGCGTCATCACCCTGATTACGATCCGGGTGATTGGCCATCGCCAATTTGCGATAAGCGGCTTTTAGTGTTTTTTCATCGGCATCTTTCGATACGCCCAAGACATCATAAAAATCGCGCTTACTCATATTCGCCACATCGCTGATAAAGTGAAAACCGGCACCCAGACAGGTGCCGGTATGACATGCTTATGATTTAGACTTTTTATCGTCGTCGGCGTCAACTTCTTCAAATTCAGCATCAACAACCGTTTCATCGCCATTATTGGCCGCCGCTGATTCGGCATCAGCCGGATCACCTTCGGCGTTATAAGCAGCTTCACCCATTTTCATCATCGATTGTGACAGCGCCGCTGATTTTTCTGAAATCGCTTCAACATCATCACCGGCAAGCGCCTCACGAAGCGCTTCGACACCAGCTTCAACCTCGGCTTTCGCCGTTGCATCCGCCTTATCACCGAGATCTTCAACGGCTTTTTCAGCGCCATGCACTAACGCTTCTGCCTGATTACGCGTTTCCACGTCAGAGCGCCGCTTTTTATCCGATTCGGCATTCGCCTCGGCTTCCTGCACCATGCGCTCGATATCGGAATCATCAAGACCGCCTGATGCCTGAATACGGATTTCCTGCTCTTTGCCAGTGGCTTTATCCTTGGCGCTGACTTTGACGATGCCGTTTGCATCAATATCAAAAGTGACCTCAATTTGTGGCACACCGCGCGGTGCCGGTGAGATCCCCTCGAGGTTAAACTGGCCAAGATGCTTATTATCTGCCGCCATTTCCCGCTCGCCCTGATAGACCGAGATGGTCACCGCCGACTGATTGTCATCAGCGGTGGAAAATACCTGGCTTTTCTTTGTTGGAATCGTCGTGTTGCGGTCGATCAGTCTGGTGAAGACACCGCCCAATGTTTCGATACCAAGCGACAATGGCGTCACGTCAAGCAGCAACACATCTTTCACATCGCCGGTCAGCACCCCTGCCTGAATCGCCGCGCCAGAGGCAACGACCTCATCCGGATTGACCCCGCGATGTGGCTCGGTGCCAAAAAACTCTTTCACTTTTTCAATGATTTTCGGCATGCGGGTCATGCCACCGACAAGGATAACCTCATCAATCTCTGACGCTTTCACCCCGGCATCTTTGAGCGCCGCCTGACACGGCTTCATCGTGCGGGCGACAAGCTCTTCGACCAGCTGTTCCAGCTTGGCGCGGCTCAGCTTGATATTGAGATGTTTCGGGCCAGACGCATCGGCTGTGATAAAGGGCAGATTAACATCGGTCTGCACCGATGATGACAGCTCAATTTTGGCTTTTTCCGCAGCTTCTTTCAAACGCTGCAGGGCCAGCTTGTCACCGCGCAGATCGATACCATCACTCGATTTAAATTCATCGGCAAGATATTCGATAATCGCATGGTCAAAATCTTCACCACCAAGGAACGTATCGCCATTGGTTGATTTGACCTCAAACACGCCGTCACCAACTTCGAGAATTGATACGTCAAACGTGCCGCCGCCAAGGTCATAGACAACGACCAAACCGGATTCTTTTCGATCCAGCCCATAGGCCAGCGCCGCCGCTGTCGGTTCATTGATGATCCGCAACACTTCAAGGCCGGCAATCTTGCCAGCATCTTTGGTGGCCTGACGCTGTGCATCGTTGAAATAGGCCGGCACAGTGATCACCGCCTGTGTCACTGTTTCACCCAAAAAGGCTTCGGCATCTTCTTTTAATTTGCGCAATACAAAGCTGGAAATCTGGCTTGGTGAAAATTCTTCACCCTGCACCTTCACCCAGGCATCGCCATTTTTCGCGCCGATCAGTTCAAATGGCACCAGATCAGCAAAATCTTTGGTCGATTTATCTTTAAACCGGCGACCAATCAGCCGTTTGATTGCGAATAAGGTGTTTTCCGGGTTGGTCACTGCCTGTCGTTTGGCAGGCTGGCCAACAAGGCGCTCACCATCTGCAAAGGCGATCATCGATGGCGTCGTGCGGGCGCCTTCGGCATTTTCGATCACCCGGGGCTCCGACCCGTCCATCACCGCAACACAGGAATTCGTTGTTCCCAAGTCAATACCAATTACTTTTGCCATAATCTTAGCTCCTTTCCCTGACCACCGGCAATGCGTCGCGCTGCGCCGTTTGGCCCCTATACATTGTTGCTGCGGCTATCTGCGCCGGCACACAATGGCAAATTTCCGATTTCTAATGTCCATATAGGGCATTATGTTTTTGTTACAAGAGGCTAGGCAACGCCTTGTGCCTCAAAACATCCGGCGTCAGGGGTTTTTGCGATACCGCCTGTCGGATGCTGCTATGCCCCATTTGATTTTATCTATGCGTCCCCGGATGCGTTTTATCTATTCTTTTTCTGTTGCCGCAGTGTCTGCAGCATCAGCCGCTTTTGAAACCCCAACCATGGCCGGGCGTAACAACCGATCATGCAACGCATAGCCATGCTGAACCACTTCTAAAACCATACCGGCTGGCTGGTCATTCGTCGGCACTTCGAACATCGCCTGATGGAAATTATAGTCAAATTTCTCGCCAAGCGGATTGATCTGGCGCACCCCGTGTTTTTCGATCGCCGTCTGAATTTCAGTCCAGCTCAGCTCAATGCCAGTCAGTAAAGACTGCACCGATTCATCAAGCGCAGTTTTGTCTTCGGGTGCTGATTGCAGCGCCCGTGCCAAATTATCAATCGCGCCAACAAGGTCGCGGGCAAATTGGGTGTGCCCGTATTTACGAGCTGTTTCGGCCTCGCGTTCGCTACGACGCCGCATATTTTCAGTGTCGGCAAGCGCGCGCAATAACTGGTCTTTCAACGCATCCCGCTCGGCTGTAATGGCCGCCAATGGGTCGGCATCAGCGTCGGTAGTGGTTGGCGGTACTGCGTCATCACCGGCTTCCGTCGGTTCTGGCGTAGCCGCGTGATCAATGGCGTTGTGCAAATCGCTATCGGTGATTGGCGGCGCATCTTGTGCGGCATCACCTGATTGCGGATCTGCTGAATGTTCGCTGTCGGTTTTTTTAGACATGGTAGAATGTATCGGCCCAAGCTATGTTCTGTGCGACCCTTATCTAAGTATCACAGAGGGTTTCGCCAAGAGCTAAAATCGATATTTTTTCAGTTTTTTACGAAAAAATTTGAAATTTGAAAGGCGCATTTAAACCAATGCGCCAGAACACGCAAAATATCCGACCTTACAATCAATGGATGAAATCACCCGACCTTTCCAACCGCCAAACTGATCACACGCGCATTTGTGACCCCGCTTTTCGAGTGTTTGGTTGTATCATCTGGCAAGCTGTGAGAGATTACCCATAGGCCGATGCGATAGCATCACAACAGAATGATTAGATCCATTGTATCCGCATGCCAATTTTACAAAACAAACTTGTCTGGAAATCGATCGAAGCGCTGCATGACGAAGCCGTTGCAACGATGCCGGATGCCGCCATCGATATTGGCATCGTCAAATCACGCCCAACAGCCATATTGCAGCAGAGTTCAGCCACACAGACGCCGCTAAAAACCGAAGGCGGTGATGATGTCATGGCGCGGATTGATCAACTGCTTGGCAAGCTGGATGAAGATAATGACACGGCCACCGCGCAATCTGCACCGCCAGCAAATGACCAGACCGCATCAACAGAAATAGCCGATGAGGCAACAGCCACCATCACCCAAGCCGATGATACGGCCGCCAGTGTTGCCGCCAATATTTCTGCGCCAGATGATGCAGCCGCAGATATGCAAGATGATGACCCGGGGCGGAGTGAACTGGTAGTTGATGACCCGGTGCAGGATGACCCCGAACAAAGTGACCCCGTGCAAAATGAATCGGTTCAGGCGCTGAATGATATTGCCGCCGCTATTCATAAGGCACAGCAGAGCCAAATTGACAGCGACGCGTCCCCTGCTGATCCGGATCTGGCGCCGGCACTTGATATGGCTGTTTTATCGGCAACGATTGCGGATGAAGTCCGCCATAGCGTATCGGCGATGATCGCCGCTGAAATGCCGCAAATGGTACGTCAGGCCGTGGTCGAGGCCATCCGCGAGATGCCGACAGCCGCGCCCGACCAGCCACAACCAAAAGCGGCAAAGAAGACGCGGGCAAAACCCGGTACGGCCAAAAAAACCCCGGCCAAAAAAGCTGTCACAAAAAAGGCCGCAGCTAAAAAAGCTGCATCCTAGCGGCCTAACACCCGCGCAATCGCCTTGCTGGTGTAGTCAACCATCGGAATGATTCGGGCGTAATTCATATGGCGTGGGCCGAGCACACCAACCGCGCCGATCACTGAACGGTCAGCATTGCGATAGGGCGCGATGACGAGCGAACAGCCGGTCGATGCGAATAATTTATTCTCTGCACCAATGAAAATTTTCACTCCATCGCCATCGCGCGTTGCATCGAGCAAACGCAGGGCATTTTCGCGCGCATCCAGCGCATCAAACAATCCACGGATTTCGGTCAATTCCTCGACTGCCTGAATATCATCCAGCAGATTCGCCTGCCCCCGCATGATCAGCGCGGCATCGGCGCCGCCCTCGCCATCAGACCAAATGCCGATGCCCTGTTCGACAAGGCTGGTTGTCAACGCATCAAGCTCGGCCCGATGTAAGGCGATATCTTCACGGATGACCGCCGCCGCTGTTTTCATTGTGCGGTTGGCAAGTCTGGCATTCATATAATTTGCCGCTGTCACCAAGGCTGATGATGGCAGGCCAACTGGCAAATCGATCAAACGATTTTCAACCTGTCCATCTGTTCTCACCAGCACAGCCAGCGCCCTATTGACACCAATCGGCACAAATTCAAAATGCTGTAAATCAGCCTCGCTTTTCGGCGACAGCACCAGACTGGCACAGTTTGACAGCCCGGACAGGGTTTTGCCGGCATTATCGAGCAGCTGGTTCATCGAGATGCCACGTGCGGCGCATTCGCTGTCGATGGTTGACCTCTCGTCCGACTGCAGATCACGGTTAAATTCCATTAACCCGTCAACAAACAGCCGCAATCCGCTCTCGGTTGGCACCCGCCCTGCCGAGGTATGCGGCGCATACAGCAAACCAGCCTCTTCCAGATCGCTCATTTTACTGCGAATTGAAGCGGGCGATAAATCGAGTTTGGATGTTTTCGCCAGCCGACTCGAGCCAACCGGCTGCCCATCTTCAAGATAGGCCGAGACAACCTCGTGGAAAATTTCTAAACTGCGCGGCTTCAAGCCCTTTATGCTGGCATCTGTCATGCAGAAAATTTATGCTAGGATAGTTATCACGGTCAATTGCAGAAGCTTTATTTGCTCGTTTATTTATGCCAATGGCTGTATAGCGTCACCCGATAGCTGCGTTTTTAACCTTCACTACAGGAAATTATTTATGTCACGTCCGTCAGGCCGCTCTTTTGACCAGCTTCGGTCAATTTCACTTGAACCTTCAATTGCGCTGCATGCCGAAGGATCCTGTCTTGCCAAATTTGGCAATACCCATGTTTTCTGCACGGCCTCACTTGACGAGCGGGTGCCACCATTTTTGCGCAATAGCGGCAAGGGCTGGGTCACCGCTGAATATGGCATGTTGCCGCGCTCGACACATAGCCGGATGGATCGTGAAGCCTCGCGTGGCAAACAATCTGGCAGAACGCTTGAAATTCAGCGGTTGATTGGCCGGTCGCTGCGGGCTGTTACCGATCTTCAGGCGCTTGGCGAACGCCAGATCAAAATTGACTGCGATGTGATACAGGCTGATGGCGGCACCCGCACAGCAGCGATCACCGGCGCCTGGGTGGCGCTGCGCATTGCCTGCGAAAAACTGCTGCTGGCCGGTGCCATCACCAAATCGCCGTTGACCGGACAGGTTGCCGCCATTTCCTGCGGTGTATTTCAGGGCGTATCTGTTCTTGATCTTGATTATGACGAAGATAGCGCGGCTGAAATTGACGCGAATTTTGTGATGACAGCGGATGATCAGCTTGTTGAGGTGCAGGCGACTGGCGAGGCGCACCCATTCTCGCGTTCAACATTGAACCAGATGCTTGATCTTGCCTCTGCCGGCTGCGGTGAGATATTTCAGCTACAGCAACAAGCCGTCCGCGACGCGCAATAGGCGCAAAACACGCATAATTCAGCACAGCGAAAGCCACACCGCATGAAACAGCAGCGTCGATTTGCCGAAAAACAATTGGTCATCGCCACCCATAACAAAGGCAAGTTGCGGGAAATAACAGCGCTTTTTGACGGGTTTGATTTTACCGTGATCGCCGCCGACAGTCTTGGGCTTGCCGAACCGGAGGAAACCGAAACAAGTTTTCGCGGAAATGCCTTGCTCAAAGCCCGGGCGGCGGCACAGGCATCATCTTTGCCGGCGCTGGCGGATGATTCGGGGCTGGCGGTGGCCGCCCTTGACGGCGCGCCGGGCATTTATTCGGCACGCTGGGCCGCGCCTGATGGTGATTTTGACAAAGCCATGCAGCGTGTGCATGACGAATTAACACGTGTTGGCGCCAAAGATTTCGGCGCAACAGATTTATCGGCGCAATTTATCTGTGCCCTGGCCGTGGTCTGGCCAGATGGTGATGAAGTCTGTGTCGAGGGCCGGGTAAGCGGCCAGATCAGCTGGCCACCACGTGGCAATTTAGGGTTTGGCTATGATGCCATCTTCCAGCCGGACGGATATCACCAGAGTTTTGGCGAAATGGCACCGCCGGAAAAACACGCCATGAGCCACCGCGCCGATGCGTTTGCACAGCTGTTACAGCAGGTTTTCACCCCGTCAGATGCCAGCTAACCCGCCAAAAACCAATCTGGGCCTTTATGTCCATTGGCCATTTTGCCGGCATAAATGCCCCTATTGCGATTTTAACTCACATGTCAGCACAACGCATGATAATGCGGCTTTTGGTGCCGCGCTCTGTCAGGAAATGACGCATATGGCGGCTTTACTGCCGGATCGCCGTGCCCTGACAAGCCTGTTTTTTGGCGGTGGCACCCCGTCTTTAATGCCACCAAACATCGTCGCCAAGATCATCAGCCATGCGGAAAAAACCTTTGGCTTTGCCCCAAAAATTGAAATCACCGCCGAAGCCAATCCGACATCCGTCGAAGCGCAGGTGATGACCGAATTTTTCCATGCCGGGGTGAATCGTGTATCGATGGGGGTGCAATCATTTGACAATGAAATATTACAGTTTTTAGGGCGTGAGCATAATGCAGCCGAGGCCTTATCAGCGCTGCAAACAGTGCGCCGCCATTTTGATAATCTGTCGATTGACCTGATCTATGCGACTGCCGGTGAAACAATGGCATCCTGGCGCAAAAGCCTGTCACAGGCACTGGGGCTGGGGCTGCCGCATTTATCACTTTATCAGCTCACAATTGAACCGGGCACGGCATTTTTTACCCGCCAGCGCACCGGTGAACAGCTTCATCTTGATGATGATCATGCCGCGGATCTGTTTGAATTAACCCAGAGCCTGACAGCTGATGCCGGTTTAACGGCCTATGAAATTTCCAACCATGCCAGGCCGGGTGCGGCGTGCCAGCATAATCTGAATTATTGGAATGCTGGTGACTGGATTGGCATTGGCCCCGGCGCGCATGGCCGGTTTTGCCTCGGTTCTGAAGACCCTGCCGGGATGCAGCGTGTTGGCACCGCGACCCGCCGCAGCCCGGCTGGCTGGCTAGACGCCGTACAGACCACCGGGCATGGTATTGATACACATACAATCGATACGGCGACTGACTATGCCGCAGAAATGATGATGATGGGGCTGCGGCTGGCTGACGGTGTAAACATTGACCGGATTGAAGCATTATGCGGACCACAAGAGGGCTGGCTTGACCGGGCTGCGATGACACAGGCGGTTGCCGATGGCTGGCTGGATTTGCAAAAAGATAGCCACACAGGCAGCGATACACAGCTTTGTCTCACCGCTGCCGGGCGGTTGCGTCTCAACCATATTCTGGCGATGATTTTACGCTGATATTTTAGCGGTAAAACTAGATTTTATCTGGCGCCGGCTTGATGATTGTTGAGTGTCCTTGGCGAATTTGCCGCAATTCATAGGCTCGCACATTGCTGCCGTCGGGCAACAGCCGGAAAGCGCCGCTATAGCCCTGAAAGCCGCGATGGGTGACAAGCTTTTGGGCCCAATCACCAGCAGATAACGGGGCGCCATCTTCTGTATCTGTCACCAACGCCGCAACAAGTGCCAGCGCGTCAAACCCCAGCCGGCTCAATTCACCCGGAGGCTGCTGCCAGATTTCACGCCAGCTGGCGATAAATTTTGTATCAAACTGGCTCGGACGGGTCGCAAACACACCGCCTTGAAGCGATGGTTCATTCAACAATTGAGCCTGATTCCAGAGCGCATTCCCCAGAAATAGCGCACGATCCGGCCCGACATCATAATAGGCCAAAAGTGGCGCCGCGCGCAGGGCAAATTCAGGGTCTCCGGCAAAGATCACCGCATCAAACGGGCTGTCTGCCGGCAATTCATCCGGGGCTGGTGGCTGGTAACGGGTAAATTCGCGAATGGCTTGCTTGAGGCTGTTTTCATCGGCAAGTTCGGCATCGCTCAACACCCGCACAGCTTCGGGTTTGAGGCCAAAATCACGCAGCCGGTTTGTCGCATGTGTCAGCAATCTTTGGCCAAATGCCGCATCTTGCGCGATGATTGCGAATTGCGTTTTGCCCACATCAACAGCGTGACCAAGCAGACCGTCAAGCTGTTGTTCGGGAAGATACCCCATCAACCAGCTATCTGGCGCCACCACCGCGCGGTTATTCGACAGCAGCAACATCGGAGTCTGATGCCGGGCGGCAACGGCCCGTGCCGCGACAACCGCCGGGGTAAATAGCGGGCCAATAAAAATATCAACATCATTTTTCACACCGGTCAGCGCCGCATCGGCGGCGGTGTCGCCGCCTTTGGTGTCCAGAAATAACAAGGTCACATTATCCCTGCCTGTCTTGAACAGAGCCATTTCAGCACCGCGCCTGATTTCGTCACCAAGTGCTGCATATCGACCACTTAATGGCACCAACAAACCAATACGCAATTCGGTTTCCGGTTTTGCCGACAAGATAAAATCCGGCTCAAGCCGGGGCGGGCTGACCTGACTCGACAGCAGTGCAAATGCCGCCTCCAGCGCATCTTCAGTCAAAGATGGGTCCTGGCCTTGCGGGATAACCGGGTCTGGCGGCGCCGGTGCGGCAGTTCCGGTTTGAATTTGCCAGATAATTGAATCGATAACACTGGTAGCCACCTCGGACGCACCATCATCGGAGCTATCAATATCCGTGTCTGGCACGGCCGCGATGCTGGTTGCATCTTCTGTCGAGGCTGTCATATCAGCCGTTCGCTTGACCAGAATGTCCGGCGACGTCACCACCGATGACGCCGATAATGCCGGTGGGTTTTGCTGCGGCGCGCAGCCCGTCAGCAGCATGCCGCCAAACAACATCGCACCAAAAAACATCACGCCCCGTCTGGATTTGGCCTGTAACTGCCCCATCTGCTGATCCATCCTGCTGCTCACGCTGGGGTTCTATGCTACATGACCAGCCTATCGATAAACAAGCCCGGGCTGAAAAGATTATGACAATCACCCGGTTGCGTGATGATCCGCATTATCCGCTTGTGATGCCACTATGGCCGGTCTTATACTAGATTTGCAGGGAATCAGGTGTATTGATAGAGTTGCCAGATGTGCTGGTATCAGACCTGTATCAAAACCCGGATCAGACCCCGATCAGAAAAGAGCTAAGATGACGTCAAAACCCGGACAATTGGCGGTTGTCTCAACACCAATTGGCAATTTGGGTGACTTGTCACCGCGCGCTGCAGAAATACTTGCAACCGCCGATATTCTGGCCTGTGAAGACACCCGCATGACGCGAAAATTACTGGCGTTAACCGGACACCAGACAAATGCAAAACTGCTGCCCTATCATGATCATAATGGGCATAATATGCGGCCGAAATTACTCACGGCGATGGCCAATGGGTTACATGTTGCGCTGGTCAGTGATGCCGGCACACCTTTGGTATCTGATCCGGGCTATAAACTTGTCGCGGCGGCGCATGAACGCGGATTTCAGGTCACCGCCGTTCCCGGCGCAAGCGCTGTGCTGGCGGGGCTGGCATGTGCTGGCCTGCCAAGCGACCGATTTTTATTTGCCGGATTTGTGCCGCATAACAGCAGTGGCGCGCGCAAGGCATTTAGCGAATTTGTCGATTTGCCGGTGACCAGTATCTGGTTTGAATCGCCACGCCGATTAGCCGCCAGTCTGGCGGTTATGGCCGAGGTTTTCGGGCCACGTCTTGGCGTGGTGGCACGCGAATTGACCAAGCTTCATGAACAGCTTCATCGTGCCCCGCTTGATGAGTTGGCAGAACTATTCGCGCAGCAGGCCGCACCACGCGGCGAGGTGGTGGTGCTTGTCGAAGGTGCCAGCCAAACCACACCTGTGTTTGATGATATGATGTTGAAAACCATGCTGGCCGAAGAAATGCGCGACAGCAGCTTACGCGACGCTGTTAAAAATGTGACTGAAATAAGCGGTCTGCCACGCGGTAAAATCTATAAGCTGGCAATCGAACTGGACAACTGACCCAATACTAAATTTGAGTATTACATTTGGGCGTTAGATTTGGGTCTTACATGCGGGTTTTGCACCGATGCAGGACGGCGATTACAAATCAACACAAGACCGCAGGCAGGCCGAACGTCGCGGGCATTTTGCTGAACGCATCGCTGGCTGGTGGTTGCAGTTATCTGGCTATCGCATTCTGGCGCGCCGCTGGCGCTGTGCCGCAGGTGAAATTGATCTGATTGTAAAACGCCGCCGACAATTGGTCTTCGTCGAGGTCAAATATCGGTTCCACGCCGACCAGATTGTGATGCCATCATCTACACAATGTCGCCGGATCAGATCAGCAGCGGCGCTGTTTTTAGCCAAATACCCGGAAATGTCTGATGCGCAATGCCGGTTTGATTTGCTGATTATTAATCATGGTAGAATTTTTGGTGTTGGCCGGGTTGTGCATCTGAAAAATGCTTGGCAATAAACCGCATATAAACTTGACCGATGATTTGCAAAACGTCACATTAGCACACATATCACCATAAATATTGATCTAGGATTCTGACCATGCGTGGACAATCTCATACAACCGCACCACTGATTGTCGGTATTTTACTTATCAGCGCACTGGCGTTATCCGGATGCGCCAGCGCGGTGGTGGGCGTTGGCACAGCCGCGGTCGCCGCTTCAACAACTGAAAAGGGGTTTTCCACCTCAGTTTCAGACGGGGTCATTTTTGCCAAATTAAAAGATCGGTTTATTCAGGTGAATGCCTCGCTTTTGACCGCGGCTGATGTGACGGTGAATGATGGGGCGGTGCTATTTACCGGCAAGGTCAAAACACCCGAAGATAAAGTCGAAGCAACCAAACTGGCCTGGGAAATAAAAGGCGTGCGCGAGGTGATCAATGAATTGCAGGTCACTGACACCTCATCAATCAAAGATATCGCCAAAGATCTGGCGGCAAGTGCCACCCTGCGCGGCAAACTTATTGCCGATAGCGAGATATCATCACTTAATTTTAGTATCGATGTGGTGAATGGCATTGTCTATCTTTCGGGTGTTGCATCCACGCCAAATGAAATGAACAAGGTCGTCAGCCATGCCGAGCGTCTGCGCTTTGCGCAGGAAGTGGTGAATTATATCATCCTCGCTCAGGATCAGCGTTATTGATGACCAGCCCAAAACTGTCTTTTGCACTGCAGATGGATCCTGTCGCTGGTATCG
>ERZ802819.1200-NODE-1200-length-16382-cov-7.66387_pt1 | contig 16382 bp, 11 predicted proteins | sample MGYA00345647_ERZ802819 | MGnify/ENA primary metagenome ERZ802819 (study PRJEB30503, sample SAMEA104212355) | marine metagenome | biome: Westerlies Biome; feature: [SRF] surface water layer (ENVO:00010504) within the epipelagic zone...; material: water... | reverse complement strand
CGCTCCCATCAAAATTAAAGGTCACTCTTGTTATGTCAGTCGCTTGCTGACCCCATCGCAAGATACCGATGCCATCCCTTGAGGACGCACCATGTCCATCAAAGACGTAGACACTTTCTGCTGTTGCAAATACCTTGACGGAACCCTTGGTGAAAAACCCCGTCGTTGCAGCGGACTGCAGCTCTTGACCTGAGATATCAAGTGCTGTGACTGTCGTAAGCTGTTGACAGTCACCTGCTTGGGGCACATCGATTTCTGTTGGTCCAACAAGGCCTCTTACATCGACTAAATTGCCGCTTGCGTCAGTTTCATAAATCTGAGGAGTCATGGAATCAAGTAACCGCTGTCGCACCCTGAACGAATACGAATCAGCTGTTTCATACGTTGCAACTGCCTTTGGAGTATCGACAATGGGTAACCACGGCCGATGAAAATCAGGTAGTGAAAGCATGCGATGAGATTGCTTTTCATGAGGACTGGTTGGCCCCACTTCTTCACTGTGTCCTGAGTCTTTCGAAACGACTTCAGGGTAAGGAGCATCGAGATGATGATTCAGCACAAGTCGTAAATGACCATCGACCATCCGAGAGCTTCCAAGTAAGCCATCGATCGTGAGCCGATTCACAACTGATACATCTGTAGGATCACTCACATCGAGAATCACAATCGCAGTCTGTGGCCGACCGAGAATAGGTGGCCATATCCCATGTCTGCCATGAGATGATTCCGCGGGTGCCATGTCGGCATGTTGCCTCGAAATTATCGTCAGCCTGTCGCCATACAGGTACATGCCAGCAGTCTGGCCCATTGTCTCGACAGTAATCTGATCAAGTAGCTCCGGGTTCATCTCAGAAAAACCACGAACAATTGAGAGTCGACCGTGCGCGAGAGCGTAGAGCGTATCATTATCTACCTCAACAAAATCGGCCTCATCAACTCCTTCAATCTGAGTATTGGTCGAAGAGGATGCCACTCCATCCAATGAAGCCTCATTGGAAATAGCGACGGATGTCATCTCACGGGCAAGCGTAATAACGCCGACATCCGGTGGTCCAAAATTCGGGAGTGCCGGCTTTCCAAATACATGCTGCCATCGCTGCACAGCCTGCGCGACGAGCCAATCTGCATATGCATCAACGGATGCAAATGTTTCAATGTTGGACCCAATTTCAAATGACAGATCGGTCGTCTCAGTTTCAAAATCAACTGGTGCCGAATCTTCCTGAAGCGAGTCGTTCCCTGTCAGCATCTTTCTCATTTCAAGTCGTTCCGGAGAGTGAATACCTCCGGAGTGGCTACAAGAAAGAACCGGTCGACGCCGGGGAAAGGAAGAATACTTTTTATGAAAGCAAAAGAGGGGCATGCTATTTCCTGGATGATGAGTGCAAACGCGTAAAAAGGTTCCCTCATGTAGAGACCTGAGCTACTCGCTGTCCCTACAATTTCCACTCGTGGATGCCCCTGAACCCTTACAAAAATACTCCTCTTGAAAATAGTGATGTGATGTTTATTTGATCGGTCAAGGCGATGCAAAAATTCGACCTAAAAAGATAAAACTTCATAAAAAACCCATTTTATCTCTGCGTCGGTGCTGGCGTTGTCGCCATCTTCAGTTGTGCTTGAGACGCAACCACATATGGTCGCTTGTACTCTGGCATATAGCCTTTTGCTCCACGAACTGTAATCTGCTGGCCGACCATTGGAGCTAAGTTGACACTGGCTGATGGAGTCACAAATACAAGAACATTGTTATTGATATCGACGATAGCCCACCGAGGTGCATCTGGTCTTCGTGAAACGACCGTGGCCAGTCGGCCATTTGTTTCAACATAGTCAGGAGGCGTCCAGGTATTCTGGCCATCTGCTGGCTTTCCACCAGGCATGACACCCGGGCGAATGGGTCGGCTCCCAATGCCGCCAAGACTCGACCACAGTGAACCAATGCGCAATGGCGACGGTTCAACTTTGTCTCGGGCAGCGAGGGCACGATGCCTTCCTTGAATGGTTTCAAATCGGGCCAGCCTGGCATCAATTGCCTCGGCACGAAGTCGCTCTGTACCGGTCGATGCTCGTGCCGAAGCTATTCGCAAACGGTCTCGCAAGGTTTTTAGATCCCAATTCTGAGAAGGCCCCGTGACTGCGAGTGACAGAGCCAAATCAATATCAGAGAGTTCATCCGTGGGCGCCATCTGCGGTCCATCCTGAGGGGTTGCTGCAGGTTCTGGTGGACTCATGTCAAACAAACCACTTCCGACAGGCATCCAATCAGCCAAGAGGCGGTGCGCCCCGGAAATGCCACGAAGTTGCCCCGGTTCTTCACGTACTTCAGGATCTTCCGCCGGAAGTTGACCAGCTACTGTCATCACCTCAGAAAGAGAATCGCCGACCTCTCGCCAGGCATCGACAGCCTCACGAACCTTGACGATACTTGCTGACGTTTCCTCTGGAGAGGTTTTATTATTGGTTGCGATATTCGACGCTTGCGGGGCCAAGCCAATAGGTAAATCAAGATCTTCTAAACGTGCCCAACGAAACTCACCTGCTGGCGGTGCTACCTGAAGCCACAGTCCTTCATGACGTCCTTCTTGTATCCGAACTTCATTGAGTACTCGCACGCGTTCGCCGGCTTCTAACCGAACCTGTGCAACATGCCGGAGGGCATTAATTTGTGAACCAATTCGTGAGACAGCACCATCAGTAATGACAACACCAATTTCAGAATCTTTTTCAATCTTTCGATCAACATCAGCTGCGCGTAACCAACTAAAACTACCAGTGAGTGGTCGGACGGCACCATAACCAGATTCACTCACACTCCAAAGTTCGAGTGACTCGCCATGGATCAGCCGTGCGGTTGGATAGAAATCATCTCCAGGACCTGCACGCAGATAGGTATGGGATGTGACGACTTGAACCCGCCTGGGAAATTGTTGGCCCGTTGCGAGTTGCTCTTCTGCGGAAATGGGTTGGGGGAAAAGTGCGCACCAGAAACCCATCGCCAATAAGACGAGATGTTTTCTGCACCAACAACTCCAGAAGGATTGGAGTTTAAAAAACAGAGTGGCAAACATTGGGGGGAGGATGGCACTCTTGTCCGTTGTTCGCAACGCCAAAACAATGAATCAAGATCTTCCGAAAAATCCACCGTTTAACGTAAAAAACGCGTAGACGAGGCTTGGGCTACCCTCGTCTACGCGCTGCATAGTTGGCGGCAAAGAAACCGCCTACTACGTTTCTTCTAGTCCAGGTAGACCGAGCGCTCAAGTGACGAATTTTCGATTCGACTCCGGCACGATTGAGACACGGATGGGCTCGCGGAAGCCCGCCCCTTAGAGGGGGTGTCCGGGCGGTTTAGCCACGACTCGGAAAGCTGGCAAAACAATTCTGACATGACAGCATGCTGTGCTGTCATCCCCATGACAGTACCCTCAAAAAAATTTGTGATCGAAAGGAACCATGACCACATCACCACCAACGCGTCTTACTCCCAGAGATCTTTTGGGCGATCAAGAACTTCCTTTAAAACGAATAATTGTTTTCTCGTGGCAGGGTCTTTCAGCATTGCAGCGAGTCTGAAATCGGGGACTCTCTCTTTCTTTTCCTGATCGCTTGTGTCCGTCATTCTGTTCGTATTGTCTCGCAGATCAGCCCATGGACTCTCAACAACACCGTCTGGGAGATGGTTGAGACCTTGATCGAATACCTCATGGATGTGGCGACTTATTTCACCCTCGTCCTGAGATGGAGATTGTATGAGCTCCTCCTGTTTCACTATTGTACGAGAAGTGGCTCGTTTTGATCGACCAACCTCGTCAGATATTGGCAGCGCGATAGTCTTTTCTTCACTCCCTTCAACAGGAACTGGTGACGGTTGCTTTGTTTGGATATATCTATTCAGAAAAGCACTAATCTCTGCTTCCACTGGATCGACTGAATCAACTCCTTCATTCTGTTCTGGGATGTCGTCTCCCTCAATCTCAGGTGGTGTTAAACGACCACATTCCGGACACTCAATGATTGCGAGAGCTGGGGCTACAAACGATGCCCCGCAGCCTCTGCATTGCCTTTCTCTAAAAGGTTGCTCAAGGAGCATATCGGGTTCTGTTTCTTTTTCATCATCAACACGGGCTTGCGGACCACCACCTACTCGACGAAAGAAGGCAACCACCTGAGAAATAATCCAGATAAGAACAAAAAGAAGTGGCAAGACAGCTTCCAGCCAGTCAAAGCCAGCTGCAAAAAGTGGATTGAACTGTACGTGAAGAAACATATGCTCTCTCCTTCCCTACTTTACGAGGATCACACGTGACCACTCGATGTATGTGCCATACGAATTAGGCGGGCGATGCAACCGGCGAAGGTGTTGCCGCAATCGACCGTCTCATTTCCGTATCAGCCTGTAGATTCTTGAGTTTGTAGTAATCAAGAATCCCTAGTTTGCCGCTAGCCAACGCATCTGATGTTGCTTTAGGCACTTCCTCTTCAGCTTCGACGAGAGCAGCCCGGCTTTCTTCAACACTGGCAATCATTTCTTGCTCACTCGCAACTGCCATTGCTCGGCGACCCTCCGCTTTGGCTCGAGCGACGCGAGTATCGGCTTCAGCCTGATCCGCCTGGAGACGAGCACCGACATTCACTCCTACATCAATGTCCGCAATATCAATAGAAACAATTTCAAATGCCGTATTTGAGTCGAGTCGACGGGTCAGTACTGTTTTGGAAATAACATCAGGATTCTCAAGAACATCACTGTGTGTTTCAGATGAACCGATAGCCGAGACAATACCCTCTCCAACACGGGCGATAATCGTATCTTCTGTTGCTCCACCAATCAATTGATTCAGATTAGTTCGCACGGTCACTCGTGCTCGAACCTTGAGCTGAATTCCGTCTTTCGCAATGGCATCAAGAGTTTTTCGTCCACTCTTCGTTCCTGGGCAGTCAATCACTTTGGGATAGACACTGGTTTGCACTGCCTCACGAACGTTTCGGCCAGCAAGATCAATAGCAGTGGCGAGTTTAAAATTGAGCTCACCAATCTTGGCCTTCGAAGCAGCAATAAGAGCCTGCACAATCAGAGGCACCCGCCCACCGGCAAGATAGTGTGCTTCGAGAGCTTGCAGCGTTATACCACTGTCATCTCCAAGGCCAGCTTGGACCGCCATGATCTTACTGCGAACAATGACTGTTGGATTCACCTTCTTAAAACTCATTGCGACGAGATCAAACAAGCCGATCCCGGCACTTGAAGCGTACGATTGCAGCCACAGACGAAGGTAGCGAGCAAGAAAGCCAAAAACAATGAGTAGAAGAACAACGCCAACAACCAAGACGATCAGACCAGGCACACCCGACATGGAACACTCCGTGATATTCTTCGTGGTATGTTGCCACACATTTTTGCGAGCAACCTAATACCTTGAAGCCTGTTTCGAATGGGGCACGAAGTCAAGCGCCTGAGGGTTTCTCGAAGTCATCAAATTTGAATTCTTCGAACGTTTTCACGCTTGAAATCGGACTTTCATCCCTTTTTTCTTGCAGTGAACTGGTTCCTTGAGCATCCTCAGAAGGCTCGGGGAACGCCCGAAGTTCAGGCTTGGTTTCAATTGTTCGGACGATAACCGCCCTTCCTTCTGTGCCCACAACCTCAATGACGGTTCCACTGGCAATCGGACCCGCTTGACTTACTGCCTCAATTTTCTCTTGAGCAATCTCCACCTGCCCCCATGGTAAAAGATCCATTGCGACCCGACCCTGTCTGCCGACAAACTCTCTTAAACGTTCTCTCTCTTTTCTGCCGGGAACCAACTCTTGGGGCTCCGGTGGAGACGGCATGATTCGACGACCGAGTGGCGTTGATGGAAAAAGATGAAAAGCAATGGCAAGAGTCGCCGGAACTGCAACCGCCGTAATGGCGAGTACAAGAAATCCAGAGCCGATGCCTTGTTCAACAAACGCCGTCGCAACAGCTGCCACAATCGCTGCGATACTGATAAAACCGAGCAGGCCACCGGATGGAATAAAAACCTCAAGGACCATCACAAAGAGGCCAACTAAGAGTAAACCGGTAATCCAGACTAGCGGATTCATAGTGTCTCCTGCGAATACGGAACAACTATGATACGACCGGAACGCACAGATGTGACTTGCACTGCCATTCCTGATTCAATCAGCATGTCGTCCGCAGAGACATCGTGCAAATGATTCTCGATGTCTGCTTTCCCTGCCGGAGCCAATCGCGTCACAGTCATACCCGTTTTTCCAATCAGATGATCGAGCGACATACCTTCATTCTGAGTGACACGTTCCGGTGGTACAAGTAAAACATGTCGCAAGACTGGTGTCGAAGGAAGCCAGCGTCGCACAACAACACCAAATACAACAACGCCAATTCCAGCACCAAGAATACCCACTAGTGAAGCCTGCAGTTGCCCAACCTGATAGCTGTTTGCCGGGAGTACAAAAGACTGGCTTGCTAACACCAGTGAGGCAACGATAAGAAGCCCACCACCTAAACCAAGAATGCCTATACCTGGCACAACAAAAATTTCAGCAGCGAGACAGACAACTCCGGCCAGAAAAAGCATGACTTCTAACCAGCCGCTGGTTCCATTGAGATACTGGCTCCAGAAAAAGATAATGAAGGCCACCATCGCAATAAATCCACCAAACCCAAGTCCGGGTGTCTGTATTTCTATATAAAGACCAACGCCCCCAATGAGCAGAAGAAGCCAGGCAAGTCCAGGGCTTGCAAGTGCATCAAGTAATCGATCAGCCCACCCAGGTTCGATACGCGTTATGTCATCGCCAAGCCCATAGCGTTCTGCAAGACCAGAGAATGAGGTCACGGGTCTCTCAGTCAAACCGTAGGCTTCAGCCTGAAATCCATCGACAAGAAGTGGGCCGGGGGCAAGATCTTGTTGTTTCTTCCACGAAGCCTTGTCTTTTCTCAAAAGGAGAGAACTCGAACTGAAATACTCCGTTCTCCCTGTGGTCTGCTGGACAAATCTGCTTACCTGGTACTCCGGTAAGACGAGCGCCAGGGGCAGTGCATCCAACGTCTTTAAGTTACCCTGCATGATCTGTTGCCATGCAGCTTCAATTGCATCAGCCTGGCGAGCATCAATCGTCGCTGCACCTTCCCCACCGAGAACGGCTGTCTCATTCATAACAACCTCATTGCATGCTAGTGCGATGAGGGCAGAATCACTACGCGCCTGGTTTGGAATATATGCGACAGTCTTTACCTCAGCAGGATTTATTTCACGTAACCAACGTGCAAGCACAAGACTCTGCTCAGGTGATCCACCTGCTGAATCAATCTTCAGACAAAGGAAGTTTGCTTTTGAGGCGATCGCTTCCTCAAGCCTGACGCGAACCCTCGCTATGTTGTCACTCGAGATTGGTCCAGAGAGGCTTACGACAGAAGCCTTCCAGCCCCGTTCCATTGATGGATTGAGCACAAGTTGTTCCGGATTGATATCGAGACTGCGTGCCAAATCGGCTGTTCCTGTAACAAGGAATCGCACAATGCCGATTTCACGACACCGGCGTCCAGATAATGCAAGAGGCTGAGGGCCAATATCCTCAACCCGAAGAACTTGAACTTCGTCCCGAAGAGTTGGCACACGATCTGAAAGAACAATCTGGTCACCGACTTCCGTTATCGCACGGACAACGTGTACAGAAGGATCTACAAGCGCGACCGCAAGGGGCGGTGGGACAGTCCGACGGCGACCAGCAATATCTTTGTACGCTGCACGCACTGTCTCATCGACTCTTTGCTCATTTCGAACCGCTGGCCCGAGGAGTGCATCGGGAGCCATTACAATGTCTTCACAGGCGAGTGCAACCAAAACAGCATGACCTTGAACACCATTCGGTAAATACGCAATTGTCTTCACATTTGCCATCTGTGAATTGGTTAAGAATCGTGCCAATTCCAGCGACCGCCCAAAGTCACTTTCGCTGGCGTGTTCATCACTGGTTGCATCAAATTGGAGAACCAATTGATCGCGTCGGCCTGGGTTACTCTGAAGGCGATCCAACTGTCGAAGAATAGCTGCCCGGATAGCGTTATCACGGCCACCTGTTATGGGCAATCGCACGGCGACACTGACTGTTGAAGCTTCTACTGGCTGAGGGGGCTCGCCACGTGCTGCTGGAGCCAGAGCGGGCTGAAAACCCTCTCGCCCTACACCTTGCTCCGATGCCGCCTTCTCATCGGTCACACCAGCAGCAGCTTTTGCTTTTTCAACGGCCTCTGCCAAAGGACCGGCCTGTACGAACTGGTTCTCTGCACAGGCAGAAAACCACATGATGATCAGGCCTGAAAGCATGACCCGTCCGGCATACACGAACATCGGCCACAGTGAGGCCGCTGACCGAAACGTTTTGTACCATTGAGTCATACAGAACATGTGTTTTCCAGTAGAAGTCTACGATCAGGAGAAACCGAGTCAAAGGAAAGATGACTCTGTGGTTCCCTACAACAAAGACAAATTAAGTTTGGCTCCTTTTGGTAGAATTTTGAACTGACAAGAAACCCTCTCATACACAAAGAACTATGACAGAAACTCGCAGCGAACTCCTGAAAATCATTGAAGCACGCGCACTCAAACGGGGTACTTTCACTTTAGCGTCAGGCCGCACGGCCAGTTTTTACCTTGATGCAAAGCAAGTTGTCCTCGATTCACATGGGGCCATGCTCGTCGGCAGAGCAATTCTAGAACGACTTCAATCGTTTGGTGAGTTGCCAGACGCAATTGGTGGTATGTCGATTGGGGCAGACCCCATTACAGGTGCCGCAGTCACAATAGCTGGAACAGCCGGCCTTCCATTGAAAGGGTTTATGGTTCGGAAAGAACCCAAAGGACATGGAATGCAGCGGTACATAGAAGGTCCTGTTGAGGCAGGGAACCGGGTCGTCATCGTGGAGGATGTAACGACAACTGGTGGTTCCTCTCTTCTTGCAATTGACCGAGCAGTTGAGTTTGGCCTCAAGGTAGAGCGGGTCATCACGGTTATTGACCGACTCGCCGGTGCCACTGAAGCATTTGCAGCACGAGGGATTCCCCTGGAACCCCTGGTCACTATTCGTGACCTCGGCATCGAGCCGGAAGAAACGAACGTATAATGACAAAACATGAGTACTGTCAAAAAATGAGCTCTTATTGCACATCATGACGATCCATGTCGTTTCACAAGAGCCATCAAAAAGAAGTCCCTTTACCCAAAATAAAGTGGTGGTTTGTCAGAGTTGCTACCATACAGGTTGAGAAGGTATGAACCTCTCATAATGGAGCGTTTGGCATGACAGCATTGCAGACACCTGTCACTCGATACGGAATGAGAGTCGATCTACTTTCGGCCCTCCTTTCCTGTTTTGTCTTTCTGCCTGCTACGGCATTAGCGATAAGCAGCAGCACAGGGGACGACTCAATAAGCCAGCAGAACGTTGCTAAACTTATTGCTCAGCTTGGGGACACAAAGTATGCAATACGTGAATCAGCAACACAGCAATTACGATTGATTGCTGATCATGCAATTGATCAGTTACTTGATGCAGCCAATCAAAGCAATGATCTGGAGACTGCGCTTCGTGCTCAGTGGATTCTCGAGACGGTGTCGCTTATTGGGCCAGACGATCCACCAGAAGTAGCAGAACTGTTGAAGAATTTCTCCAGCAGATCGCTTTCCCAACAGATTAGTGCACTCAGCAGACTGATTCGTCTTGAAGAGAATGCAGGGGTCAAACCGCTGGCACGCCTGATTCGAACAAATCGATCTGCGAGCACGTCATACCTTGCAGCGCTGATCCTGCTACAAGAGTGGCGGCCTGGTGACCCGTACTGGCCACACCTCGTGGCACATGTTCCCGATGAACTTGCTACAAGCCAGCGTCCTGCGGCACTCCTGATAAATAGTCTGATTGACTTCTCTCAGGTGGCAGATGATCCAGAAAACAAATTGGATACAAAAAAAGATGCCTTCAATAATCTTGAATCGGCAGTGGAGCAATTTCTTGAGCTGATACCGTTTCACGCACAGACCTTTGGAGGCAACACCACGACACGTGAAGTGAGTGATCTTGCTCGAGAGATTGTTGTACGCTGCCATGCTCGCGCAGCGATACAAGCCGGCTTTCCTGATCGCGGTGTTGCAGTGGCCAAAGAACTCTTTGATCTCATAGGCGTAGATTCAGAAAAGAATCAACTGGCAACTGCTGACATTCTTTTCTGGGCCGCACACTCCGGGCTTGCCAATCTTGTGGAACATTTGCCGGAGAGTCTGCAGGCGACCATAGAAAACCAGGTGATCACGCTGTATGCAGCAGCACGTTGCAAACAATCAAACGGAAATGAAATTCTGGCAGATGAGATGGCGCAACGTGCCTTTGCTTTAGGCAGTGATAAGACGAATGAACAAATGCTAGCTGCTGTTCGCCTTGATCACTGGGGGCTTGTCGATTGGGCAGACCGTGAGTATCGCCGAGTGATTACTGCACCCAATTTATCCGCTCAGCAGATCATCCCATTCTCAATACAGTGGGCTGAACTGCTGAATGACTTTGACCGGTGCGAAGCGGCCTCTACCGTACTCCAGGATGTATTGACCGGTTCACATGGCGCCGTCAAAAATATTCGAGTTATGGATTCTCTTGGGTATTCAAAAGAGGCACTCACTGCCCGTCAGAAGTTTTTTCTATCTCGAGCTGACAAAGAAAAGAGTAATAGAAAAAGTGAAAGACAAGCTCTCGATAAAGCACTTGATGAGTACCCTGAGGAAATTGACACGCTCATCGCGTACTACCACTTTCCAGGCCTCTCACCTACCGACAAGGAACGAATTGTCGGACTCATCAAAGGAGCATTGAAAAAACTGCAGCTGCGGATCGACAGAGAACCTGACGCACCCAATCCGTATAACGAATACGCCTGGCTGGTAGCAAATACTGAGGGAGATCTGTTGAGAGCTACTCGCTATTCAAAACGTTCTTTGGAACTTGATTTTGATTCAGCAAGTTTTCTTGACACGTTGGCCCACTGTTATGCAGCCGCTGACAATGCAAATGAGGCTATCCGCTGTCAGGTTGTTGCCCTACGGAAAGATCCCGGGAGTCATACGATTCAAAAAAACCTCCAGAAATTCTTGTCCATGCAAAAGTAATCGTTCTGCACGGGCAGTGTCGCTATTCAGCGCGATAGAGCGGTAGATACCGATAAGGCAGCTGCAGGCAGAGAATGGCATGAGCCGTTACATGCAATCTGTCACTTTCTCCAGCAAAGAGGGCCGGGTCCCAACTACCAAGTTCTTCATCCTCTTGCTCCTGTGTCCTCAGTAAAAATCCTGTGACCTTGGCGTACCACGTATCAAATTGCTCGCCTTCGATATTCCGAAGCACCTCACTCGATAGCAGTAGAAAATTCGCAGAATGGGCGAATGAGTTGCCTTCCAAAGGTGGAGCAAACCCTGAAAGAAAACGAGAGCCGTCTACCATTGCAGGTGAGTTCTGAGGCTCTTCTTTGTATTGCAGCAGAAGCAAGCCAGCGGCTGTCGCTGTCGGATCTGGAGGACCTGCAGCGGTGCGCCCAAAGCGTGACTGAAGGATTTCTGGCGCGCCACAGGCCGCTGATTCAAGAAAGACATCTCCTCTTTTAAGAGTAGCGACTGAAGGTTTTACTCCACACGATTGGGCAACCTGCATTGCAAGCAGTGCACGCAAAGTAGGCAGTACCGTTTCTACTGTATCGGAAGAATTACGTTGCCATGAGCCTTCTTTTGTCTGACGATCCACCAGACTTTTCAGTGCGTAAACAGCATTTTTCTTTAGCACTCGGTCGTTACTTAAAAAGCTGGTTTCACAACCAGCAACAACCCCTGAAATAAGACCTCGCAAATCGACTTCAACCGGACCAACACCCTGCGGATCTACTTGAGGCTGAGAAGAACCAAGCCACGTAAGTCCTTTCCGGACAACTTCTGGATAGTCTTGTAACCACACCGCCGTGGCAGAATCAGGTTCATGAGTGACTCCCTCTGCCAGAAATGGCAGCAGAGCCAGAGCGGTCGTTGACTGACTATTTCCACCGGTGGGCATCGCCAAAAAGTCCTCTGGACCCTCTGGCATGCCTAAAGCCGGATTCTCCCCTGCGGCTAAAGGCTTCCACGATCCATCTTCACCTTGCTTCGTTGCGAGCCATGTCAGAGCAGACATGACAGATGTTTTCGATTGTTGTGATCCACCGTACAACGCAGCCAGTAACTCTTTTGATTTCTCTGTGCTTCGACCCTTCAGACCACCTCGACGATACCGGACGGTCTTGTCCATCGAGGAAACAACTGCTTCTGGTAATACGCCAGGCTTATTACCCGGATTTTGAATTCGTATGACCAGAAGCCCGGATGTATTGAGATGATCTGCTGTTGCTAAAAGTGGGATTGAGTACACACCGGGTGGTGTTTCCTCCGTTGTGTCAACTACAAGGGTACACCTGAGGGCACCCTCTTCGAGATATGCCGGCTCAACGGTAACTCCAGACGGCGGGCTCTCTGCAGTGACAACGACTGGCCCGTTAAATTTCGCTGGAGCCAGATCCACTCCAGTGAGGGCCTGCAAGCCACCGGTGAGCGTGCGACTCAGTGACTCCAAAGAATCTCGTTGAAAGGTAATGTCAATCTTTTTCTGCTGACTCGGCAGAACCGCCGCATACACCAATTCTTCCATTTCGAATGGATGCTTTGTCACAATGAGTGTCAGCGGCACAGAAACTTCTCGACCAAAAATAATAGTTTTTATTTCCTGTGTTTGCTTCCCCTCTGAAGCATCTTCTGATGCTGCTACCAGAACTCGGATATTATTGTCTTCGATTGGCTCACTCGGCAGACGACACAGTGCTCCTTGTGTGTATTCAACTGGTTCCAGCGTGAATGATTCTGCAAATCCATTTCTTTCAACAGGCACCCGCAGGTTGACAGTATCTCCAGGCTGCAGAAAGACAGGAGGCATCGCTCCAAAAGATGGCCGCGATACAACAGGCAGATCGATGTCAAATGTTTGCTCGACAGAATTCTGGGCCATGCTCAAAGCTATCGTAACGGTCACATTTCGTTGCTGATCACCGAGCGACTGATTCCCAGAGAGTTCGATCTCGAGCTCTGATTTATCTTGTGGTATCTGTTTTTCAAAAGTTGCCTCAACACCAGACGGTAACTTTGAAAGACTGACGTCAATTGGCCCTTCGTTATTATTACGATTGATTCGCAGTGGGACCTTCACTGTTTCAGTAGGCCTCAACGTCACTGGTGCAATGGCTTCTACTTCAAGCGCACTGACACGAGGCACTCCGAGATGATCAATTTCTTCCGGCAGTCGATCTGAGTAGCAGCCTGTCACAAAAACAATCAACACGAAATTTATTTTCAACATGTATTGCATTTGAATGCGTAGCTGTTTGAAATATTTGAACATCATCCCTGCCCATTTTATTTGCTTCAATACAAGCATGACAACGTATTGTCCGCCAACTGATTCCTTTGCGTCGACGTCTCCATCAATCTGGCATAACCTATTCTTGCTGAAGAAACGATTTGATCCAACTCCAAGGCAGAGTTTTCTATGCAAACAACGATGGTTTCAATCGGGGACACTTCACTTGGTGTCCAGATCTGTGGGTCGGGCCCACCACTTGTTCTCCTTCATGCATTTCCTTTAGATCACACCATGTGGCATCGGGTTTTGCCACTGTCCAATCATGCACGTTTGATTATTCCTGATCAGCGGGGATTTGGTAGGAGCACACGTAACGATCCAGAAAGGTCGCCGATAGTGAGTATTGCTCAACTGGCTGACGATGTAGCAAAACTCCTTGATGCCCTTGATATTGAAGAACCAGCTGCCATCGCCGGCATTTCAATGGGTGGATATGTGGCTCAACATGTTGCCGTTCGGTATCCTGAAAAAGTATCACGTGTCATCCTTATCGACACCAAGTTTTCAGCAGACACACCAGAAGCTCGAGCAACCAGAGCTGATCTTGCCGCAACAGTTGGCAGAGTGGGCCAACAGGTTCTTGCAGATGCAATGGTGCCAAATCTTCTAGCGGCAACAGATGCAGCCCGTTCCCAACCAGAAAGAGCTGCAAATGAAGAATTTCTTCGAAAGCTTATTGGCAAGCAGTCTATTGCGACGATCCAAGCAGCACTTCAAGCACTCGCCGATCGCCCGGACATGTCTGGACCCATGCAGCATCTTGAGAAACCGGTACTCCTCATCTGCGGTAGTGAAGACACAATCACACCACCGGCGGTTATGGAGTCTATGGAGAAGATTCTTCTGCAGGGGCACCTACTGGTTGTTCCCGACGCTGGTCACCTGGTCCCTTTGGAGGCCCCGGTTGTTTTCCACGAAGCCGTCCGTTCCTTTCTTGCCCGTCCAGTGGAATCGGCCGAGAGTTCCTAGGGACCGCCGGATTCATTTGGCCAGTACGTGAGCCCATCGTGCTATTTTGCTGTGGTGGCACTGTTTGCCCTTGAGCATCCTGTGAGTTGCGTAATTGCTGCCGAAAGAATTTCTGTGCACCTGAGGGATTATTTTCAATTGCTTCCTGAATTGAACTCTTCAGAAGTTCTGTGCGTCTCGCCCGCCAATCAACTGGCTCTCGTTCTGAGGTACCAGTCGTTACCTGACCAACACAATACCCGAGTACGATTGAGACGCCGACGGCAATTGCAGGTGCAAACCATTGCCAGAGATCGCCTCGCATCTGTGCAAAACGACTTAATTTTCCAGGGCGTTGATGCCTGCCATCAACGGCAACCATCTCAATTGTTGTCGCGAGGAGATCTTCCGGAGTTTCTGCCTCTGGTAAGACATCAAGGGTTTGCCACAGTTCCCCGAGGTCAGCTGCTGGTGTCGCGCCGAGGTCTTTATGCTGAGTTGTGTCTGGAGTGTGTCTCGTATTCACTGGGCTTCCTCTTTTTCAGCAAGAAGATACGGCTTGAGTGCTTCCCTTAATTGCTCTCGAGCGCGAAAGAGTAATGACTTCACCGCAGGCACTGACAGTTTCATCGCCTCAGCTATTTCGTCATATGAACAGTGTTCAAACTTTGCCAGAAGAATGACCATCCGCTGCCTTTCATTAAGACTCGCAATAGCCTGTTGCACAACACCTTGAAGTTCAACTCGATCGAGCTGGCGAGTTGGTAAGAGCCCGCTTGCAGCTACTGCCATCTGTTCAAGACCCACCATGTTGCCTGACGCAGAGGGGTTTGCGGACACACCCCACTCTTTCCGACGATAGGCCCGCTGCCGAAGATCACTGGCAATATTATTTGCAATCGTATGAACCCAGGTTGTGAATTTTGCCTTTGGTTCGTAGCGATGACGAGCTCGATACACTCGCATAAAGACTTCTTGCGCAAGATCTTCTGCTGTGGAGTGGTCACCGGTGTGATTAAGAAAAAGCGTCACAAGTCGTGGCTGCCACAGTGCTACAAGTTGCTCAAATGCCTCGGCATCACCATCGCGCACGCGAAGCATCAACAGCGTGGATGGATCGGAGATTGTTGCCATGACAGGAGCGATCAATCGGATGGGTAGGACGCCAAAAAAGATAAGTGACTCGTATCTTATCTCCTATTGATCGTTTTCTTATATGGCGACACCGTCTGAGACTCAGTATCAGGCCTTTTTTCAACGATCACACGTACAGAATGTTCTGTGAGAACATCCGATGGAAGCTTTCAAGGCTCTTCCGAATCACACTTTTCATCAAAAAAAGTGGAGCGGAGGAGGCTCGAACTCCCAACCTCGGCATTGCGAACGCCGCGCTCTCCCAGTTGAGCTACCGCCCCAAAAGAAGAAATTCATTTCCTTTACTCGTCTCTTCTGGGCCTTGATCGTACGAACCGTCCGGATGGGTGTCTAGCAGAGGGTATGGCGGTCTACAATACTGAGAGTTTTCATTCCTCATGTTTTGGCAGACTGTTTCTCTACGTATGCAAGCCCCTCCAATCATTGTTCGTGGTGCCAGAGAACACAATCTGCGGGATATCACTGTTGGCCTCCCACGGGGCCGATTGGTCTGTCTTTCAGGAGTCAGTGGATCGGGCAAGTCGAGCCTTGCCTTCGATACGCTCTACGCAGAGGGACAGCGACGCTACGTTGAAAGTCTTTCAACATTTGCCCGACAGTTTCTGGGGCAACTTCCACGACCCGATGTAGACAGCGTGACAGGCCTTTCGCCTTCGATCTCAATTGCCCAGAAATCAGCAGGCCACAATCCACGTTCGACAGTTGCCACGATGACGGAGATTCATGACTTTCTCCGTGTGCTCTACGCACGGGTTGGCACGTCCTACTGCCCAACATGCGACAAGGC
>ERZ802819.1182-NODE-1182-length-16547-cov-42.6329_pt1 | contig 16547 bp, 15 predicted proteins | sample MGYA00345647_ERZ802819 | MGnify/ENA primary metagenome ERZ802819 (study PRJEB30503, sample SAMEA104212355) | marine metagenome | biome: Westerlies Biome; feature: [SRF] surface water layer (ENVO:00010504) within the epipelagic zone...; material: water... | reverse complement strand
ACTCAAAGACCGAAAAGGCAAAGAAAAACACGCCGAAGATCATCACCAGCGGCATTATTGGGTTCGCGACCATCAGCTTAACCAAAAATCCAAAATTGGTACGTCGATAGCCTGAGCGTACCTTTTTTGCTGCGCGGTGAATTTTGGCGGCGCCCATGGCGATCGAGGCGGCAAATGCCGCCAAAAGGAACATAAGCGCGCCGGGCAAGGCTGCCATGGCGCCCATACTGGCCGCGTCTAGCCCAAAAAGATAATCCGGATTGACGGTTTGCATCGCGCCAAGGAACATCGCGTAAATGCACACAGGCACCAAAGCCGCGCGCAGGATCCAAGGCAGGCGCGCGCGCAGCACCGCCGCCGCGCCATCAAAGCCGCGACCCATGCGCCCTGACACCCCCCCGACCACCGGCAAATAGACTAAGGCAACGATCAAAGATGCTGAAAGAACAAAGATCAAAGTGACGGGTAACATGCCCATGAATTGTCCAGGAACGCCCGGCCAAAACAGCATTGGCAAAAAGGCGCATAAGGTTGTAGCGGTTGAACTGACCACCGGCCAGAACATGCGTTTGGCGGCCTCTACATAGGCGCGCATTGGCCCTTCGCCTTCGGTAATGCGCTTATCGGCATATTCCACCACGACGATTGCCCCATCCACCAGCATGCCCACCGCCAAAATAAGGCCGAACATCACAATGTTTGAGATCGTAATGCCCATAACCGCGAGCAGAACGAAGCAGAGTAGAAACGATGTGGGTATTGCAAAGCCCACCAAAAGCGCGGCCCGCGTTCCCAAAGATGCCAGCACCACGATCATCACCAAAGCGATGGCCGTGAGCACCGAGCCTTCGAGCTGCGACACCATGCTGGCCACCACGCGCGATTGATCGTTTGAGCTGCCAATATCCACCGCCGCGCGCAGCTCTGGGGGCCAGGTAGTCTCTGCTTCTTCAATCAGGGCGCGGATCGCCGCGGCAGTTTTGATTAAATTAAAGCCTTTGCGTTTCACCACTTGCAACGCCACGGTTGTTTCGCCGTTATAGCGCGCGGTTCCCACGCGGTCTTCAAAGGTCAAACGAATATCCGCCAAATCGCCCAGCGTGATGACGCGGTCACCATTGGTTTTGACGGGCAAATTGTAAATATCGCGCGGCTCGTCAAAGCTCGAGGGGATCTTGACCGAAAACGAGCCTTGCGCGGTATCAACTTCACCCGCAGCGATCAATTGGTTGTTGTTACGGACCACCGAAATAAGCTCTCCCGCGGTGACATTATAGGCCTCTAACCGCAACGGATCGATCACAACTTCCATCATTTCCTTGCGATTTCCGGCGATCACGGCCTCTAGAACCGCATCCATACCTTCGATCTCTTCCTGTAGATCTTCGGCGATGCGCGTCATCGTGCGCTCTGGCACATTGCCGGTAAGATTCACGATAATGATCGGAAATTCAGAAAAATTTATTTCATTGATCGAATATTTTTCGGCGCCTTCGGGAAACAAAGCTTCCGCCGCATTCATCGCATCGCGGGCATCGGCCATGGTTTTGGCTTTATCCCAGCCAAATTCGAATTCGATTGCCACACCGGCATAGTTTTCCGCGGCGGTTGCGGTCATTTTTTTTAACCCGTCCAGGTCCGCCAACTCGGTTTCTATTGGCCGCACCAAAAGCGCTTCACTATCGGCGGCGGAAATGCCCGGAAAAACCACCGAAACGAACAGCACGGGAATTTCGATGTCGGGCTCGCCCTCTTTTGGCAATGTGGTATAGGCAAAAATGCCCGCCGTCAGCGATAACGCAATCATCGCAAGGATCATGCGGGCGCGTTCAGCGGCCCAGTCAACGAGGCCGGTCATTGAAGGGCCTCACGATAGCTTGGCGCGACAAGAACGCCGCTATTCACGTATTCTTGGCCCACCAGAATAACCGTTGCTTGATTTGGCAAGCCTTTCAACCAAGCCCCTTCAGCGGTATCGCGCAACAACGTGACGGGAGCGAAATCAGCCCGGTTTTTTTCGTCGATGAGGCGTACGCCTAGGCGCCCGTCATCGTTCAGTGTCAAGGCGGATTGGGGCAGTAAATGCGCCATTGTCCCCTCTGAGGCCACCATAATTTCCGCTGTTTGGCCATCGCTTATGGACAAGTTTGGGTTGGGAACATCAATATCAATTCGAAACGTTCGGGTGAGCGTATCGGCCGAGCGCGATACGAAGCTCACTTCGCCTACTACCTCTTGACCCGAAATCAGCTTGCTGCGCGCTTTGGCCCCCAGCGTAACGCGGGCGATATCGGTTTCGGGGACATATCCGACCAGTTTGATAGGATCTAATTGGATGATCGTGGCGCATAAGGCACCGGGCTGCATCAGACTGCCCAGCTCGGCACTATCGGTTTCAAGAAGGCCGTCAAAGGGGGCCTTTAAGGTTAATTTATCAATCTCTTGCTCGGCAACCGCCACGCCAGCTTCCGCGCTTTCAATCAAAGAACGGGTGGTGCTGAACGCCGCCTTGGCTGCCGCGATGCGCGCTTCGGCTGTGCGCATACTGGCTTCTGCTGCCGCAACACGGGTCTCCGAGGCAAAGCCGCCTTTTGATAGCTTTTCGGCCGCATTAAGGTTGATTTCGGCTTCTTGCTGCTTGGCTTGTGCTTCGGTGAGGTTTGCCTGATTGCCCGCAACCTTGCCGCGCGCCTCGGCCAGCCGCGCCTTTGCATCTGTGAGCTGCGCGTTGCGGGTGCCGGGGGCCAGTTGACATAGAATATCGCCTTTGGTTATTTGGCTGCCCTTGCGTAACGGCTCCGAAATTATTTGCCCCGTGGTTTCTGCGCGCAGTTCGACTTGCCGCGCCGCCTCGGTTTGCCCGCGTAAAATCACCGCGCTGTCTAATTCAACGGCTTGGGATTTGATGGCAATCACTTTGATTGCCAGATCTTGCTCGGCTTCTTCACCCTCTTGCGCCTTTTGCTGCGCTTGTGCGGTGGCTAGCTGTTGGGTTTCAGCGATGTTTGTCAGCTCATCGCCGAGCGTTACCTTGGCGGCGTTGACCTCTGCCTGATCGGTTGGAAGGGCTGCATCGAGCAAGGTTTCAATTGGGGCCCCTTTTGAGACTTTAATGACCGCGTCGCGCTCAAAAACCAGCAGATATAGCGCCCCTGCTACAATAATAGCGGATAATAATGATATCACGCGCATGCTAAAAACTCCTACTTATACAGAACACTTAAAAGGGCCAATGCATGGTTTATATCCTGTGCAACACGGTATTTAGACCTTCTGCTTGCAAATAGGCCTTTGTTATACATGTTGCAAGGTTTGCGCCCGTCTTTCGCTCTTGGCAGTTGCCAGAAGACAAGGTATGACGAGGCGGTGAAGAAAAAAGAGGCATATTGTGAGTGAAACCGACAGTTTTATCGATGAAGTGAACGAAGAGGTCCGTCGCGACCGGCTTTATGCGGCGCTGCGCCGGTATGGCTGGATTGCTATTGTGGCGGTTCTGGCTATTGTCGGCGGGGCCGCTTTCAACGAATATCGACGCGCGTCGGATCTGGCGCTTGCGCAGCAGCGGGGCGATGCGATTTTGCAGGCTCTGGAATCGGATACGGGCGAAAGCCGGAGCGCCGCGTTGGGCGAGATTGCAACCGAAGGCAGCGCGGTTTCAACGCTTGTGGGCCTGTTTCGGGCGAGCGAGCTGGTGATGATGCAAGATCCAGCCGCGGCCTCGGATGTCTTGGCCGCACTCATAGGCCAAGAAAGCATCTCGGACGACTATAGCGACTTGGCTCTGTTCAAACAGCTGCTTTTGGAAGGAAGTGGACTGGATGCATCAGCGCGCCGCTCTGGGTTTGAGCAATTGTCAGCTGCGGGCAATCCTTTGCGGCTGCTTGCACAAGAGCAATTGGCGTTGTTGGATCTTCAAGAGAATGACGAGACTGCAGCCGTAGAGCGGCTAAGAGATTTATTGCAGGATGCGGAGATGACGCAGAATTTACGGCAACGGTTAGGCCAACTGATGGTTGCGTTGGGGCAAGATCCTAACGCACTGGACGGTTAAACTGGTGGCCGAGCAGTGATGCAGGTAATCAGCCATAGGTTCGGTATAATGTCAGCGCTTCTGTGCAGCATTGTGTTGGCGGGCTGCAGTGACCGCGAGGTCATCTTGCCGGGCAAGCGAGAGCCGATATTAACCTCAGAGCCATCGGCAACTGATGCTGTCGGCGCCCTAGCGGCCCCCAAAGCCTTCGCGATGCCAACGCAAAAAAACAATGTGGCTTGGCCGCAAGGCCATGCAAGCCCATCTACGCAGGTTGTTCATGCGGCCTTGTCCGCGGCACCAAAACCGCTTTGGGCGCTTAGTGTTGGAACCGGCGATCGGGCTAGAAACCGGATCACCGCAGATCCGATTGTGGCCGAAGGCATCGTTTTTACCTTGGACAGCCTCTCTGTGTTGACCGCAACATCCGCCGCCGGACGCCGGCTTTGGTCGCGTGATTTGACGCCGACCTCTGAGCGCGCGGGCGATGCTGATGGTGGCGGAATTGCTTATGGCGATGGTGTTGTTTTTGTGTCCACTGGGTATGGGGTGCTGCATGCGCTTGATCCCAAGAGCGGCAGCGCGCTGTGGAAGCAAGAGCTCAAAGGCTCGGGCAATGGGCGGCCCAGCTATTTTGACGGCGTTGTTTATTTGGTCAGCCAAGATTCGGTGGCTTGGGCGATCGAAGCTGCAACAGGGCGAATTCGCTGGCAATTGGACCATCTGAGCGATGTCAATAATATGAGCGGGTCAACGGGGCCTGCGATATCGGAAAAATTGGTGGTATTTGGCTTTGGCGCAGGGGATTTACAAGCTGCCTTTCGGGGCGGAGGCCTGACCCTTTGGAACGCGACCTTGGCCGGTGGGCGCAGTGGCCGCGCGGTGGCTACGATTGATGATATCGCGACAAGCCCGGTGATAAGTGGTTCGACAGTTTTTGCAGCGAACACTTCGGGCCGGATTGCCGCGATGCGCCTTGATAGTGGTGCGCGCCTGTGGACAGCGCCTTTTGGCGCTAGATCGCCACTTTGGCCGGCTGGAGGCTCGCTGTTCTTTGTGAATGACTTAGGTCAATTGATGCGGTTGGATGCAACCGATGGCTCAAAAGTTTGGTCGGTTGATTTGCCCGGCTTTGTGTCACTGGCGCAAAGAAAAAGCAAAGATGTGGTGACGCATCACGGGCCGGTTTTGGCCGGTGGGAGGTTGCTGCTTGCCTCGGGAAATGGGTTGTTACGCCAATTTGATCCGGAAACTGGCGCCGAGCGCAGCGCCATCCGCCTTGGATCGGGCGCGACGGCCAATCCGATTGTTGCCGATGGTATCCTGTATATCTTGTGCAGAGATGGTAAGTTAAGGGCCTATCGCTGAACCATTAGGTGGTGTAACAGCGTTCAGGCCGCTTTTTGGAGCAAAACATGAGTTTTTCACTTGCCATTGTTGGCCGACCCAATGTCGGAAAATCAACGCTGTTCAATCGCCTTGTCGGCAAACGGTTGGCGTTGGTTGATGATCAACCCGGGGTCACGCGTGATTTGCGCGAAGGCGAAGCGCGTCTTGCCGATCTGCGCTTTACGGTGATTGACACGGCGGGTCTGGAAGAAGTGACCGATGATAGTTTACAGGGCCGTATGCGGCGCTTGACCGAACGCGCTGTGGATATGGCGGATATCTGTTTGTTTATGATTGATGCGCGCGTTGGTGTGACCCAAACCGATGAAATGTTCGCCGATATCCTGCGAAAACGCGCGAAACATGTGATTTTAGGTGCCAATAAAGGCGAGGGTTCTGCCGCAGATGCTGGTGTTCTTGAGGCTTGGGCTTTGGGTCTTGGCGAGCCATTGCGCTTATCGGCTGAACATGGCGAAGGGATGACCGATCTGCTCAGATGTTTGATGCCATTGGCCGATGACTTCAAAGAGCGCGCGCAGGATGAGGCGGCCGAAACGGATATTGATATCGAAGAATCTGACGCTGAGGATGCGTATCGCGCCCCCACAGCGAGCAAGCCGTTGCAAGTGGCGGTTGTCGGCCGTCCAAATGCTGGAAAATCCACCCTCATTAACCAGATTTTGGGAGAAGATCGTTTGTTAACTGGCCCAGAGGCTGGCATCACCCGCGACGCGATTTCGCTACAAATTGCTTGGGGCGGCGTGCCGATGCGGGTCTTTGATACCGCTGGCATGCGCAAAAAAGCGAAGGTTCAGGATAAGGTCGAAAAGCTATCTGTGAGCGATGGATTGCGCGCGGTGAAATTTGCTGAGGTTGTGGTTGTTTTATTGGATGCGGCGATTCCCTTTGAGCAGCAGGATTTGCGGATTGCAGATCTGGCAGAACGCGAGGGCCGCGCGGTGATCGTGGCGATCAACAAATGGGATATCGAAGATCAAAAGCAGCAAAAATTGAAAGATTTGAAAGAATCCTTTGAGCGCCTTTTGCCTCAATTGCGCGGCGCCCCCCTGATCACAGTATCCGCCAAAACAGGCAAAGGCTTAGACCGTTTGCAAGCTGCGATCATGAGCGCGCACCGGGTTTGGAACCGCCGCATCAGCACCGCGAACCTTAACCGTTGGTTAAGTGGCATGGTAGAGGCGCATCCCCCCCCGGCACCTAATGGGCGCCGGATCAAATTACGCTATATGACCCAGGCCAAAACGCGCCCTCCGGGGTTTATCGTAATGTGCTCGAACCCGGATAAAATGCCGGAAAGTTATTCGCGCTATTTGGTAAATGCGTTGCGCGTGGATTTTGACATGCCCGGAACGCCGATCCGGCTCACTTTGCGCTCACAGGCGGATAAAAACCCCTATAAAGATCGCAAGAAATCTGCGCCTTCGCGCTTGAAAAAACATTTGTAGCGATTGGCGCTGGCGGCGCCTATATCAGTTGGCCTTCAGCGCCTAGACTTGTTTTCCCGCCCAGATAGGGATGCAGCACCGCCGGCAATGCTACCGATCCATCGCTTTGCTGGCCATTTTCAAGCACGGCAATCAAACAGCGCCCCACCGCCAGTCCAGATCCATTTAAGGTGTGCAAATAGGCTGGTTTGCCGCCCTCGGCGGGTTTGAACCTTGCGTTCATACGCCGGGCTTGAAACGCGCCGGTCGTCGAAATCGAGCTGATTTCGCGATAGGTGTTTTGCCCCGGTAACCAGGCTTCTATATCATAGGTGCGCTTGGCGCCAAACCCCATATCTCCAGTGCAGAGCAGCATGGTGCGATAGGGAATATTCAGCTGTTCCAGAAGATCTTCGGCGCAGCGCAGCATCCGTTTTTGCTCGTCATCAGACCTCTCTGGATGGGTAATTGACACCATTTCTACTTTTTCAAACTGGTGTTGGCGCAGCATGCCAGAGGTGTCTTTGCCCGCGCTGCCCGCTTCAGAACGGAAACAAGCCGTATGCGCTGTCATCCGGATCGGCAACGCGCTTTCATCTAATACATCGCCTGCGACCGAATAGGTTAAGGTGACCTCCGAGGTGGGAATCAGCCACCAGCCATTGGTGGTTTGATAGCTGTCTTCCCCGAATTTGGGCAGTTTATCCGTGCCATACATGGCGTCATCGCGCACCAGAACCGGGGTTTGCATTTCGGTTAACCCATTTTGATCAACATGCGTATCGAGCATGAATTGCGCCAAAGCACGATGAAGTCGCGCCACGCCTTTTGACAGGTTCACAAACCGGCTACCGCTGGTTTTTGCCGCTGTTTCAAAATCCATAGCTGCGGCAACCGCGGTGATATCGAAATGCTCTTTTGGCGCAAAAGAAAACGCAGTGGGCGTGCCCCATCGAGCGATTTCAACATTCGCGGTTTCATCGCGGCCTTCGGGCACATCCTCGGCGGGCAGATTGGCAATCCGGGCCAAGCGATCGGTCAATTGCGCATCTAGATCTTTGGCCGCGTTTTGCATCGCGGCAACCTCGGCCTTTTTGGCAGCAACCAAGGCCCGCAAGCGCTCAAATTCGGCGTCATCGCCGCGGCCCTTTGCAGCGCCCACCTCTTTTGAGGCTTTGTTTTGCTCGGCCTGTGCACTCTCTGCGGCCTGAATTCTTGCGCGCCGCGCCTCGTCAAGCGCCAAAAGGTCTGAGGAAACCGGTGCATCGCCTCGGCGCGCAAGCGCGGCGTCAAACGCACTGGGGTTTTCACGGATGGTGCGAATATCGTGCATGGCAGGCTTCCTTTGGTTCGTGACTCGCGTGCTCGCTCTTATGCACCAGTTGCGCGGCCAAGTGTAGAGGGGTTTGAGGATGTATTTGTTCAAGTTCTTGCGCTTATGCGGGGCCGATCCCTTGCAAAGCGTTGGACCAGCGCATAGGTTCCGCCAAACACGCAGCCAGACAGGAAATCATTATGGACGCCATTGCTCAATTTGTACCGTTAATTCTTATTTTTGCGATCATGTATTTTCTGCTGATCCGCCCGCAGCAAAAGAAGGTGAAAGAACATCAGGCGATGGTCGGTGCCGTGCGCCGCGGGGATCAAGTGGTCACGCAAGGCGGCTTGATCGGAAAAGTGACAAAAGTAAAAGAAGACAATGAGCTTGAAGTTGAAATTGCTGATGGTGTGAAGGTCAGAGTTGTGCAAAGCACGCTTGCCGATGTGCGCAGCAAAACAGAGCCCGCGAATGACGCTTAAGCGCCGATAAAGCGTTTGACGATCGCAAAAGTTTAGAGGGAACCGTCTATGTTACAAATTGATCTGTGGAAACGGATCGTTATTTGGGGGCTTTGCATTATCGGTTTGTTCCTTGCCCTTCCGAATGCGTTTTACACCCGTGTTGAGGGCTATAATGATACCAAGGCTGGGTTAATATCCGCCGATGCCGCGCAAGACGGCTTCTCCTGGCCAAGTTTTTTACCCGCGTCTTTGGTGAATTTGGGTCTTGATTTACGCGGCGGTGCGCATCTTTTGGCTGAAGTTCAGGTTGAGGATGTCTATGCGGCCCGCATGAAGGCGCTGTGGCCGGATCTGCGCGATGTGTTGCGCGCCGAAAGGGCAAAGATCGGTACGATCCGTCTGCAAAAAGGTCCCACCGATCAATTGCGGGTGAAAATCTCACAAGCGGAGCAGATTGCTCATGCGGTTTCTGCCGTAGAGACACTGAGCAAACCCGTCGTTTCTCTAAGCAATGCCGGCGCGCGTGACCTTGAGGTCACCAGCGATGGCGATACCGTGATCGTGACTCTGTCCGAGGCCGAGCGTGCGCTCACCGATCAGCGCACCTTGCAGCAAGCGTTGGAAATCATCCGGCGCCGCGTTGATGAAGTGGGCACGCGGGAACCAACTATCCAGCGCCAAGGCGCTCGGCGGGTGTTAATTCAAGTGCCGGGCATCGGCTCGGCGTCAGAATTGAAAGATTTGATTGGAACAACCGCGCAACTGACCTTCCAGCCGGTGATTTCGCGCAGCGGCAATCCTGATGTTGATTCAGGATATGGCAATGAGGTGCTGCCCGATCTGACCGATGCCGACCAGTTTTATGTGCTTGAAGCGGCCCCCGTTGTGACAGGTGAAGATCTGGTTGATGCGCAGCCTAGCTTCGATCAAAATGGACGTCCTGCGGTAAATTTTCGTTTCAATCCATCGGGCGGGCGCCGCTTTGGGGATTATACGGCTGACAATATTGGCAGCCCTTTCGCGATCGTTTTAGACGGCGAAGTGATCAGTGCGCCAACGATCCAAAGTCACATATCCGGAGGCTCTGGGATTATCACGGGTAATTTTTCCGTTGAAGAAAGCACCAATTTGGCGGTGCTATTACGGGCAGGCGCGCTGCCCGCAGGGTTGGAGTTTTTAGAGGAACGCACGATCGGGCCCGAGCTTGGCGCCGATAGTATTCGTGCTGGTAAAATCGCCTGTATCGTTGCGTTTGCGGCTGTACTGGTCTTCATGGTTCTCAGCTATGGGCTGTTCGGCTTATTCGCCAATGTGGCCTTGATCGTGAATGTGGGTCTGATTTTCGGACTTCTTAGCCTTGTCGGCGCAACGCTGACCCTACCCGGGATTGCGGGTATCGTGCTGACAATTGGGATGGCGGTAGATGCGAATGTTTTGATCTTTGAGCGCATCCGCGAAGAACTTGTATCCGCCAAAGGCCCCGCGCGTGCGATTGAATTGGGCTATGAAAAAGCCCTGAGCGCCATCATTGATGCCAATATTACAACCTTTATCACAGCGGTCATTTTGTTCGTGATGGGATCGGGTCCGGTACGTGGCTTCTCAATCACGCTTGGCTTGGGTATTTTGACCTCTGTCTTCACCGCAATCTTCGTGACCCGCCTATTGGTGGTGATGTGGTTTGAGCGGCGTCGACCCAGAACATTGGAGGTGTAAAAATGCGCCTAAGACTCGTTGCTAAAAATACAAATTGGGATTTTTTCGGGAAAACCAAAATGTCGCTGGCAGTGTCCGCGATCTTACTGATTGTTTCTTTGATCTCTTTCTTGATGCAAGGATTGAATTTCGGAATCGATTTTCGTGGTGGCACAACGATCCGGACCCAAAGCGCGCAAACGGTAGATGTTGCGGCCTACCGCTCTGCCCTGGGACAACTGAACCTGGGCGATGTTACCATCTCTGAAGTCTATGATCCCAGTTTCCAAGATGATCAAAATGTGGCGATGATCCGCATTCAAGCCCAAGATGGCGAAGAATCCGTGTCTGCCGATATCATTCAAAATGCCTTGGCAGCGTTGCAAGGCGAAGCGCCTGATATTGCGTTTGTTTCGGTTGAAAGCGTGGGGCCAAAAGTGTCGGGTGAGCTGGTTCAAACAGCCGCTTTGGCAGTGATTTTAGCAATCGTGGCGGTGTTGATTTATATTTGGTTGCGCTTTGAGTGGCAGTTTGCGCTGGGCGCTGTTGCGGCGTTGGTGCATGATGTGTTGCTTACGATAGGGGTATTTTCGGTGGTTCAGATCAAGTTTGATTTGGCGATTATTGCGGCGTTGCTCACCATTGTTGGATATTCACTGAATGATACGGTGGTGGTGTTTGACCGCGTGCGCGAGAATCTGCGTAAATATAAGAAAAAAGTTCTGCAAGACGTTTTAAACCTGTCTATAAATGAAACCCTGAGCCGTACATTGATGACCTCTGTCACAACTTTGCTAGCGCTGATCGCGCTTTTTGTGTTGGGCGGAGATGTCATCCGTGGGTTTGTTTTTGCGATGATCTGGGGCGTTTTGGTGGGCACTTACAGCTCGGTATTCGTGGCCTCTGTGATGCTGTTGCGCCTTGGGGTAAAGCGCGATTGGTCTAAACCCAATGCCGAAGCAGGGACACAGGTGCCCCAATAATGCTATCCGCCGGGCTCGCCGAGGCGGTCGCGTTAGATGGGTTGATATGGCTGGTCTTGGCCGCGTTTCTGGCAGGTTTGATCCGTGGCTTTTCAGGGTTTGGTTCTGCGATGGTTTTTCTTCCGGTTGCAGGGCAATTTGTATCACCGATCTGGGCGCTCTCGATTTTGGCGGTGATGGATTTATTCGGGCCTTTGCCCTTATTGCGCGCCGCGAGCAAGAAGGTGGTGCGCGCCGATCTATTTCGCTTGATCTCAGCAATGCTGCTTGTGCTGCCGCTGGCGCTTTGGGTGCTCAGCCGCAGCGAGCCAATTTTATTTCGTTATCTGGTCTCGGGCTTGACGCTTGCCTTATTGGCTTTGCTTTTAAGTGGGCTGCGTTTGCCTGCTAACCTGCCCAAGCCGCTATTGTATATGGTGGGAGCTATTTCTGGCGCGACGGGGGGATTGGCAGGGCTGCCTGGCCCGCCGGTGATTTTTTATTTTATGGCCAGCCCTTATGCGGCGGATCGCGTGCGGGCCAATACGTTGATTTATCTATTCTCGTTTGATGTTTTAATCTTGATGGTGATGATTTTGGGCGCATATCTGCAGTTTGTTCCAATTCTCATCGGGCTGATGCTGGCCGCGCCCATCGCTTTGGGCAATTTGACAGGAGCAAAGATTTTCAATCCCGAATACGAAAAGCTCTACCGCATCATAGCCTTTTGTCTGATCGCATTTTCTGCCATACATAGCATGCCAGTTTGGGAATAGGGGCGCGCCATGCGGTTAAATGAAATCAGTTATAATGATGCCAGCCCGATTGATGGTTATGGGCCGGGCTTTTTTCGCGTTGGCGGCAAGGTGCACCATGATGCGCTTTTGCTCAGTGGCGCGGGCACCAGCGCTTGGGCTGGTTTCGAAGATGTGGTTCAAATTCTATCACTGGCGGGTCAAATAGACGTGCTGCTTGTTGGGACAGGGGCAGAAATCTCATACATCCCGGCCGATTTTCGCAGGCCCTTGGAAGAGGTTGGCATTGGGGTTGAAGTGATGAGCAGCCCGTCGGCCTGCCGGACATATAATATTTTATTGTCCGAGGGGCGCCGCATTGCGGCCGCGCTTTTGCCTGTGGATAAGGCCGGTCAAGCCGCTGATCAGATTTAAGCGCCATGGCGGTGTCGGATAATCCTATTTTGCAAGTAGAAGATGTCAGCGTGGCGCGTGGTGGCCAGCTGTTGTTGAAACATATAGCCTTTGCCGTTCAGCCGGGCGCCGCCTTAATTTTAAAAGCGCCAAACGGCTTTGGAAAAACAACTTTGTTGCGCGCCCTTGCTGGTTTGCAGCCGGTGCTGTCAGGGCAGGTGCATTTGGATCCCGACACAGCTGTTTACGCTGGACATACGGATGGTTTGAAGCCCACATTATCGGTTGCGGAAAACCTACGCTTTTGGGCAGATATTTTTGGAACGCCGACGATCACGGATAGCCTGAGGCTTTTCGGATTAGAGGCGCTGCAGACGCGCCTTGCAGGCAGTTTATCCGCGGGGCAGAAACGCCGCCTTGGGCTGTCACGCCTGTGGCTTGCCAAAAGGCGCGTGTGGTTATTAGACGAGCCGACCGTTTCGTTGGATCAACAGGCGGTGGGGCAATTTGCGGCTATGGTTGGCGCGCATCTTCAGGCAGGGGGCGCGGCAGTTATTGCCACGCATATCGATCTGGGCTTGGATGCGCGGGCGCAAATCTTGGATTTGGCACAGTTCAAGGCCAAGGGCGCAGCGCTGGAACGCGCAGATGAGGCCTTTTTATGAAAGCTCTTTTGCTTCGGGACCTTAGGCTATCAATCCGAGCCGGGGGCGGTTTTGGGCTTGGTTTGGCGTTTTTCTTAATTTTGATTCTATTGGTTGCCTTTGGGCTTGGGCCAAATCCGGCATTGCTGTCGCAAGCGGCAGCCGGATTGTTGTGGCTTGGGGCTTTATTGGCCTGCTTGCTGTCGCTCGATCGCATCTTTGCTTTGGATTTTGAAGATGGGTCTTTGGACTTACTGGCAACCGCACCCATTCCCTTAGAGGCCATTGCAGCTGTTAAAGCCCTGGCGCATTGGCTGACCACCGGCTTGCCACTGGCGTTCATTGCGCCCCTGCTTGGTTTGATGTTGGATCTGCCGGTTGCAGGGTTTCCCTGGTTGATGGGCTCTTTGCTTCTGGGCACGCCCGCGCTCAGCATCATCGGCACCTTTGGCGCAGCATTGACCGTAGGGTTGAAACGCGGCGGACTGCTCTTGTCACTTTTGGTTTTACCGCTTTACGTCCCGACGTTGATTTTTGGCGCAGAGGTGGCGCGGCGCGGGGTAGAGGGCCTTCCGCTTGCCACGCCGGCGCTGCTGCTCGCGGGTATTTCGTTGGTCTCGATGGCATTATTACCGATCGCGGCGGCGGCGTGTTTGCGTATCAATCTGCGCTAATCACAAGCTGTTTATCGGCAGCTTGCCACGCCGCTTTGCGTGGGCAGGCTGCCCGGCAGGCTTGGAAGGCCCGGCAGGCTTTGCAAGCCCGATTGACCTGCTTGACCTGGCTACTCCATTTGCGCTGTTGGGGTAGAGCGGGAAATTGCTTCTTCTTCTGCGTTCATTTCTGCTTCAATCGATTCAAAAAGCGGCGTGCTCATATAGCGCTCGCCGGTATCTGGCAGCATGCATAAAATCACCGATCCCGCTTTGGCGCTTTGGGCAATTTGCATCGTGATGGCGAAGGTCGAGCCGCCTGAAATACCCGTAAGAATACCTTCCTGTTTGGCAAGTTTTTGTGCCCAGGCAACCCCGTCAGCGCCATTCACGGGCAACAATTGGTCATATGATTTTTTATCAATGGTTTCTTGCAGAACAAGTGGAATGAAATCGGGGGTCCAGCCTTGAATGGGATGGGGCTCCCAGGCGGGATGGCCGCTTTGTGGCGCACCATTTGCGTGCCGCTCTTGCGCGATATCGCTGGCCAGTAAGGCAGCATTTGCCGGCTCGGTTAAGATAATCTTGGTTTTGGGCCGGGCGGATCTCAAGCCGCGCGCCACGCCCGAAACCGTGCCACCCGTGCCATAGCCCGTTACAAAATAATCCAGCCGCTCATTTTCAAAATCAGCGATGATTTCGCGGGCTGTGGTGTGCTCGTGAATATCGGCGTTGGCCTTGGTTTCAAATTGCTGCGCTAAAAACCAGCCATTGGCTTCGGCCAACTCTGCGGCTTTATTATACATGCCCATGGCTTTTTGTGCTCGCGGTGTCAGCACCACTTTTGCACCTAGCATGCGCATCAGTTTGCGTCGCTCAATTGAAAAGCTATCGGCCATGATAACCACCAAAGGATATCCCTTTTGGGCGCAGGCCATCGCAAGGCCGATGCCTGTATTGCCGCTGCTCGCCTCTACCACTGTTTGCCCTGGTTGCAACCGGCCTTCGCGTTCTGCAGCTTCCAATATATTCACCGCCAAACGGTCTTTTACCGATCCTGCCGGGTTAAAAAATTCGGCTTTTACGTAAATTGTAACGCCCTCGGGCGCCAAATTATTGATGCGAATGCAAGGTGTGTTGCCGATCGTGTCCAGAACAGAACCATATAGCTGGCCGCGACCATTTGTAGTGCGGATTGTCATGTTGTTTCCTTTTATCCCTAGGCTATTCTGCGCCGGTGAAGTTGACAACATGAATAGTTTTGCGGGCTTGCAAAAGAAACAGCGCTGCTGAAATATTCCGCTTTGATGCGCCATCAGATATTCATATTGGGGTCTGGCAGCGGGTTTGAAATTATCTTAAGGTTTCTCAGGCCGCTAACGCCAAGAAACAGAAACCGTCGGCTCGTGCCGGCGTCACAGGGATAAAGCCCGCCGTGATAGGATGGAAATAAAATGTCACTTTGGGAATATGCGAACCCCGTAAAATTTTTGGGTGTCTCAACGCGAATACTGCCATTTATTGCGATTGGGGCCGCGGCCTGTTTGAGCATTGGGCTGGTATGGGGGTTTTTCTTCACGCCGGATGATTATCGCCAAGGCTCGACGGTTAAGATAATTTATTTGCACGTGCCCTCTGCCTTGATGGCGATTAACGCGTGGTTCATGATGCTTGTGGCCTCGTTGATTTGGTTGATCCGGCGTCATCATGTAAGCGCTTTGGCCGCCAAAGCGGCAGCGCCGGTGGGCGTGGCGATGACGTTGATCGCCTTATTCACCGGTGCAATCTGGGGCCAGCCGATGTGGGGCACGTATTGGGCTTGGGATCCGCGGCTCACCTCGTTTTTAACTTTATTCCTGTTTTACCTTGGCTATATGGCGCTGTGGCGGGCGATTGAACGCCCGGATACCGCGGCTGATCTGACCTCTGTTTTGTGTATTGTGGGATCTGTCTTCGCGGTTTTAAGCCGATATGCGGTTAATTTTTGGAGCCAAGGATTGCACCAAGGGGCGTCTTTGTCATTGGATAAAGAAGAGCATGTCTCGGATGTATTTTACCAACCTTTGCTGTTTTCAATCGCGGGGTTTGTTCTGCTGTTTTTGGCTTTGGTGTTGGTGGGCACGCGCACGGAAATTCGATTGCGTCGGGCGCAAGCCCTGCGCGCGCGACAGGAGGCAGCATGATGCCAGAGCTTGGAAAATATGCAGCGGCAGTGTTATCTGCCTATGGGGTGTCTTTGGGTATATTGGCGCTTTTGATCTTTGGAATATTGCGCAGAAATACGCGTGCTTTGGCCGAGTTAGAGGCCGCTGAAAGTCAGCGCGATGGGTAAAACCCCTTGGTTGCTGTTTCTGCCGCCGCTGATTTTCTTAGGATTGGCGCTGCTGTTTTACACCGGAATGCAGCGGGAAGACCCGAACCGCTTGCTTTCGACTTTGATTGGCCAAGCTGCGCCGCCAATCACGCCTGCGCGCTTATCGAGTTTTCCAGAATTTGAACAAAGCCAGCTGGTTTCAGGTGGCGTAACCTTGGTGAATTTCTGGGCCAGTTGGTGCCCGCCTTGCCGCGCCGAACACCCCAAACTGCTGGAAATGGCGGGGGCCGGTATGCCAATAATAGGGGTGAATTTCAAGGATGACGCTGGGAATGCAGCCGCGTATCTGGCCAAGGACGGCAATCCGTTCCGCGCGGTTGCCTTTGATCCTGCGGGGCGCACTGCGATAGATTGGGGGGTCACCGCGCCGCCAGAAACCTTTATTTTGGATGCAAAAGGCACCGTGCTGTTCCGCTTTGCAGGGC
>ERZ802819.1181-NODE-1181-length-16548-cov-11.5663_pt1 | contig 16548 bp, 13 predicted proteins | sample MGYA00345647_ERZ802819 | MGnify/ENA primary metagenome ERZ802819 (study PRJEB30503, sample SAMEA104212355) | marine metagenome | biome: Westerlies Biome; feature: [SRF] surface water layer (ENVO:00010504) within the epipelagic zone...; material: water... | reverse complement strand
TATTCCAATTATTGGTATATTCAAATGATTGGCTTCCGAGACAGCAATATGTTCTAATTTTGTATCAATAATAAAAAGTAAGTCTGGGGATTTCTTCATCTCACTTATTCCACTTAGAGATTTAACAAGTTTATCGTGTTTGTTGGTGAGTTTAAGTATTTCTTTTTTTGTAAATTCATTATTTGGATTTGACTTAAGAACTTCAAGTTCTTTCATTTTCTTGATTGACTTCGTAATTGTAGACCAATTAGTCAGCATGCCACCCAGCCACCTATGGTTAACATAGTATTGTCCAGTTTCAATTGCTAACTCAGCAATCTTTGCTGATGCCTGTTTTTTTGTTGCAACAAACAAAATTTTCCCACCACGCGAGGTTACGCTGTCAATTACATTTAATGCCTCTTGCATCATTTGAACTGTATGATTTAGATTGATAATGTGTACATTTTCTCTTGTACTGTGAATATATTTTTGCATTTTGGGGTTCCATCTTTGTGACTTATGTCCAAAGTGAACTCCAGCATTAACTAACTCTCTTAGATCTATATTAGGTATACTCATATAATTTCTCCGGTTGTACATCCACAACAATTTGACCTTAAATAAGGACCGGACAGCAAAAGCTATCGTTGTGTGATTAAATTAAGCGTTTAATTACACGAAGGATAAGTAATATTCAATACTTTTATCAACTAAGGTCTATTTTTTTTACGCCGTTAAGAGTTTTGATTTCTTTAATCATATCAGCGCTAATTTCGAATGCTCCAGGAATTTTAAGTAGTTGATTATCATATATAATTTCTACTTTCTGCATACCCTTAACCCATTTTAATTTCAGAAGTTCATCTTTAGTGAAATTACCGTCAGCGTATATCTTTATTAATGAATTTGCCTTCTCTTCATTTTCTGCCTTTACCTTTTTGAGATTTAAATTTTCTACTTCATCGAAACTAAACACTTTTTTTAGTTCACCTCTTAAAGTCCCATTTTGAAATGAAAAATCAACACTAATGATAAAGGACTCACCTTCAACTAATAAATCTCTATACTTTCTAAGATTACTCTCAAATACTATTAGTTCATATATTGAAGACAAATCAGAAAAATTTAAAAAAGCATAAGCGTTTCCTCTTGCAGATCTTTTTTCTTTTTTCGAAAGTAGCGTTCCTCCTAATAATACATCTTTTTGATTATAGGCTGATTCATTTTCCTTTATATCTAAATACTCCTTAAGCATTAGTGATGGATAATTTTTTTTGTGAGCCTCTAGTGGATGTCCTGTAAGGTAAAAACCTAGCATTTCATATTCTTTCATTAATTTATAGGGATAGCTCCATTCCTCTTCTTCGTTTATTGTAAAATGAGATAGCTCTATATCGCCAAACATATCTTCTTGCTCTGATAAAGATTTATTATTTTGGGATTTGTGAAATTTAACAATTTCTTGGGCTTGATTAAAGACTGATGACCTATTCACTTTAAATTCATCGAAAGCTCCTGCGCAGGCAAGCGCTTCTAATGTTTTTTTATTTATTATAGAAGTATCACACCTCTTAATAAGATCGCTAAAACTTTTAAATACCCCATTAGAATTTCTTTCATTCACTAAATCGTTCATGGACTCAATCCCAACATTTTTTATGGCACCTAATGCATAAGAAATTTTTTCTCCCTCTCTAGAAAAATAAGAATTAGATTGATTTATACTTGGGGGAATAAGTTTAATGTTCATTCGCACTAATTCTTGCTGAAAAATAGATATTTTATCTGTATTATTAATATCAAGTGACATTGATGCTGCAAAAAATTCAATAGGAAAATGCGTCTTTAAAAATGCAGTTTGAAAAGCAATAAGAGCGTAAGCGGCTGCATGACTTTTATTAAAACCGTAATCTGCAAATTTTGATAGCAATTCAAATATGTTTTCTGCTTCATTGTTTTTCAATTTATTATTTACACACCCACTGATAAACCTTTGTTTTTGAGCTTTCATTTCTTTTTGTATTTTTTTTCCCATAGCTCGTCTTAATAGATCAGCTTCGCCATCAGAATAACCTGAAAGTTCTCGTGCAACTCCCATTACTTGCTCTTGATATATTACAACTCCATATGTTTCTTTTAAAAGCCCCTTTAGCAGAGGGTGTATGTAATCTGGTTTTTCTCTTCCATGCTTTCTTTCAATATATGAAGGTATATTAGCCATAGGGCCAGGACGATATAGAGCGACAATTGCAATTATATCCTCAAATTTATCAGGCTTTAATTGCTTCAATGTATCCTTCATTCCAGCACTCTCTAACTGAAAGATTCCAGTTGTTTCACCAGTACTGAGCAGTTCGTATGTTTTAACATCGTTAATATTTATTTTATCTATACTGAAATCTGAATTATTATTCCGTACCAACTTTATACATTCATTGATCAAAGTAAGTGTTTTCAATCCAAGAAAGTCAAATTTAACTAAACCAGCGTTTTCAACCCATTTCATATCAAACTGAGTTAAGAAGATATTACTTTCTGGATCACTGTATAATGGTACATCTTTAGATATTTGATCTTTTGATATAACGACTCCAGCGGCGTGAATAGATGCATGTCTTTTTAAACCTTCAAGTTTAAGAGAAATATCTAGTAGTTTTTTGACCTTGGGATCTCTATTGGCTTCTTCATTTAACTTTGGCTCTTCATCAATATATTTCTGAAGAGACATGGGTCTAGAGGGATCAAATGGCATTAGTTTGCAAAGATAATCGACCTGACCATATGGAATGCCGAGGACTCTGCCGACATCTCTTATTACGGCTCGTGCCTGCAATTTACCAAAGGTAATTATCTGTGCTACTTTATTTTCACCATACTTTTTATGTACATATTCAAGCACCTTGTCTCTTCCATCTCTACAGAAATCTATATCGAAATCGGGAAGCGATACTCTTTCAGGATTTAAAAATCGTTCAAATATCAATCCAAACTTAATAGGATCAAGATCTGTTATATTTAGACACCAAGCTACAAGTGATCCTGCTCCTGATCCTCTGCCTGGCCCAACAGGTATGTCGTTATTTTTTGCCCATAGGATAAAATCAGAAACTATTAAAAAGTATCCCTCATATTTCATATTGATGATTATTTTTAATTCTTTAAGAAGTCTTTCTTCATAAACTTTTCTGATTTCGTTTTGTTGTTCAATATCTATGTTTTCAATGTCGAATTTGGTATTGAGCCGATTATCTAGTCCATCTTTAGCTAATTTCTGCATCAATTCCTTCTCTTTGTTTTGATCATCATCGTATACGGGCAAAATAGGATTTTTGATCTTGGGTCGATGAACGCATCTTTGAGCAATTTCAATCGTATTATTAAGAGCTTCTGGCAAATCATGAAATTGCTCAAGCATTTCATTTTGAGTCTTAAAATAATGCTCTTTTGATAATCTTGTTCGATCAGCTTGAGATACAAAGAGTTTTTTTTCAATGCACATTAATGCATCATGAGCCTCAAAATGCTCTGGGCCCTCGAAATAAGCATCATTAGTAGCGACTAACGGAATCTGATGGTCATAGGCTAAATTCAAAACAGCTTCTTCATTTAACCGGTAGTCAACACTACCAAATCTTTGTATTTCAATATAAAAATTGTCGTTAAATTCTTTTTTAAAATCAGAAATAAATTGTTGGGACTGTTTTGTGATCATGTGTCCCGTTGAATGGGTTAATATCGAATTATTTCCACCAGATAAAATAATTAAGCCATCTTTAAATTTAATTAAATCATCAACTGTTACATACGCATTTCCTTTATTAAAAGTATAGGCGTTCGAAACACATTTTAATAAGTTTTCATATCCTTCATTGTTTTTTGAAAATATATTTAAGTAGAAATATAGATCATTATCCTCAATATTTTCGTGTAAGTATTCTTTTGGTGTTTTAATTTTTATATTACAACCTAAAATTGGCTGAACTCCAACTTTTGCAATTTGCTCACTAAACTCTAATGCACCGAACATATTATTGTTGTCAGATATGCCAACAGCTGGCATTGAAAATGACTGGCATAGTTCAGCTATTCTCGCAATTGGTAACGCTCCTTCAGATAGCGAATACTCTGTTTTATTTGTTAAGTGAACAAAGTCAGCCATTAACTAAGATCAATCCTTCTGTCAGACTTATTTGCCCATTCTTGATTATGCGTAGCCATTATTAATGTCATTTTTTCTGATTCGATATAATCAATTAAGTATTTAAAAACATTTACTGAATTTTCATGGTCAAGATTTCCCGTGGGTTCATCAGCGATAACTATATCTGGCTTATTTATTAAAGCTCTAGCTATTGCAACTCTCTGCTGCTCACCGCCAGATAAACTATTTGGAAAATGTGATTTTCTATGGCTAATATCAAAAATATTCATTAATTCGTTTGCTTTTTCACTAGCTGCGTCTTTGGCTTCACCTCTCAAAATAAGAGGAAGTATAATATTTTCAATCGCGCTAAAGTTGTCAAATAAATTATAATTTTGATAAATAAATCCAAAATTATTTCTTCTTACTTTACTTTTTTCGTTACTATTTTGATTTGAAATAATTTTATCATTCAATAAAATTTGACCTTGATCAATGGAGTCTATTAAACCGACTAAATTTAATAAGGTTGTTTTACCTGATCCTGAAGGTCCAGTAATCGAAATAAATTCACCTTTATCAACAGTAAGATTGAAATTATCAAATATACTAATACTTTCGCTGCCTTGCCTATAAGACTTAGAAATGTTTGACAAAACTAAAATATTTTTATCCATTTCCAAGTATGCCTTTAATTTCAGTTTTAGAAGCTTTGTAGGCTGGATAGATTGTAGCAATAATTGATACTGATAATGAAAATATAAATATTATTACAATTTGATTTACATCTATATTAGTCGGCATTTTGTCTAAATAATAAAATTCAGAAGGAAAAAGATTTAAATCAAATGAATTATTTAAAAAGTTTCTTACAGAATCAATGTTCATAGTGAATAGTATTCCTAAAATTGTTCCTAGTATTGTTCCAGACGTACCTATAATAGAGCCAACAATTAAAAAGATTCTTAAAACTGAACTATCACTAGTGCCAATTGTTTTTAATACTGCAATTTCTTTAGATTTTGTTTGTACGAGAATAAATAAGCTCGTAATCACATTGAATGCAGCAATGACAATAATTAAAGATAAAACAAAGAACATTAATTCACGTTCAGTCGCTAGCACCTCCCAAAAAGAACTGTTCAGCTCTATCCAATCTCTAATAATGTAGTTATTACTAAATACTTCAGATATTTCTTCTTTTACGATTTGTAAGTCAGCAATATCACTTAGGTGAACTTCAATTGTAGAAACTAAATTTTCAATACCTATAAGTGACTGAATATTTGATAATGAAGTATATGCAAAGTTACTATCATACTCGCTCATTCCTGAAGTAAAAATCCCAGTAACAGCCATGTTTTGACTTTTTGGAATTTGACCAAAAGGTGTTGAAAGCATGCTAGATGAAAGTACCTTAACGTTCTCACCAGGAATAATATTTAACGCTAATGCTAAGTCTGATCCTAATATTATACTATTTTTTACATTTATTTCTTCATTGTTACCGATGCTTTGCGAAAATGAGTAGTGTTTTATGTTTTCTTCTACAAAGGATTTCAAAACAATGCCTGTAGTTCTATCATCTGAGCTAATAAGAGCTTGAAGAGTGATATTGGGATCAATAAATTTAATCAGAGGTACGTTTGAGAGCTCATCTTGATATTCAAAATATTTATCATTTTTTTGTATGAATATATGTCCATTAAAACCGATAATTCTTTCTTTTAACTCGATATGAAAACCATTCATCACTGACATTACAATTATTAATGTTGCGACACCAATACATATGCCTATGAAAGATAACCAAGAAATAACTGAGAGTAATCCGCCTTTTCTAAGAGGAACAAGATATCTAAATGCTATAAATCTTTCAAAATAATTAAATGGCACTTTATGATGGAAATCTTTTGATGAATTCATCAATCTTATCGATATTTATAAATTCTGAATTTCCAGTCCTTCTATTTTTATATTCAATCTCATTATCTGATTTTGATTTATTGCCGATAATAATTTGATGGGGAATGCCGATCAAGTCCATGCGAGAAAATTTAACTCCTGCGTTGTCTTTTTTATCGTCATAAATAGTTTCATATTTTTTAGAGATGTAGTTATAAATTTTTTCTGCATTACTGGAAACTATTTCGTCTTTTGGAGATAGGTTTATTATTCCAAATAAGAATGGAGCAACGACGTCAGGCCATATTATGCCTTTTTCATCATGTGAAGTTTCTATAATTGCGCCTACTAGTCTCGATATTCCAATTCCATATGAACCCATGTATACAGACTTCTCTTTGCCATCAAAATCAAGTACATTCGCTTTCATTGATGTTGAATACTTTGTGCCAAAACTAAAGATGTGCCCTACTTCAATGCCCTTAGACTGCATTTGATTTTGTTTATCTACATTCTTGTTAAACTCAGACTCATTATATTTATCGTCAGAAACCGAGTAATAAGATTTAAATTTTTCTACTGGTTTTTTTAGATCCCCTTCATAATCAATTTCATTAATAGAGTCATCTTCTTGTAATATTCTTTGATCAAAATATATGTCACTTTCACCAGTCTTAGACAGGATAACAAATTCATGTGACAAATCTCCTCCAATGGGTCCGGTATCAGCAGCCATTGGGATAGCTTTTAAACCCAATCGTGCAAAAGTTTTTAAGTAACATATGAAAAATCTATTGTAAGAGTCTTCAGATTTCATTTCATCAATATCAAATGAATAAGCATCTTTCATTAAAAATTCTCTACCTCGCATAACTCCAAATCTTGGCCTTAATTCATCTCTAAATTTCCATTGTATGTGATAAAGTAATTGAGGAAGTTCTTTATAAGACTTTATTGAACGTCTAAAAATATCAGTTACTTGCTCTTCGTTGGTTGGGCCATAAAGCATCTGTCTATCATGACGATCGTTAATTCTTAACATCTCTTTGCCGTAATCTTCGTATCGACCGCTTTCATTCCAAATGTCAGCTGGTTGTATAGTTGGCATTAGAATTTCATTTACACCCGCATTATTTTGCTCATCTCTCACAATATTTTCAATCTTTTTTAAAACCCTTAATCCAATAGGTAGCCATGAATAGATACCTGAACTGGACTGACTAATCATTCCAGATCTAAGCATCAAAGTGTGAGAAATAATTTCCGCTTCGGAAGGAGTTTCTTTTAAAACAGGTAATAAATATTTAGATAACTTCATTCATATAAAAAAGCTTTAAGATAAACATCAAAAAACCATCATTATTTAGAAAAAAGTATATGATAAACCAGATAATTACTGAAACAAATGTTGTGATTAGAAATTTCTTAAATATCTGTGGATTATTGGGTGCTCCAGGATCTTCACCCTCTATTGCTATTTTTTTATTTGAATTGTTGATGTTTATAGGTAGAGACAAAAAGAAGATAAGCCACCAAATAAGAAGAAAGATAATAATTGAGCCTGTTATGCCCAATTTTAAACTTCTTCAAGCTCGATTAATGTTCCATTGCAGCTTTTTGGGTGAAGAAAGACAACAGGTTTTCCATGGGCGCCAGTTCTTGGCTTGCCAGTTCCTGTAATGGAAACTTCATGCGTATTTAATTTTTCAACTGCTTGATTAATATCTTCGACTTCTAAACAAATATGATGCATTCCCCCTTTAGGATTTTTATCCATAAACTTTTCAATAGGAGAGTCTTCACCAAGCACTTGTAAGAGTTCTATTTTTGTGTTTCCCAAATCAATAAATATAGTGGTAACACCATGATCAGGTTGTTCCACTGGCTCAGATACCTTTGCTCCAAAGATACTTCTGTACTGCTCAGCGGCTTCATTGATGTTTGGGACAGCTATTGCTATATGATTTAATTTTCCAATCATTCTAATTAAATATGAACAATACTTATGTTTGTCAAAGGTTTTTTACGAGAGTGCTTATAAATCAGGTTTCTAGAGAGAGTTTCAAGTTTCTGATAAATCTTTTTTTCCTTTTTTGATATATTGTTTTTGTCATCAAAGAATTTATAAATTTCTTCTTCAAGAATATTTATTACTTCGTCACTATCATATTCATCATCACTTAATATGCCGCTAGAAAAAATAACAGGTTCATTCTTAAGATTCATTTTTTTGTCTAAAACACATGTTATATTTAATACTCCATTATAACTCATTCTTTTTCTATCTTTAATATGACTACTGTTATAATCAACTAGTCGGTTTCCATCTAAATACTGCCTTCCAGATTTACATTGATCATATATGTAAGGTGAACCTGGTGCGAGCTGTAGAATATCACCATTAGATATTTGCATTGGAAACTGAACACCAAGTTCTTTCGCTAGAGAAGAGTGTCTTTTTAAATGTCTAAACTCTCCATGCACAGGAACAGATATTTTTGGCTTTACATGTTCATACATATCTACCATTTCATCAAGACATGGATGTCCTGAAACATGAATATCTTCATCATATTCGGTAATTACTTCAGCACCAAGTTCAGAAAGGCGATTAAATAGTTTAAATATTTTTTTCTCGTTGCCAGGAATAATTTTGGATGAAAAAATTACACAATCATCTTGATCAATATCAATGTGCGGGAAATCTTGATTTGATATCCTCATCATTGCACCTCTTGGTTCCCCTTGACTACCCGTGCATAGGTAGAGGACCTCGTGTTTTTTCTTTTTTGCAGCGTCCTTTTCCGATAAAATTACATCTATATCTTTTAAAATTCCGTTTTGCCGCGCAACTGATATCATTCTATGCATTGATCGACCTAAAACAACCAGCGACCTTCCAGACTCTTTAGCGGCCGCAGCAATTGTTTCTAATCGCGCAACATTTGAAGCGAATGAAGTAACGAAAACTCTATTTTTTAACTTTTTAATAACACCCGCAAGATTTCCTCGAACCGTCGATTCTGAACCCGAACGTCCACTTGTTAATACATTCGTTGAATCGCAAACCATTGCAAGCACTTCCTCACTATTTTCTTTTAATTTATTAAAATCAATTGACTCTCCTACAATAGGATTGTCATCAATTTTCCAATCACCAGTATGATAAATGGTGCCCAATTTTGTCTTAATGAATAAGGAATTTGGCTCTGGTATAGAGTGTGTCAGTGTTTGAAATTTAATATCGAATGGTTTGATTTGAATTTCAGATGATAGATCGACTATATTTAATTTATCTTCAATATTTATACCCCTCTCCTCAAACTTTAATCTTATAATTGAAGCAGTAAATGCAGTTGCATATATTGGACACTTCAAGTCTGGCCATAAATAAGCTAATCCACCGACATGGTCTTCATGGGCGTGAGTAATAATTATTCCTTGAAGATTTTCTTTTCTTTCTTTTATGAATTCATGGTCTGGTAGTATCACATCAACCCCAGGAGTTGTATCGTCTCCGAAAGTAATGCCTACATCGACAATTAGCCATTTCATATCATCAATCTCATTGCCATAACCATAGAGATTCATGTTCATGCCTATTTCTCCAGTTCCACCTAATGGCAGAAAAACTAGTCTGCTATTTTTACTCATATATTTTTTTGCTTATTATGATCAGGCCGTTCAAAGTAAGATCATTTTCAAAGTAATTAATGCAATTTAAATCTTTTGCAAATAGTTTCGATAAACCGCCTGTAGCAATAGTTTTTGCATTCAAACAGTCATTTTCCTTTTTTAATTTATCAAGCAAACCCTCAATAAGACTGATATAGCCCCAATAGATACCAGATTCCATGGCATGAATTGTATCTTTACCAATAAGTTGAGCTGGTCTTTTAAAATCAATATGTGGCAATAAAGCAGTACCGTCAGAGAGTGATTTAATGGATAAGTTGACCCCAGGACATATCAACCCTCCCGCATAGCTGCCATTTTTATCTACTACATCTAAGGTTGTTGCGGTTCCAAAATCAACAATAATTAAAGGAGGCTCATATTGTTTTACTGCAGCAATAGCATTAATTATTCTATCATCACCAACTTCGCTTGGTTTATCTAAGGTAAAAGATATAAACTTTTCAAGATCAGATGTTCTCAGTTCAACAATTTTCAAATCATCTCTAATACTTTTTATAAAATTAGTTAATTCATATTGAGCGTTTGGCACTACACCAGAAATAATAACTGAATTGCTATCAGATAAAAAATTTTTTAATTCAACTAAATCAGTACTAATATTATCTTTTTGAGCATTCACTATGACAGATGTTTCTATTCTCATTTGGGAAACAAGCTCACCTTTAACAATGTTTCCAAATAAGATATTTGTATTACCTATATCTACAATTGTTCTCATGTTAATAGTCAAATGACAATTCTCCTGCATTTAATTTAATATTTTTATTATTTGCGTTTATAATAATTTCAAAGTCTTTAGATATATCAATTAATATTCCTTCTAAAACTTTATCATTTGTCATAAATTTTACTGTCTTATTATAATTCCAGCATTTACTTTTGTATTCATCTATTAAAAGAGCTTCTGAATTATTTATTAATTTTTCTAAATACTCATTAAGAATGATTTCCAGGGATTTAATTAAATCCATGGTATTCATACTCTTCTGCACTATAGCATTTAAGGATGTCGTGTTTTTCCCCTCTATAATTGGATGGTGTGCAACGTTAATACCTATTCCTATAATTGAAAAGTTTTTGCTTTGAGAGAGAGAGTTTTCAATTAGTACTCCTGCCAATTTAGCGTCATCATAGAGAATATCATTTGGCCATTTTATTTTTAAAGGTTTATTATCCGTAATCACTTTTGAAATACATTGATGCAAAGATAATGCAACAATACATGATAAAAAAGGAAGTCTATCTAGAGGAAAATCAATAGGTAGAACTAAAGAAGCAAGTAAATTGCCCTCTTGTGATACCCATTTTTTATTACCCCGTCCTCTACCTGCAGTTTGCTTGCCGGCTATAATCCAAGTAGGAGAGAAAATTTTTTCTTTATCAATAAGTCTCTTGCTTTCAAGGTTTGTGCTGTCAATGACATCGTAATGGATGATTGCTGATTTAGATAACATGTCTATTAATAAAAAGATTTTATAGCATATTCTGAAAGCTGTATAATTGGTGCAGGATATATAAAAAACAAAATGACTAAAAAAGAAGATGGGTAGAACAGAACTTGAAGTGATCGGATATTCACTCCATCAAACTCTTCTTTTGGTTCATCAAAATACATTATCTTTACAATACGAAGATAATAGAAAGCGCTAATAACACTTGCAATGATACCTATAACCGCAAGAAACACCATATTACTTTCTAAAGCTGCAACGAAAATATAAAATTTACCAAAAAAACCGGCTAAAGGAGGTATACCCGCTAATGAAAACATCATTAACGCAACTAAGATAGTAGTAAATGGATGATTTTTGTACATGCCTGAAAGGTCAGATATATTTTCAAAGTATGCATCATTCCTCTTTAAACTAAGTATAACTGTGAATACAGATATATTCATGACCAAGTAAATCATTAGATAAATCAAAAGTGATCTTAATCCTTCACTAGAAACACAAGCAACACCGATTAACGCGTAACCTATATGGCCTATTGAGCTATATGCCATTAGTCTTTTAATATTTGTTTGGGCAATTGCTGCAAACGCAGCAAGCATCATAGATGCAATTGAAATAAAAAATATTATTTGCTGCCAGTCCAAATACAGCTCTCCAAAAGAATTAAATAAAAACCTTACCAATAAGCCCATCGCAGCAATTTTTGGTGCGAGAGCAAAGAAAGCGGTTATAGGTGTCGGAGCGCCTTGATATACATCTGGAGTCCACATATGAAAAGGAACTGCAGAAACTTTAAATGCAAGACCTGCTAACACAAAAACTATGCCAATTAAAAGGCCTAGACTCTCAGAGTTATAATTGACGGCAATTAAATTGAAATTTGTATTTCCTGAAAAACCATAAATGTAGGAAATTCCAAATAATAATAAACCCGATGAAAGAGCCCCTAATATAAAATACTTAATACCAGCCTCTGATGACAAAAGACTATTTCTATTAAGCGCGGCTAATACATAAAGACTCAGTGATTGCAGTTCTAGCCCAATAAACATAGCAAGCAAATCGTTTGCAGATACCATGACCATCATTCCCAAAGTTGAGAAAAGAATTAGTATTGGAAATTCATATAAATTTATGTGCAGGTCTTCTCTACTTGATACAAACATTACTAATGTAACAATCGATCCTATGAAGATCATGATTTTAAATAAAGACGAGAACTCATCAATGACGTAACTATTTAAATATATAGACTGATAAGGTTGATTAATAACAAGTGCTACTGCTATGAGTAATGATAGAATGGCAAGATTATTAATAAGTTTAATATTTTTTATAAATAATCCAAGAATGAGTAATATTAATGCAGAGCAAAAAATAAAGATTTCTGGTATTATGTGTAAAATATTCTCCATTAAATTAATTTAATTTACCGTTAACTTGACTCACAATTTTTTTTGCTGATGGCTCGATAATATCTATAACTGGTTTTGGATATATGCCAATAAATATTGTCAGAGTAATAAGTGGAACGAATATTATTATTTCTCTTCGGGTTAAATCTAACATCTCTGACAAATCATCTTTAATCAAGGCACCGAAAATCATTCTACGATAGAGCCATAGAGAATATGTTGCCGCTAATACAACGCCGGTGGTAGCAAATACAGCAAAATAAGTATTTATACTAAATATTGAAAGTAATACTAAAAATTCTCCAACGAAACCGCTTGTTCCTGGTAACCCAAGACTAGCCAAAATGAAAATCATAAATGTAAATGCATACATTGGCATTTTACTTACCAATCCACCATACCTGGAAATTTCCCTTGTGTGTAATCGGTCATATACCACGCCAACACATAAAAATAATGCAGCAGAAACAATACCGTGACTTATCATTTGAATGACACTTCCTTCAATTCCTTGAACTGTAAATGTAAAAATTCCTAAAGTTACAAATCCCATATGTGCAACAGAGGAATACGCTATTAACTTTTTCATATCCTCCTGAACTAATGCTATCAACGACGTAACGATTATAGCTACAATACTAAGTGCAAAGATGAGTGGAGCAAAAAGCTCTGAGGCTTCAGGGAAAAAGCCAATTGAGAAACGAATAAAACCATATCCTGCCATTTTTAATAAAACTCCAGCTAATATTACTGAGCCCGCTGTAGGGGCTTCAACGTGAGCATCAGGCAGCCAAGTATGAAATGGCCACATTGGGATTTTAACCATAAATGACGCAAAAAAAGCAAGCCACAACACAATCTGTTCATTGCGTGTAAAATTATAATCCAATAGGTATGATACGTCTGTAGTACCGGCTGTAATAAATATGTATATGATAGCTAGTAACATAAAAACTGAACCAGCAAGTGTGTATAAGAAAAATTTGAATGTTGAGTAAACTCTTCTTTCTCCTCCCCAAATGCCAATAATAAGAAACATGGGTATCAAACCACCCTCAAAGAATAAATAGAATAAAACAAGATCAAGGGAACAAAAGACGCCTATCATGAAAGTTTCAAGAGCTAAAAACGCAATTAAATATTCTTTTACAGAAAATTTAATACTGTCATAACTAGCTAAGATGCAAATTGGAACAAGCATTGTTGTGAGGACAATGAATAGGATTGAAATTCCATCAACGCCTAAATGGTAAGATATTCCATATTCAATCCAAAAATATCGTTCCTCAAACTGAAAGTCTGCATCTTGCTGATTAAATGAAAATAGTAAGTATAGAGAAATTAAAAAATTTAAAAAAGATATCCATAAGGCTGTATGTTTAAGATTATTTGAACTTTGATCATTATTATTTCTGATCAAAGTCATAAAAAATATCCCAACTATTGGAAGTAAAATTAAAATACTTAAGATTGGCAATTCATTCATTAATTAAAACCTAAAAATTATAAGTGTTATAATCAAAGATAAGCCAATCAGAATTGCAAATGCATAATGATAAATAAATCCAGATTGAATTTGCTTAGTTCTTGATGAGATACGGCTGACTAAAGAAGCGAGGCCATTTGGTCCAAAGCCATCAATAATATAACCGTCAATTAGTTTCCAAAACAATTTACCAATTCCTATTGCTGGCTTTACAAGAACCATGTTGTAGAGTTCATCAAAATACCATTTGTTCAGTAAAAAATTGTATAAAGGCTTATTTAATTCAGCGATATTTTTAGCAATATTTGACTTTCGTAAATACATCATCCAAGCAATGAAAAATCCAACGACCCCTAAAATTGCTGGAAGGTAATAAATTAATAATGGGATATTATGATGATCTTCATGGTGCAGAACAATAGATCCATTCCAGAATTCGTCACTGTTGTAACCTATAAAGTAACTTTTAAATATAAATCCAAAAAAGAGAGCTCCAATAGCTAAAATCATTAGAGGTATAAGCATGATCGATGATGACTCATGAACTTTTCTATAATCCTCTTCAGCCATTCTAGTTTTTCCATTGAAAACAAGGAACATTAAGCGCCATGAATAAAACGAAGTCATTACAACTCCAATAGTAAGTAGAATGTAAGCATAATCAGCAAAATTTGAATTTGATAGATATGCTGTTTCAATAATAGCGTCTTTTGAATAATAGCCAGATGTGAATGGAAAGCCCATTAATGATATGGTTCCAATAATCATCATGACTTGAGTGATTGGTATAAAATTACTTATCCCTCCCATTTTTCTAATGTCCTGCTCTTCATGTACGGCATGAATAACTGAGCCTGCTCCAAGGAAAAGAAGTGCCTTAAAAAATGCATGAGTGAACAAATGGAACATTGCTACCCCGTAAGCGCCTAAACCTGCAGCAACAAACATGTAACCGAGCTGACTGCATGTTGAATAAGCAATTACTCTTTTAATATCGTTTTGAACAAGGCCAATGGTTGCTGCAAAAAATGCAGTACTTGCGCCAATAACTACGACAAAATCCATCGCAATTGGCGCTAAATCAAAAAGCGGTGAACATCTTACTACTAGAAAAACCCCAGCAGTAACCATAGTCGCCGCATGAATTAATGCTGAAACAGGTGTAGGGCCCTCCATAGCATCAGGCAGCCATGTGTGTAAAAAAAGTTGGGCTGATTTTCCCATCGCACCTATAAATAAAAAGATACAAATTAGTGTTAATGCATGGATCTCGTATCCAATAAAAGCAAATTGAGCATCTGAAAATTTGGCCGCACTGTTGAAAACATTTTCATACTCAATACTTCCAAAGACGATAAAAATTGTAAAAATTCCAAGTGCCAACCCAAAGTCACCAACGCGGTTGACTATGAAGGCTTTTATGGCAGCTGCGTTTGCTGTGGGTTTCTTGTACCAAAAGCCAATTAATAAATATGAAGCTAAGCCAACTCCTTCCCACCCAAAAAATAATTGCAAAAAATTATCTGCTGTAACGAGCATGATCATAGCAAATGTAAACAATGACAAATAACCCATAAATCTAGGCTTACTATCATCATGTGACATGTATCCAATTGAATAAACATGCACCAAAGCAGAAACACTTGTGATAACCACTAACATTACACTGGTTACAGAGTCTAAATAAATAGACCAATCAGCAGAAAAAGAGCCTGATTCAATCCATGTAAATAACTTTAAAGAAACAACACTGGGGCTACCTATATTGACAATGAAAATATAAAAAGAAAAGAACGCCGCTAAAACAATAAAAGTACACGTAATAACTTCAGCTAAACGATCTATAAAAGTATTTCTTTTAAAAAAAGATAATGTGCACGCAATGAGAAACCCCAATAAGGGTAAAATTACAATGCTATGAATCATAATATTATCCTTTTAAGGTATTTATTTTCTCAATCTCAATGCTACCTGCATTCCGGTTATAGATTACCAAAATTGCCAATCCAATTGCGGCTTCTGCAGCAGCAACCGTTAATACAAACAATGAGAATATCTGGCCTGTTAGATCGTTTAAAAAATAAGAAAATGAAACTAAATTAATATTAACTGCCAATAAAATAATCTCAATTGACATTAGAATGATAATTACATTTTTTCGATTCAAGAATATGCCAATAACACCTATTGAGAAAAGTAAAGCTGATAAAATTAGAAATTGATTAAGTTCAATCATTATATATCAACGCCCTCACCTGATTTTACATCTACAAGTTCAATTTTTCCTTTTCTATCAACTTGCTCTGATACAATTTGACGTTTAACGCCTTCTCTATCTCTTAGGGTCAATACAATTGAGCCAATCATAGCTACCAGTAAAATTACTCCTGATAACTGAAAATACAGTACATAATTAGTATAGAGAATTGATCCAATTGCTTCAGTATTAGATTGACCAGAGAACTT
>ERZ802819.1174-NODE-1174-length-16579-cov-62.1691_pt1 | contig 16579 bp, 13 predicted proteins | sample MGYA00345647_ERZ802819 | MGnify/ENA primary metagenome ERZ802819 (study PRJEB30503, sample SAMEA104212355) | marine metagenome | biome: Westerlies Biome; feature: [SRF] surface water layer (ENVO:00010504) within the epipelagic zone...; material: water... | reverse complement strand
TTGTTTGCGCCAAGCGACGCTTGCTTTCCGGAACGCCCACAAACCCCACCGGCATCCCAATCACCAGGCTTGGAGCCAGTGCCCCCGCATCCAGTTGATCAAGAAGTTGCTCGAGGGCCGTTGGAGCGCTGCCAATCAGCACCAGCGGTAGAGGCTTCCCTGCGTTATTAGCCGCCTGGATCAGCTCCGGCCAGGCGCGAACCATCGCCGCCGCCGACCTGGTGGATCCTTGCGGCGACCGAGCCGGGGCCCAATCGAGCAGGCAGCGCACCTCATTGCCAGCGGTCCGTGCCGCCATCGGCCGCACCGCCGCTGCCGCCATTGCCGTGTCGGTGAGAATCAAAGCTCCGCCCTGAAGGGCCTTCAGTCCGGCTTCACAAGCACCGGGGCTGAACTGCAGCAGGGCCGCTAAGGAGGGATCCCCACTGCTATGCACCAGCCGTTCCAGCACGTCTTGCGACAACGGGTCTAAACCGGTGTCTCCAAGTAGCGCCCGAATGCGGCGAATGCTTTCAGTAAAGATTGGGTGATCGTGGTTCAGAGGAATCAAGACGCAACTCCGGCATCATCAACGCAAAGCCGCCCCCAGTTCTCTCAGCTTCTCCATGCCAATCCATCTGCTCTGGGGTGACGACAGCGCTGCCCGCGATCGTGCCGTCGCAGCCCTGATTGATCAGGCGATTGATCCCAGCTGGAGCAGCATTAACCTCAGCCGCCTCGATGGCAATGAGGCCGGCCAGGCGGAACAGGCCCTGGAGGAAGCACGCACACCACCCTTTGGGGCGGGGATGCGGGTGGTGTTGCTGCAACGCTCACCCTTCTGCAATGCCTGCCCAAGCGAACTGGCCGATCGCTTTGAAGCAGCGCTCGAGCTCATCCCAGACAGCACCCAGCTGGTGCTCACCAACCCCGCCAAGCCAGACGGACGCTTACGCACCACGAAAGCGTTGCAGAAACGGGTGAAGCAGGGGCTCGATAGCGAACAAAAGTTCCAGCTTCCGGCAATCTGGGATGGAGCAGGCCAGCGCCAACTGGTGGAGCGCACAGCCGCAGAGCTCAACCTGAGCATGGAAGCGGAGGCCGTCTCCGCCCTCGTGGATGCCATCGGCAATGACAGCGCACGCCTCAGCATGGAGTTGCAAAAACTGGCGCTCCACGCCGAAAGCAATGGGCATGCGCGCATCAGCGCAGACGCCGTACACACCCTGATTGAAGGCCAAGCCACCAACGCCTTAGCCGTGGGAGATGCCTTACTGGAAGGCGATGCAGGCGGCGCCATTGGCCTTCTTGATGCCCTGATCGATGCGGGTGAACCCGCTCTACGCATCGTTGCCACCCTCACCGGACAAATCCGTGGCTGGCTTTGGGTGCTGCTCCTGGAACAACAGGGAGAGCGCGATGTGGCCGTAATAGCCAAAGCGGCCGGCATCGGCAATCCAAAGCGGATTTACGTGATGCGCAAGCAATTGCAAGGCCGCAGCTCGCAGCGCTGCCTCAGCTTGCTGGGCCGATTGCTGAACGTGGAAGCAGCCCTCAAACGCGGGGCACAACCTGGTGATGCTTTTCGCGATGGACTACTCGGCTGAGCCCAACACAGATGAGCTGAAATAATTAAAGGCCGATTGGACGGCGTTGATGGCCCTGCTTGTGCAGAAGTTCGGCGGCACGTCCGTCGGCAGCGTGGAACGCCTGCAGGCCGTCGCCCGTCGTATCGCCGACTGCAAAGAAGACGGCAATGATCTGGTGATTGTGGTCTCGGCGATGGGCCACACCACAGACGAGCTCACCGCCAAGGCCAAAGCGATCAGCGCCGCGCCACCGCAGCGGGAGATGGACATGTTGCTCTCCACCGGCGAACAGGTCTCGATCGCCTTGCTCTCGATGGCCCTGCATGAACTGGGCGTGCCAGCGGTCTCGATGACCGGAGCCCAAGTGGGGATCGTGACCGAATCAGCCCATGGCCGTGCCCGCATCCTCGATGTGCGCACCGACCGGCTTAGGGCCCTGCTAGCAGAAGGGCAAGTGGTGGTGGTGGCTGGCTTCCAAGGCACCAGCCTCAGCCGGGGCGGAACCGCCGAAATCACCACCCTCGGCCGCGGCGGCTCTGACACCTCAGCCGTTGCCTTAGCCGCAGCCCTTGGTGCGGATGCCTGCGAAATCTATACCGACGTGCCAGGGGTGCTCACCACCGATCCGCGCAAGGTGGCCAATGCCCAACTGATGCCGCAAGTGAGCTGCGATGAAATGCTCGAACTCGCCAGCCTGGGTGCCGCAGTTCTCCACCCCCGCGCCGTGGAGATCGCCCGCAACTACGGCGTGAACATGGTGGTGCGCTCCAGCTGGAGCGATGCACCAGGCACCACGCTCACCAGCCGCAATCCCAGACCGATCGGCCGCGAAGGGTTGGAGCTCGGTCGTCCTGTGGATGGCGTGGAACTCCTCGAAGATCAAGCCGTGCTGGCCCTCTCCCACGTGCCGGATCAGCCAGGGGTTGCGGCCCGCTTGTTCGAAAGCCTGTCTGCAGGCGGCGTGAACGTGGATCTGATCATTCAGGCCACCCATGAGGGCAGCAGCAACGACATCACCTTCACCGTGGCGGGAGAGGATCTTGATCAAGCCCGCAGCATCTGCACCACGCTGGTGGACAGCCTTGGCGGCAACCTCAGCACTGACGGCGGCATGAGCAAGCTGAGCATCAGGGGCGCTGGGATCATGGGCCGCCCTGGTATCGCTGCCGGCTTGTTCGACACGCTCTCAAGAGAGGGCATCAACCTACGTTTGATCGCCACCAGCGAGGTGAAGGTGAGCTGCGTGGTGGACGCCTCCATGGGAGGCAAGGCTTTGCAAGCTGCGCAACAGGCCTTTGAGCTGAGCACACAGCAGCAACACATCAACCCTCCGGCCAGCGGAGAAGGTGAACCGGAGGTGAGGGGCGTCGCCCTGGATCGCGATCAAGCTCAAATGAGCGTTCGTCATGTGCCCGACCGACCAGGCATGGCAGGGGCCCTCTGCTCAGCGCTCGCTGATGCAGGCATCAGCCTTGATGCCATCGTTCAATCCGAGCGGCAGCACCGCGATGGCAGCCGTGACATCAGCTTCATCGTGAAACGCGAGGACCGAGCAGCCTCGGATCAAGCCCTTGCGCCGCTCCTGGCCCAATGGCCTGGCGCCGTTCTCGAAGATGGGCCTGCGATTGCCCGCGTCAGCGCGATCGGTGCTGGGATGCCTGCCACCGCAGGAACAGCGGGCCGGATGTTCCGCTTCCTCGCTGAAGCGGGAGTGAACATCGAATTGATCGCCACCAGCGAAATCCGTACCAGCTGCGTGGTCGCCGAAGCCGATGGCATCAAGGCCTTAGAAGCGGTGCATGCCGGCTTCCAACTTGGTGGATCTGAATGCCATCAAGCGCAAGGCACAGAATCTCCGCTTGAGGCCTAAATCACGAAGGCTTGATCATCTGCTGCTCCCCACCAGCTTCTGACGCAGCTTCTTGATCCGGTCCCGCAGGTTGGCTGCTTCCTCAAAGTCGAGCTTCTTGGCTGACTCTTTCATCTTCAGCTCAAGTTGATCGATGAGCTCAGGCAGGGCATCGAGAGCCAATCCAGCGCTGTCTTCCTCCAAAGCTTGAACCGCCTTACCAGCCACTTTGACCAAATCTGCATCGGGGCCATCGGCCTTGAGTTTGCGTGACAGCTCCAGAAAACTAAGAATTGAATTCGTGGCCTTCTTGCCAGCAGGCATGGGCGTAATGCCGTGCTTTTCGTTGTAGGCGTGCTGGATCTTGCGGCGGCGTTCGGTTTCTTCAATCGCCTTGGCCATCGAATCGGTCATGTTCTCGGCGTAAAGCAAGGCTTTGCCTTCCACGTGCCGTGCTGCACGGCCAATCGTCTGAATCAAAGAGCGCTGGGCACGCAAAAAGCCTTCCTTATCGGCATCAAGAATCGCCACCAGCGATACCTCGGGCAGATCCAATCCCTCCCGCAACAAATTCACGCCAACTAGAACGTCGTATTCACCCAGACGTAAATCCTGAATGATCTCGATCCGCTCAATCGAGTGGATTTCGGAGTGCAAATAGCGCACACGAACTTTGTTTTCAGCGAGGTAATCCGTGAGGTCTTCTGCCATCCGCTTGGTGAGCGTGGTCACCAACACGCGCTGATTTTTGGAGGCACGATCACGAATCTCTCCAAGCAAGTCATCCACTTGTCCGGTGGTGGGCCGCACCTCAACAATCGGATCCAGCACACCCGTGGGGCGGATCACCTGTTCCGCGATCTGACCTTCACTGATCTCCATCTCCCAGTTACCAGGAGTTGCGCTCACGAACACGGTCTGCTTGGCCTTGCTCCAAAACTCCTCCGACTTAAGCGGCCGGTTATCAGCGGCACTCGGCAAACGGAAGCCATGGTCAATCAGCACCTTTTTGCGGGCTTGATCGCCGTTGTACATCGCCAAAAGCTGAGAGCAGGTCACGTGGCTTTCATCCACGATTAACAACCAATCATCTGGGAAGTAATCAATCAGGCATTCCGGTGCAGATCCAGGCTCACGACCAGCCAAATGACGGGCATAATTCTCAACTCCGTTGCAATAACCAATTTGTTGCAACATCTCCAGGTCATACGTAGCGCGTTGCTCTAAACGCTGAGCCTCAAGCAACTTCCCTTCTCCATTTAAAAACTCAAGGCGATCTTTCAGCTCCGCACGAATCTCCTTAACGGCATCATTGAGACGCTCTTTTGGTGTCACGAAGTGCTTGGCTGGATAGATGCTGATCGCATCCAAGCTTTGAAGGATTTCACCAGTGGTTGGATCCACATAGCGAATCGCTTCTACGTCATCACCAAAGAGCTCAACACGCACTAAACGGTCGTCATAGGCTGGACCAATTTCAAGCACATCTCCCTTCACACGAAAACGTCCACGCCCTGCTTCAGTGTCATTGCGGCTGTACTGATTATTCACTAAGTCGCGTAGGGATCCACGCAAATCCAAGGTCTCACCCACCTTGAATGGCACAGCAGCTTTGAGGTATTCACTTGGAATTCCAAGCCCATAGATGCAACTAATTGAGGCCACCACAATCACATCACGGCGCTCAAACAGCGATCGCGTCGCGGAGTGACGCAACATATCGATCTCTTCATTGATCGATGCTGTTTTGGCGATATAGGTATCACTCACCGGAACATAAGCTTCCGGCTGGTAGTAGTCGTAATAGGAGATGAAATATTCCACAGCGTTGTGCGGAAAAAACTCCCGCAGCTCATTGCAAAGCTGGGCTGCCAAGGTTTTGTTGTGGGCCAACACCAAAGCCGGGCGTCCGGTTTGGGCGATCACATTGGCCATCGTGAACGTCTTGCCCGTACCCGTGGCTCCCAGAAGCGTTTGATAACGCTCTCCTCCATTCACGCCCTCAACCAATTTGGCGATCGCCGTGGGTTGATCTCCCTTAGGGGTGTAAGGCGCCGATAGCTCGTAGGCGGGCATGGTCCGGTGGCGTCGAGCCTGGAGGAAGGCTGATCAGGCTACGGCGATTGCTGAAGCAACGGCGTCTTACCCAGCACCAAACGGCAACCATGAGCCCAAGCCGTGTCAGCTCTAGGCCAACGATCCGATCAAGCCAGCTCTGGTGAAATCCACGTCAGCGATGCCAAGGGCGCGCAACACCACGGCACTGATCACGCTGTACACAACGGCACCCAAAACAGCACTGAGCAAACCGTTTTTGAGGCGAAAGCCCTGAATCAGCCAAGCGGCCAAGCCAAACAAGATGACCGCGATGATCCAGTTGAACAGAAACGACACCGGCGAGATCAACCCACCCAGCGAGGTAATCGCCCAAACAGGCCCCAACACCAACTTGAGCGGCAGGATCAGCAGCGTGCCCAACAAGCCAATCAACACCGCTGCCCAAAGAGCCGTACCAAAGCTGGCCAGTTCCACACCAAGGGGAAGCGCTGCCACGACAAGCAACACGAGGGCTCGAATCGGCCATTGCAGCAACCAGCCAAGCGTTCCCATCACAGTCCAACCATCACTGATCGCAAGCTAGGAATCTTTAGCGAAACCGCAATCAGACGCGGCTGATCACTGGACGAGCCAAAGCCTCGCGAAGCCCACGCACCACAGCGGTCATCGCCAGCTCATCGTTGAGGCGATTCACCGCCGATCCCACTCCCACGCCAGCAGCGCCAGACGCAATCGCCATCGGCACGGTGACGGCAGACAATCCAGAGGCACAGAGCACGGGCACAGCGCACTCGGCCTGATACAGCGCAGCACTGATGCTGTGGGACGCGGCCAAAGTAGGAGCTGCTTTCTCAATCAATCCAAGGCTTCCAGGGCTGAACGGCTTCGCGCTGGTGCCGCCTTCGGTTTGAATCAGATCAGCACCGGCTGCCACCAAATCCACAGCCAACTGCTCTTGCTGATCCAGCGGCAGCACGTGGGGCACCGTGACGCTCATCACCACATCGGGAAGCAGCTGGCGGGTTTGGCGCGTGATCGCCAACACTTCAGCGGCATCAAAGATCCGGCCTTGGGGATAAAAGGCGTCGTAATTGCCAATCTCCACCATCGCCGCGCCGGCAGCCACAGCGGCCGGAAACAGCTCAGGATCCACCGCAGACACACAGACAGGCACACCAGCGGAGGCCTCGATCGCCAGCTTGACCAGCTCTGCATCACAGGCCACATCAATCAAATCAGCACCGCCGCGACCCGCGGCAGCCGCCACCATCGCCACGTTGGAGCGATCGAAGTTCATCAAACCGGCGATCACCTTGAGTGCGGTTCGCTGCTCCAGGCTGCGGCGGAGCTCAGCGGGCAGCAGAGAAAGGCGGGTCATCCCAGCGAAATCAGGTTCCATCATTCTCACACCGCGGGTGTAATCCCGCCTGAGAACAGGCAAGATCAATTCTCTGTTGTTCCACTCGCTGGCCACACCATGGCTGCCTCCCAATCCTGGTTGCCTTGGCACGACAGGCTGCATCGCCAACTGCTGAGGCAACCGAACCTGCTTCCCAAGGGGACAACACTGCTGATCGCTCTCTCCGGCGGTCAAGACTCCATGGCCTTACTCGGCCTACTCCTGGGGCTTCAGCATCTACACGATTGGCATTTCCAGCTATGGCACGGCGACCATGGTTGGCACGATCAATCAGCAACCATTGCCTCCGAACTCAACGCGTGGTGCCAAGGCCAGGAGCTGGATCTTCAGATCAGCCGAAGCACGAGGGAGAACACAGGAACAGAGGCCAGCGCCCGATCCTGGCGTTACCAAGAGCTTGCCGCCCTAAGCCAGCAGCTGTGCTGCCGCACGGTTCTGACCGCTCACACCGCAAGCGACCGAGCTGAAACCTTGCTGCTGCAGTTGGCCCGAGGCACGGATCTGGCCGGCCTTGGCAGCTTGCGGCCGATCAGACCACTACAAAACAATGACCCAAGCGGCCCTCGTCTGGTGCGCCCCCTTTTGAGCTTCAGCCGAGACGACACCGCCCAGATCTGCCAAGACTTGAAACTGCCCATTTGGCTTGATCCATCCAATGCCAATCCGGCCTTCAGCCGTAACCGCATCCGCAACGAGGTGCTTCCGGTGCTGGAGGAGTTGCATCCAGGCTGCAGCAAACGCATCGCCCAACTCAGCGAGCGGGTGTCTCAAGTGGAGGACAGCCAAAGCACCCTCGCCACCCTGGCCCTGGAACCACTGCGTTGTGAACGCGGCTTGCAACGCAACGCACTCAAGCTTTTGCCAGAAGCCACCCGTCGGTTGTTGCTCCATCATTGGCTGCAAGAACAAGGCGTTGGCACCCTCTCCGCCAGCCAACTCGACACCCTGAGCTTGGCGATTGGCCCTGGCCGCCCCCCAGGAAGCCGCTCCTTGCCAGGGCAAAAGACTCTGCAATGGACCCGCGACTCGGTACAACTAGTGAGCAAGCCATAACAACCTCGCTTGGACGCTGATTTTCAGGAGCAATACGTCGCCGCTGAGCAGGCCTACAGCGCTAGCGAGTTCGACAAAGCCGACGATTTGGCGCGTCCACTGCTGGGACAACTGGAGCCCCTTCCCCCCTCAGGTGCGGAACGGGACGCAACCCTGGCCTGGAGAGCCTTTGTGGCCCTCTTACTCGGCCACATCCACCTCTATGGGAAGGATGATGGGAGCCAGAGCGCCGAGTTTTACCGGCTCGTGCTCGCCAGCGAACCGCCAGACACACTGCGAGAACTTGCTCAACAGGGCCTCAGCGAAGCGCTGGAGCGCTCACCTGTCATTGATGTTGCTGTGTCTGCTCCTGCTGCAGAAGAGCTGGCATCCCTTCCATTTAGCAACGTCACGAGCGAGCCAGCCAGCGACGATCTCATCCGTGATCCGTTTTTGAACGCCTCCTCAACGCGTACAGCGGCAGACAAGCGCGCAACAACAAACAGACCCGCAGCTGAAACGATCGAAACGGCCATGCCCTGGCTGAAGGCTGAGATGGATCAGCCAAAGGGGTCGCAACAGCCAAGAGACTTGGACAGCTCTCAAGATCTGGCGGAAGACCCAGCCAACTTGGAACAAGCTCCTGAGCAGGTTTCAACTCCATTGCTCGAACGCACCTTTGATACCGACCCCAAGCGTTTGGAAGCCGGACTGCTGCGCATCAACCTGAAGCAAATTTCCCAACTCGGATCGCCATCAGCAAAGGCAGCTGATAACGATCCGCCAACGTCCCTTCCCTTACGAAAGCGGTTGGACTTGGCCTGGCGTTCCCTACGCCGCCGCTGAACGACGACGACGGGTGCGTCCAGCTGGCATCTCAGGCTCTGGATCGCGGGTCACAACCACCGTCGCGGCTACAAGCTCTTTCGCCGGAGCTGGGGCCGGTGCTGGAGTGGCTGCTGCACCTGGAGCAGACACTGCTGCGGCAGGTGCCGGTGTGCCAATCACACGCGAAGGCACAACCCGAGCTGGAGCCGCATTCGGATCACGCCGCACATGGCCATTACCGCTGTCGCGGCCGGGAGCACCATGACGACCGCCACGACCACGGGCTGCCGGACGGGTATCAGGCTCTGCATCAGCGCGGCCTTTATAGACCGGTGTGCCACCAGGGGCCGGCTGAACCAAACAAAGGATCAAGGGCTCCACCTGCATCTCGCGGCGCATGCGCCGACCTAAGCCCACTTCCACTTCGCGCTGGACGCCCATCCAATCCACTTCAGGAGAAGCCCCGTCCACAGTGCGGCAGAGCTGCTTCCAGCGATTTTCCAGCACCCACTTGATTTCGCGTTCCGTCCACAGCGACATCTTGCGCGCATCAGCTGTGGTGACCACACCGCGCAAATTCACGCGAGGCGGAGCCACCATCGCCCCATCGGTGCTGATCGCAGCCAGGATCGTCACGATCCCGTCAACGGCAAGCTGTTGACGCTCCTTGAGCACGCGTGCATCCACGATTCCGTTGCGAGACTGGTCGAGCAGCTCAATCCCTGCCTTCACGGGATCGCCTTTACGCATTGAATCCGGGGTGAGCTCAACCACATCACCGTTGTTGATGATCAGCGTGTTGTCTTCAGGCACGCCCATCGAATGGCCGGTGCGGGCATGCTTCACGAGCATGCGGTGCTCACCATGCACGGGCACGAAATACTTCGGACGGGTGAGGGCCAACATCAGCTTTTGATCTTCCTGGAAGCCGTGGCCAGACACGTGAATGCCTTCCCCCTTCCCATAGACAACCTTGGCCCCCAAGATCATCAATTTATCGATCGTGTTCACCACTGAAATGGTGTTTCCTGGAATCGGGCTCGCAGAGAAAATGATCGTGTCGGAGCTCTTCACCTTCACTTGAGGATGATCTCCACGGGAAATCCGGCTCAGAGCAGCAAGAGGCTCACCCTGGCTTCCGGTCATCAACAAAAGCGTCTCGCGGTCTGGCACATCATTGATCTGCTTGATCGGCACAAACAGCTCATCCGGTGCACGCATGTAGCCGAGTTCACGGGCCTTAGCGATCACATTCAGCATGGAGCGTCCAAGGAGACCCACCTTGCGTCCGTTTTTAAGCGCCAGCTCAAGAATCATCGAGACGCGATGAATCGAGCTGGCGAAGGTGGTGATGATCACCCGTCCTTCCGCCTCAGCGATATGCCGGTCCAGGTTGGGGAACACGGAACGTTCAGGCGGGCAGTAACCAGGCACCTCCGCATTCGTGGAATCACTGAACAGACAGAGCACGCCTTGATCGCCGTAATGGGCAAGACGAGCCAAGTCGAAGTGCTCACCATCCACAGGGGTGTGATCAAACTTGAAATCACCCGTGAAAATCACAGTGCCCACTGGGGTCGTGATCGCCAGCGAAAAGCTGTCGGCCATTGAGTGGGTGTTGCGAATGAACTCCACCGAGAAGTGCTGACCCACCTTCACCACGTCTCTAGGACCAACGGTTTGGAGGGTGGTGCGGTCGGTGACACCAGCCTCATCCATTTTTCCAGTGAGCATGGACAGGGCCAAACGAGGCCCATAAATCACTGGGATATCGAAGTTCTTGAGATGGTGTGCAATTCCACCGATGTGATCTTCATGACCATGGGTCACGATCATGCCGCGAATCCGACTCTGGTTTTCACGCAGGAAGCTGGTGTCGGGCATCACTACATTCACCCCGTGCATCCCGTCACTGGGGAATGCCAAACCGGCATCCACAAGCATCAGATCGTCGCCGTACTCGAACACGCAGGTGTTCTTGCCGATCTCATGCAAGCCACCCAGTGGAATCACGCGGAGACAGGCCTGCTTGGTTTTAGAAAGAGTGGATGTCATCAATAAGAACTCAAGGGACGTTAAAAAGGAAAAATCTGAATCGGCAGCCGGAGCGTCAGGTCTGACGCAGGGCAGTGAGGAGGTGGGCTAAGGAATCGCGCATGGCTGAATTAAGGGGTAATAAAGGAAGACGAGGAGCACCCACTGGCCATCCACTCAGCTCAAGAGCAGCTTTCACAGGGATGGGGTTGGAGGTGGCAAAGAGGGCCTGGAAGAGCGGCGTTAACTGCTCGTGTTGACCAAGGGCAACAGCGTTCTGACCGCTGAGGAACGCATCAATCATGTGGCGCAAACGCCTGCCAACAACATGACTGGCCACACTCACCACACCGACTGCACCAGCGGACAACATCGGCAAAAGCAAGCCGTCATCACCGCTGTAAACGGCGAGGCGAGGCCCACAGGCCAAGCGCAGCTCGGTGACTTCTTCAGTCGAGCCACTGGCCGCCTTGAAGCTCACCACGTTGGCGCAATCCATCAGCTGAGCTGCCGTGGCCGGAGCCATGCTCGTGCCAGTGCGTCCAGGCACGTTGTAAAGCATCAGTGGTAGCTCAGGAGCAGCCGTCGCAATCGTTCGAAAATGCGCTTCTAAGCCCTCTTGCGGAGGCTTGTTGTAATAAGGCACAACCAACAGGGCACCATCAGCGCCAGCCGACGCAGCTTCTCGCGTGGCCTTCACCGCTTCACTTGTGCTGTTGCTCCCCGTCCCTGCAAGCACCTTCACCCCAGGTCCAACGGCTTGACGGACCGCCTCCAGCATCTTGACTTGCTCCTGCCAGCTCAGCGTTGGCGATTCACCCGTCGTGCCACAAACGACAAGCCCCTCTGAACCTTCCTCGACAAGATGACGGGCCAAACGACCTGCCAAAGCCAAATCCACGCGGCCCTCAGCATCAAAGGGGGTCACCATGGCCGTCAACAGACGGCCAAACGGGGTCGGAGAAAGTTCAGCAGCAGTACTCATATGAATCAAACAGTAGGAAGAAGCAGTTCGGCGATTTGAATGGCATTCAGAGCGGCACCTTTGCGAATCTGATCACCACATAGCCAAAACTCAAGAGCGTTCGGCTCACTGATGTCCTGACGAATTCGCCCCACCATCACCGGATCTCGACCGGTTACATCGGTGGGCATTGGGAAACGGTTGTGGGCAGCATCGTCGAGTAACTCAACACCAGGAGCAGCAGCTAGGAGTGATCGGGCCTCCTCCACAGAGAACGGCTCATGGAATTCAACATTGACCGCTTCTGAGTGAGCGCGCAACACAGGAACCCGTACGCACGTTGCTGTAAAGCGCAAGTCGGGGATTCCCATGATTTTACGGGTTTCATTCACCATTTTCAGCTCCTCTTCGCAGTAGCCATTCGGCTGAAGCGGTGAATTGTGCAAAAAAAGATTGAACGCAAGCGAATGGGGCAACACCTCACTGGTGGGGGTGCCTCCATCAAGCACCACCCGGGAGAGATCACGAAGCTCATCCATGGCGCGGGCACCGGCACCACTAGCCGATTGATAGGTGCTCACCACCACGCGCCGCAAGCGGCGCCGCGACGCCAGCGGCGCTAAAGCCAAACTCAGCAGAATTGTGGTGCAGTTGGGATTGGCGATCACGCCTTGATGCTGCTGAGCAGCACTTGGATTCACTTCGGGAACCACTAAGGGCACGCCATCTTCCATGCGGAATGCGCTGGAGTTATCCACCATCACGGCTCCCGACGCCACGATCGCCTCGCGCCAAGCCTTGGACACCGAGCCGCCTGCCGAAGCGAGCACCAAATCAACTCCCTGGAAAGCTTTGGCTGTTGTCTCTTGAACCATGAGCTCCTGCCCCTTCCACGAGCAGTGACTCCCTGCAGAGCGAGCGGACGCCAAAAGACGCAGTTCAGCGACTGGAAAATTCCGTTCTTCAAGAAGCTGGAGAAGCTCCTGACCCACGGCACCACTGGCACCCAGCACCGCAACGGTGAGTGGTCGGCTGGGAAATGGCGCGGCGGAAATCAAACGAATGAAACTGGAACAAAAATCTGGGTTTAGGGGTGGCTACATGCCACTCACTGCATCGATCCCTGACGTTGTGACGCCGCAGGGAATTGCTAAAGCGTTCCAATCAGCTTACGCGGAAGGCAAAGGACTCGCAGTTAATTAAGGTGATGGGTCTGCTCTTAAACGCCGCCGATGAGTGCCGCCAGCCTGAAGGTCACCTCCAAAGCCCGCCCCGGCAGCCGTCTGGCCGTTGAAGTAGCGATTCCAGCCGAACGCAGTCAGGCCAGCTACGAAGCGGCGATCTCACAGCTCAGTCGCAGCGTGAATCTGCCCGGATTCCGCAAAGGCAAGGTGCCTCGCTCTGTTCTCGTGCAACAACTGGGTGGACTGCGCATTCGCGCCACCGCGCTCGAGAACCTCGTGGACGCCATCTGGCGGGACACCATCAAACAGGAAACGATTGAAGCCCTAGGCCAACCCGAAGTGGATGGCGGCTACGAAGCCTTGCTGGAGGCCTTTGAACCCGGAAAGCCCCTTTCCGTCACCTTTGAAGCCGATGTGGCTCCCACCCCAACCCTGAAGACCACCAAGGGGCTGAAAGCAGAAGCGGAGAGCGTCAGCTTCGATGCCGCAAAAGTGGACGACATGCTCGAGCAGTCCCGTCGTCAGCTCGCCACCGTGGTTCCGGTGGAAGGCCGCAAGGCTGCAGAAGGCGACATCGCCGTGGTGGGTTTTAAAGGCATCTACAGCGACGACGGCAGCGAAATCGAAGGCGGCAGCTCCGATTCGATGGATGTGGACCTCGAGAATGGACGCATGATCCCGGGCTTCATTGAAGGCGTTGTGGGCATGGCCGTTGGTGATAGCAAAACCGTGGCCTGCAATTTCCCTGAGGACTACCCCAAGGAAGATGCGCGCGGACGCAAGGCCAGCTTCGAGATCGAACTGAAGGATCTCAAAACCAGAGAACTTCCCGACTTGGATGACGACTTCGCCAAACAAGCCAGCGAACAGGAAACCTTGGCCGAGCTCCGCTCTGACCTTGAAAAGCGTTTGAAGGATGACGCTGAGCGCCGTACCAGCAGCAATCGACGCGATGCCCTGCTCGCTGCTCTCGTCGAGCAACTTGAGGTGGAACTGCCTGAAACCTTGGTTCAACAGGAGGTGCGCAACCTCGTGGAACAAACCGCAGCTCAATTCTCACAACAGGGAATGGATGTGAAATCTCTGTTCACTCCTGAGCTCGTCCGCAACTTGATGGAAACCTCACGCCCGGAAGCGGAGGAGCGCTTGCGCCGCAGTCTTGCCCTCTCGGCCCTGGCGGAAGCAGAAAGCCTCAAGCTTGAGGACCCAGAGATCGACGCCAAAGTGAAGGAGGTCTCAGCCCAACTCACCGGTGAGCGTGACATCGACCCCAACCGTCTCCGTCAAGCGGTGATCGAGGATCTGCTCCAAGAAAAACTGCTCGGCTGGCTGGAAGAAAACAGCACCGTGAGTGAAAAGGCACCTGAGAAGGACAAGCCCAGCGCCACCGATGCCTGATCGGCGCCCATAGATTGCATTCATCTGTCCTCCCGCCCGCCGCCGCGTGATCAACGCCCGCAGCCACCACCCAATCGAAAACCGCTGGCGAGGAACCCTTCCCGTCTCGGCTCACGCCCCGTTTGCCTCTCCAGGGGTTCCCACGGTGGTGGAGCAGTCCGGACGAGGTGAACGCTCCTTTGATATTTATTCCCGTCTGCTCAGGGAGAGAATCATCTTTCTCGGCACCGACGTGAACGACCAGGTGGCGGATGCTCTGGTTGCTCAACTTCTTTTTCTAGAAGCGGAAGACCCTGAAAAAGACATTCAGGTGTACATCAATTCACCGGGCGGCTCGATTACTGCAGGTTTGGCGATCTACGACACCATGCAGCAGGTGGCTCCAGACGTTGTCACCATCTGCTACGGCCTCGCTGCCTCGATGGGAGCATTCCTGCTGAGCGGAGGCTGCAAAGGCAAACGCTTAGCGCTCCCGAATGCCCGGATCATGATCCACCAACCCTTAGGCGGTGCCCAAGGTCAAGCCGTGGACATTGAAATCATGGCGCAGGAAATTTTATTTCTTAAGGAAACCCTGAACGGTCTGATGGCGGAGCATACCGGCCAACCGCTCGCCAAAATCACCGAAGACACTGAACGGGACTACTTCCTTTCTCCAGCAGAAGCGGTTGAATACGGATTGATCGATCGCGTTGTGGACAATCTCGGAGGCGAAGGAATCATTACGGGGGGCTGACATAGCCCATATTCCCCACGATCCTGCGTATCCAGTCCGATCCCACTCCGACCGGTTCTGTCTTCCCGTTTGATGTGTCCAGAGCCCGATGGCCAAATTTGACGCCCATCTGAAGTGCTCTTTCTGCGGAAAGTCCCAGGAGCAAGTGCGCAAACTGATCGCGGGTCCTGGGGTCTACATCTGTGATGAGTGCATCGATCTCTGCAACGAGATTCTTGACGAAGAGCTGATCGACGCTCAGGGCAATCCCCGTCACGGTGGCGAACCCTCCAAAAAAACTGCTGCAGGCGGCACTAGCAAAACCAGCAAACCTGCTCCAACTCTTGCCACGATCCCCAAGCCTCACGAAATCAAAGGCTTCCTAGACGAACAAGTCGTCGGTCAAGAAGCGGCCAAGAAGGTGATGGCTGTTGCCGTTTACAACCACTACAAACGCTTGGCATGGCAGGGCGATGGCCAAGGGGAAGCCGCACAAACGGCCACCCGCCTGCACAAGAGCAACATCCTGCTGATTGGTCCAACCGGCTGCGGCAAAACACTGCTGGCTCAAACCCTGGCGGAAATGCTCGATGTGCCCTTCGCCGTTGCCGATGCCACCACCCTCACAGAGGCTGGCTACGTCGGAGAAGACGTTGAAAACATCCTGCTGCGGCTCCTGCAGAAAGCCGATATGGATGTGGAGCAGGCCCAACGGGGGATCATCTACATCGATGAAATCGACAAAATTGCGCGCAAAAGCGAAAACCCCTCGATCACGCGCGACGTGTCTGGGGAAGGCGTTCAACAGGCCCTTCTGAAAATGCTGGAGGGCACCGTGGCCAACGTGCCTCCTCAGGGCGGCCGCAAGCATCCCTATCAGGACTGCATCCAGATCGATACGAGCCAAATCCTGTTCATTTGTGGTGGAGCCTTCGTCGGCCTAGACGACGTGGTGCAAAAGCGCATGGGCCGCAATGCCATCGGCTTTGTGCCCAACGATGGACGGGGTCGCAACCGCGCCACCCGCGATATCCAAGCCGCCCAGGTGCTCCGTCATCTCGAACCCGATGATCTGGTCAAGTACGGCCTCATCCCAGAGTTCATTGGGCGCATGCCTGTGAGCGCCGTGCTCGAGCCATTAGACGAGAGCGCACTCGAATCGATCCTCACGGAACCACGTGACGCCCTGGTGAAGCAATTCAGCACTCTCTTGAGCATGGACAACGTGCAACTGGACTTCGAATCCCAGGCCGTTGAGGCGATTGCTAAAGAAGCTCACCGCCGCAAAACCGGCGCTCGAGCCCTGCGCGGAATCGTTGAGGAGTTGATGCTTGATCTGATGTACGAGCTGCCCTCCGATCAGACCGTGACAGCCTTCACGATCACCAAAGCCATGGTCGAAGAACACACCGGTGGCAAAGTGCTGCCCCTCCCCGACACCAAGCAGCACAAAGAGTCGGCTTGAACGTCACCCTGAATGGCTGCCGCTGACCATCTTTCAGTCCCGCGCCAGCACGGCCTGTTTCTGC
>ERZ802819.1168-NODE-1168-length-16623-cov-13.2939_pt1 | contig 16623 bp, 17 predicted proteins | sample MGYA00345647_ERZ802819 | MGnify/ENA primary metagenome ERZ802819 (study PRJEB30503, sample SAMEA104212355) | marine metagenome | biome: Westerlies Biome; feature: [SRF] surface water layer (ENVO:00010504) within the epipelagic zone...; material: water... | reverse complement strand
AAACGAATTCATCGAGAGGGCGCCGACGCACCGGGCCGTGACCACCCTGAGGCTTGCCCAGCGTTAGCGTACAAGAAACGAAGACCTCTTCAGGGATGCCCAGTAGGGTCTTGAGTTCTTGCTCGACTGGCCTGTGAAAGCCGGTAATGACGCCGCCGTAACCCAAGGCTCTCGCGGCCAGCAGCAAGTTTTGCACTGCAGGATAAACCGATGCCCCTTCCATGGGGTCAGGTGCGCGGTAGCGAATCATGCAGGGCAAGATTAGCGCAGGCACTGCGCCAAAGTTATCGACGTAGCCACGCATCGTTCTTGCCATGCGAGATTTTGGCGAATCCGGATCGGCGCCGGAACCTTGCGCATAGCCGTCATTACGCTCTTTCTCTGCCCAGATGTTTTGCGCCGATTTGGCGATGATTTCCTTCGCTTGTGCTGCTCGATTGCCATCGGTCAACACCATGAAGCGAAAAGGTTGCCGATTGGAACCGCTGGGCGCTCGAGTTGCTGAGAACATAATGTCGCGTAGATGGGCTTCGGGAATAGGCTCATCGGTATAGCGCCTGATGGCTCGGGTCGTAGCAAGCCCCTCTAGCAGGGAGACTGCGGTTGACTCGATGGGTCTGTCCCCAAGGGACGGGTTTTTGCTCATGCGGCGCCCTTAGCGTTTCGAAATGGATAACTGTTCCGAGTGTGATATGGCACGGTCATGCCTTCAAGTGTGGTTACGACGATGCTTGCGACGATTGATGGGCCATGGATATGCACATATTGCCTTGGAGCTTGGCAATGACCACACTGCTGGGCAGAACAAACCAGAAAGGGGGAACTTATGATTGATCTAGACCGTCAGGGCGATGTTTTCACCATGACACTCAATGCGGGCGAAAATAGATGGAATACTACCTTTGTGCGAGCCATCGACGCGGTGCTCAGTGAAGTCGAGGCATCTACCGGCCCCGCCGCACTGGTGACGACGTCGGCAAGCGAGAAGTTCTTTTCCAATGGTCTAGACCTAGATTGGGTACAAGATCCTAATGCTCATCCTGCGGCGGGAGATCGTGCTGCCTTTGGGCCTGAATTCATGGGGCTCATGAGCCGCATCATGACCTTCCCCATGCCGACAATTTGCGCGGTAAACGGTCACGCTTTCGGTGCCGGGTTCATGTCGGCGCTTTGCCACGACGTGCGTTTTATGCGGGCCGACAGAGGGTTTATGTGCGCCAATGAGATGCAGATCGGCTTGTCGATCCCAAGCCCAGAGTTGGCGCTGTTTAAACACAAACTACCAGCATCCGTGTTTTTTGAAACGGTACAGCTAGCCAAGCGCTGGACAGGTCCCACTGCTCAGACCGCCGGATTTGTCGAGCAAGTCGGCGACATTGAGCAACTGTTAGACTTGGCTCAACAGCGCGCGGCACAACTGGCGCCGCTGGCGGCTAACCGTGAAAATTATGGTGGCCAAAAGCAGCGCTTATTTGGCGAAAATGCAGCCATCAATGAGGTGCATGGCGCAGCCTACATGCTGGCGAATTCAGACAAGTACTCGCACTAGTGTCGCTTATCGGTGGTTTGGCGCTTTCGAACCAAGCCACTGGCTACCCCGTAAAACAACCGTTTGTCTGCCAAATGGTACAGGTTGTCTAAATGCCTCGGGGCCGTATGAAACCGTTGCTATATAAAGCCTCCTCGTTTCGTTGGTTGCGTGTGTGCAGCCAAAACAACAAATGTGGAGATTTGGCATATGGTTACTTTCCAGAAAAAGGCGATAGCAGTTGGCGTTGCAGCCTTGCTCACTCTGGGTTCAACCAATCTGCATGCGGCTGAGGGCGCTGCAGGTGGTGAGGGCGCTGCAGGAGCTGGGGGCGCAGCAGGCGGCATCTCAGTCGCAGCGGCGGTTACCTTGGGTGTTGTGGGCTTGGGACTGATTGCAGTGGCCGCTGACGATGACGGTACTACCACACCAATTCGCCCGGTGATTGACCCGCCTGTAGTGCCGCCTACCACAACAAGCACGACGACAACGTCTACGACTACTACGACTGCTACGAGTACCACCGGAACGTAGTTGCACCTTGTCCGGGAGGTATGGCTTCCTAAGTTGAGATCAAAAAGCCCGTTTAGCTTTGCTAAGCGGGCTTTTTTTGTTTTGGATTATCGATAAAGCCTGCATTTCTCGTCACGCTAGAAATAGATAGACGACCTAGCCTGATCACTATTCTTCGCCTGCAAAACGATTCTCAGATTTGAATCTAGGTTTCGATGGCTCGGACTTCGATGGCTTGCGCCATGAATTTAGATCAGGCGTCGACTTGGATGCGGGAATCGTTCAACCAACGGCATAACCCTTGGGCGATAGACCGACACAAAGTGTGAAGTGGCCCGATGAGTATCCAAATCTTCTTGGGTAGCCCACCATTCGATCAGCAAAAAAACCTCTGGCTCTGCCTCGGAATGATAGACCTCAAACCTCTCGCACCCGGGCTCGGTCAGTGACACCTCGGCCTGGGTGGTCAAAAGCTTCGTTAACTCATCAATGTCGCTGGCGTCCCTGGCTCGCAAAATAACGTTGTTGTAGACCATGAACCTCTCCTGTGAAATAAGCTGTTGTATCGCACCCAGTGTGACATGACGGGCAGCATCGGTCTGGTCACTGTCACTGGATAGAGCATTGGTTGGCGTACTTTTGGGCGAGGATAGGAGCGTTGGCACAATGAGCGACAAGGTATGGACTCTCTGGGATAGGCCGCCTGCATGTCTAGACATTGATTCTGAGAAATCACCGCAACTGACGGTGCATTTGGCCGCCATCCCTAACGGCTGCGGAGTCATTGTCTGTCCAGGCGGAGGCTATCGCACGCTGGCGAGCGATCACGAGGGTCGTCAGGTTGCGCAGTGGTTAAATTCGGCCGGCATCCACGCCTTCGTGCTGCGTTATCGACTTGGGCCGCGGTATCACAGCAGCGTGAGCAAATTGGACGGTCAAAGAGCGGTTCGCTTAGTGCGCTATCACGCAGCGACGCTTGGCTTGGACCCTACTCGCCTGGGTATGCTGGGGTTTTCTGCAGGCGGTCACCTGGCCTTGGCAACTGCGCTGGCATCTGATGAGCCAGCGCCGGATTCGATAGTAGATGACATAGACCGACAAGACTGCCGTCCCAACTTCGTGGTGCCCGTCTACGCAGTGACCAATGGGGCTAAGCGCGGACGCAAGGCTGACGAATACTTGCCCATGGATACTCAAGTGAGCGCCAATTCACCGCCCACGTTTATTGTTCACAATCACCAAGACTCTGTGGTGCCCGCTAACCAATCGACGCTGTTATACGATGCCCTGCTCGCCGCAAACGTGCCTGCGGAACTGCATATCTTTAACTTTGGCGATCATGGCTTGGGTTTGAATCGCGGCACCGACCCCAAGCATCCCGCGGTAAGTACTTGGGGAGAGTTGCTGCTGCGGTGGCTTGCTCGGCACGAGTTTTTGCGCGACAAAATAAAGCAGCCAGAACGCAATGCGGTGGAGGGCGAGGTGCTGCTCGACGGCAAGCCCGTTGGCATGGGCTGGTTGTCTTGGATTCCAGACGACGTCAACCTGCCTATCGCCAGAGTGCGCATCACGGCAGCCCACAAAGGCAAGGTCCAAGTAAACAAGGCAGAGGGTCCGGTCAGTGGTCCTCACCGCCTAGTTCTACATGTGGTGAGTGCAGTCTATCCACCAGATGCCAGCGGCCGATATACGATGGAATACGCACTTGTCTTCGAAAAGCGTCTTACCGTGGTTGCTGGCCAACGGCTACACTGGCATTTACAGACGGCGCAGGGGATCGCTCTTTAGCAGTATCCTTGGCGAGGCCTTGCAGACCTTTTTGGGGAGTATTGGTGCATGAGCAATGAAGTTTGGCGTTTGGCCAGAAAACCGCTAGCCGGATGGCCGGTCGCGGAGGATTTTCGTTGGCAAGTCGAAGACATACCCGAACCCGGTCCAGATCAAATGCTCACCCGCACCCTTTATCTCTCACTCGACCCCTATCAGTGGGGCCGTCGCCGCAGCGGTGCAGAGCAACCTGGCGACATTTGTCATGGCCGCACTGTTTCTCAGGTCGTGCAAAGCCGCTTGAGCGGTTATGCCGAGGGCGACATCGTTTTCAATACCAACGGCTGGCAGGCTTGGGGTTTGACCGGCGCGAACATCGATGTGTTTGGCTACATGTTCCCCCGCAAGATAGACCCCATTTTGGCCCCTATTTCCACCGCGATTGGCGTCATGGGTATGTTGGGTCTGACCGCCTATGCGGGTTTAGTGGTGCAGTGTGAGCCGAAACCCGGCGACACACTGGTGGTGTCGGCAGCGTCGGGCGGTGTTGGACAAGTGGTCTGCCAACTTGGCCGACTTTACGGTTGTCGGGTCGTGGCCATCGCCGGATCGGATGAGAAGCTTGAATATCTCAAAACGCTGGGCGTCGATGGTGTGGTTTCGCATCGCTCGCCCGGCTTCGCTGAAGGACTCCGGCAAGCGTGTCCTGATGGCTGCGACATCTACTTTGAAAACGTTGGGGGCGCGGTTTTCGAAGGGGTTTTGCCGCTGCTGAATGTCCATGCCCGCATCAGTCTTTGTGGTCTTATTTCCCAATATGGCAACGACGATGGCCAAGATCCCCGCAGTCTCTGGCGAACCCGTGGCAACGCTGCATTCGAGCGCAACAGCGTTGTCGTACACGATCTTTTTGTCGGTAATTTCGTCGCTCAATATCAGGACCGATTCTTGGAGGAAATGGGCGGCTATCTGCGCGCCGGTGACGTTCGCTACTTGGAAGACAAACGCCTAGGGCTTGAAAATACACCGGCAGTCTTTGCGCAAATGTTGGCAGGTGGGACCCTTGGTAAAACCCTCGTCGTGGTTTCTGAGGATCCCACGTTGAGCTCGTGAGAGGGTGTCGTGAGAGGGGCGACAGGTTACCGTTTAATGGGTTAGTTTCCAGATAGGGAGAAGCTAACGCGACGGGAGGGAGCATGGCTGAACTTGATGCCACCAAGGCGGGGTTCTGGCGAACTCGATATTCGATCATCGCCATGTGCTTTGCAGCGACATTTGTTTGCTATATCGATCGGGTCAACATTTCTGTGGCCATTATTCCAATGGCCGAGGACTACGGCTGGAATCTAGAAACCCAGGGCTACATTTTATCGTCGTTCTATATCGGCTATTTGATGATGCAAATTGGCGGTGGTCGGTTGGCAGATACCTACGGCGGCAAAATCGTCCTTGGCATGGGCGTGCTGATTTGGTCGCTGTTTACGTTGATCACGCCTTGGGCCGCCATGGGTGGTTTGATGATGCTTTACCTTGCCAGAATCGGCATGGGCTTGGGCGAGGCGGTAACCTTCCCCTCGGTGTACAGCTTGGTGACGCGCTGGTTTCCCGCGGGTGAGACCGCGAAAGCCATCGCTTTTAACGCCAGCGCCATTCCTATCGGTACGGTCTTTGCCTTAGTCGTTACCCCAATCATCGTGACGTACCTTGGGTGGGAATGGGCGTTTTATCTCTTCGGTCTGGTTGGCGTGCTGTGGTTTGCCGCTTGGCAGTACATTGTCAGCACGCGACCCCAAGATCACCCGCGGATTTCCGCAGCAGAACTCGACTTTATCCAATCAAATGCGCGATTTAGTGAGGCCGCAGAAAATCAGGCGACGCCGCCCATTCGGGAGTTTCTTAAGAGTAAGGCGGTGTGGGCTATTTTGGTCGCGCACTTTTGCAACAACTGGACGCTCTACGTCATCTTGTCCTGGCTACCCAAGTACGTGAACGAGGGTCTCGGCGTGCCCTTTGGCGATATTGGCTACATCGCCATGCTGCCGCATATCACGTCATTTCTGTGTCTAAACGTTGCGGGCAACATCGCCGATCGCATGATCGTTAGCGGCATGAGCGTCACCAAGGTGCGCAAGATCATGCAAACCATCGCCTTTGGTGGTTTAGCGATTTGTCTGTTCTTGGTCACGACAGTGGATACGGTATGGGCTGCAATCGGCATCCTATGCCTAGGCAAGTTATTTGGCGCGGCAGGTATCGGCGGTTTCAACGTCAATCATATGGACGTTGCGCCTCGTCACGCAGGCACGCTTATGGGTATTACCAACACCGCTGGCACCATACCCGGCATTGTCGGTGTGGCGGTCACTGGCCTGATCCTCGAGTACACAGGTTCTTGGGATCTGGTGTTTCAAGTGACCGCAGGCGTAACCCTGTTCGGCATGGTCTTTTATCTGTTATTTGCCAGTGGCGAAAAAGAATTCGACTGATACTTCGGGAGTGACATAGCGTTGTGATGAATTTGCTAGAGGGGATCAAGGTGGTGGACTTCACCACTATCGTATTAGGTCCCTATGCCAGCCAATTTCTTGGCGACTTTGGTGCTGATGTCATCAAGGTTGAGCCCCTCGAGGGCGATGGGTTTCGCGCAGTGCGGCCTGGACCGAGTGCGGACATCGGCGCGGGGTTTGCCAACTTCAATCGCAACAAGCGCAGTATCGCCATCGATATGAAGCACGCTGCAGGCCAAGACGTGGTAACCCGACTGGTCGCAGACGCAGATGTTGTCGTTCATAACATGCGCGGTATGTCGGCCCTTGCATTGGGTATTGCCTATGAACAGCTGCAGCTCATTAAACCCAACCTCGTGTATTGCTGGTCGCCCGGCTTCGGCAGCGGCGGCCCTGACGCCAATAGCCCAGCTTACGACGACATCATTCAAGCCCGCTCTGGACTCGCGGCCCTCAACGCCGACGCAAACGGTGCACCCCAGTTCGTGCGCAGCATACTCTGCGACAAAGTCGTCGGCCTGCATTTGGCCCTAGCGGTTGCGGCGGCGCTGGTGCGTCGTGAGCGCACCGGCGAGGGACAGAGCATTGAAGTGCCCATGCTAGAGGCCATGGCAAGTTTTAACTTGGCGGAACATTTGGCCGGTCACACCATGTCACCGGCTCAAGGCGATTTAGGCTATCAGCGACTGCTGTCGAGTGACCGACGACCCTATGCAACGGCGGATGGCTACATGGCGATCATGCCCTATAGCACTAAGCAGTGGATTCAGTTTTTGCTGTTGGTGGGTGAAACAGAGTTAGCCGACGAGGCTTGGGTCAGCGATGGCGCTGCGCGCTCAAATCGCATTGATGAACTCTACGCGTTGATCGCTAGGGTGGCAGTGAATCGAACCAACGAGCAATGGCTGGCTGAGCTTGGCCGCGCTGATGTGCCTTGCGCTGTGGTCAATGAGCTGTCTCAAGTGATTGCCGATCCGCAGCTTGCGACGAAAGGCCTGCTCGGCACATTTGACGACGGCGACCTAGGTGCCTTGCACTATCTCAAGCCCGCATTTGTCGCGGCCTCAATGAGCGAGGCCGGGCCTAAGCGAGCCCCTCATATCGGGGAACACAGTCGAGAGATTATGCGAGAACTCGGCATGGCCGACAGCGACATACAGTTGCTCGTCGACCAGCATATTGTGGGTGATCGTGTTGGCGACGACTAAGCGTCCGTGAGGTACCAGCGCGTGCCGCAGATGTTGACCTGATCATCGCTTACATAGGCTTTGCGGGCCTTGGCTTCGCGGAGAATATGCTCCCGGTCCGCCACGGCGATGTCGAGCCCTCCCAGACCGGGTCCGCGCCCATCGGTGACCGCGACGAAACGCAGTACGACATTGTTGAAGGCGATGGTTGGATTGCCATCAGCATCATGCTCAACGGACAAATCGGTGCATCTGGCCCATAAATCTGCCAACGCCTCTGGTTCATCGCCCTGTAGCTCTACCCCAACGAAGTCCAGCGTGACGTCCTGCTTTACCTGATGCTCCCAGCCGGTGCCGCCTACCGGATTCCAGCGTCCGTTGAAGTCTTCTTCGGCATCGTATTCCAGCTCGAGAAATGCGGCCTTTAAATCACCCGGGTGCAGCTGGGTGAGCGTCCATTGATCGCTCGTGTGTTCGTGGGCGACGCGCACGCCGTTGTCCAGTGCGCACTGGCGCAGGCGTTGATGCTCTGGCAGCGTATCTATTTGCGTAATCACCATGTAACCACCGTCGCCACTGCGTCTGTCCAAATAGCGACCGCCCGCCGTATTTTCTTGAATTGGAGCGACTACCTCGAGGAAATTGCGGCCGATGGGCATGAGGTTATTTTCAAGGCCAAATTTGCCCACACCCGGATCTACATAGCAGCTGTTGATGCCCAGAATGCTGCGCAGGTCGTCGATGACTGGCTCAAGTTCATGGGCAACCAAGCAAATTTGTCGTAACTGAATGGTCATCGTTTTTCTCCCCGTCGTCTTTGTAGCGAATCTATTGCTGACAAACCCTGCTTAGTTCGAGCCAAAGCTCTTTTGGCGCGTAGGTAGGGGCACAAAATCGCCCTCGCGTTTTTCCGCATTGGCCATCATGGCTTCCTGCATTTCCTGACTTTGCAGGAATGATGCGTTCCAGATCGCGATGTAATCCAACGTATCAGCCGTGGTGTGATCCTTGGAGTAGTTGATCAAATGCTTGCAGCCATAAACCGCCAGCGGTGCCTTTGAAGCAATTTCTGCGGCAATGGTCATGACACCTGCGAGCATTTCTTCATGATTAGCAAAGACGCGATTGACCAAGCCCGTGCTCAGCGCTTCGTCGGCTGGCATACGTCGTCCGGTGTAGGCGAGTTCCCGCACCAGACCTTCGGGCATTTGCTGTACCAGTCGTGGAAAGGTACCAACGTCGGCGGTCATACCGATGTTGATCTCAAAAATTGTAAAGAAGGCGTCTTGGGTGCAGTAACGCATATCGCATGCCGTCACCATATCGAGCCCGCCGCCAACGCAGCCGCCTTGAATCGCGGCCAAAACAGGTATGCGGCAGGCTTCCAGCGCATTGAATGCATCTTGCGTTTTGCGCGCGGTGTCATAAAACGCTGCACCGTGGCGGATGCGCTCGCGCTTGGCTTCTTCCGCGCTCAAGTTGCCCTGCGGCGCGAACGCGTTGAGATCCATGCCGGCGGTAAATACCGGGCCGCTGGAAGAAATGACGATAGCGCGGGCTCGTGAGTTGCTGTCAATGTCGCGCACGACTTGGGGCAGATCTTCCCAAAACGACGGAATCATACTGTTGCGCTTTTCTGGGCGATTCAAACAAATATGGGCAATGTTGTTTTCAATACTGAGATCGAAAGTCTCGAAATGCTGATTCGTCTGCTCACTCATAGCGCTCCCCAATGCATGGCTTATTAATTTCGCCTGAGTATAAGCGCAGTCGGTCGCTGGGGTCAGCCGCTAATGTTTCGCCACGCAGGTCGCATGGGCGACTGAAGGCGGCGACGACACTAGCCAAAGAATAGCTGGTTCAGATAGCGGCCCGGCGCCAGTGTGAATGCGCCTGCCACTAAAATACCGCCGAAGTAGACCCCGGCCATGGCGAATTTGTGGCTGATCACGTTGTGGTTTCTGGCCGCGTAGTAGGCCCGTGGCACCGACACGAGCACGACCAAGGAAAGCAAATGAATCCACCCAAAATGACCGATGAACTTTGGACCAACGGTAGCGGGAATGAACAGGCTCGCCAGCGCGGTGACGAGCATCAGCGTCATGTAAATTTTGCCGAGCAGCCGATGGTTCGCGGTGCCTTTTGCCCAAAATATCAGGTAAGTGCCTAGTATTGCAGCGGGAGCCACGGTGGCGAGGTGCAGGGTCATCATAGGGGTGAGCATGGTTCGGCCGAGCAAAAAAATATCCTAAGACATGTTAGAGAGTTTCATGCGGCTGGCAATTAGCGCAACGAAGAGATCACCTCTGGGCTTTGCATTTTTGAAGCACTTGTTAAGCTCTTCACAACTTAACTGATCGGGAGAGCAATCATGGAATCGAATATTGATACGGGCACCGAGGACTTACTGGCGAACTTAGACGAAGGCGTTCTGACGTTGACGCTCAACCGTCCACAAGCGCGTAACGCCATGAGTGGAGAGATGACCGCGGCGCTGGCGCAGCAGTTGGCAGATGCAGAGCTCAATACCAAGGTACGCTGTGTCGTACTCACTGGTGCAGGTAAGGGCTTTTGTGCCGGTGGTGACGTTAAGGGTATGGCCGCCAGCGGTGACGGAACTGTCGGCGACAATACCATCGACGGCGCCATTCATCGGCAGCGGGTGAACCAGCGTGCTACCGCTGGCAAGCTCTACAGCATGCCAAAGCCTACCATCGCCGCACTGCCCGGAGCCGCTGCGGGTGCGGGACTTTCATTGGCGCTGGCCTGTGACATGCGCGTGATGGCGAGCAACGCCATTATGACCACGGCCTTTGCACGCGTAGGTTTCTCCGGGGACTACGGTGGCACATTCTTTATGTCTCAACTGATCGGCACAGCGAAGGCGCGGCAGCTGTACTTTATGTCTGAGCGGGTGAGTGCCGAAGAGGCGCTGAGTTTGGGGCTGACAAATTGGGTTTGCGAGCCCGACGAGTTGGCGGCGAAAACCCAAGAAATCGCAGCGCAGCTCGCTGTTGGCCCAGCCGTAGCCTATCGCTACATGAAGGAAAACTTCGCCCGGGCCATGTCCTCTGGCGACGTAGACGACTGCCTCGATTTAGAAGCCACCCACCATGTGCACTGTGGTCAGACCCAAGACCACAAGAACGCGACCAAGGCCTTTGTCGAGAAGCGTGAACCAACGTTTATTGGTCGATAACAGACGACCTCTTCGGGCCGGCAGTCTGCGCCGGCTCGAGTTTTCCCGGCCTTTTACTCATGGGCGCGCTTGCAGCTCATTCCTCGAGCAGAAAATTTAAGAATGCTTGCGCTCTTTTGGGCTGGGCACCATTTCTTAGCAGCACGACGCCCTGCGCGATGGGCTGGTGCATACGCTCATCAATGATCCGATACCGATTGTTCGGCACTTGCTGCTCGCGCACCTGAGATAGGGCGACGAACCCTGCGTCGGCGTTGCCTGTTTTGACCATGGCAAAAACTTGGCCGACGTTTTCGGCGGTGACGACGGTCTTATCAGTGGGCGGCTGCCAGCGCAGATACTGCAGCGACTGCTTGGCCGCCAGTCCATAAGGAGCGAGTTGGGGATTCGCCACAGCAAGTCGAGCAATCTGCTCAAGCTGCTGGCCCAGTTCTTCGTGTGTGTTGTGTTTGGGGTGCCAGAGCACTAGGCGACCGGTGGTGTAGGTTTGGCTCGGACCCAGAGTGATGCCGCTAGCCGCGAGCTTTTGCGGTCGCTCAACGTCTGCGGCGAAAAACAGATCGAATGGCGCGCCGCTTTGAATTTGCGCAAAGAGTTTACCGGTGGAGCCAATGCTCACACTGATTGTTCGGGTATCCCCTGTGTTTGCTTGGTAGCGAGCCACCGACTTGTTTAGCGCGTTGGCGTAATTGCTGGCAACGGCGATGCGCAAAGGAACGTCGGCTAAAAGAGCGCTTTGACCGACCAGTAAAACGCTGAGCAGGAGTAATCGGGTGATCATGAATTGGCCGAATCGACTCGTCATTACTTAAGTATCGGTTATCATGGCTGAAGAGCGAGGCGGAGGGGAATCCAATTGCTCAACACAGCATTTTTCTCTTTTTCGAAAAAAAGTGCAGGCCTGTGTCTGCAGCATCGGCTGTATTTGCTACTCCTCCCGTATTTCAAAAAATTCAGTTGAAGTTGAACGACGTAAGGATTGATCACCAATGACCGATCAGAACGAAAACCAAGCGACCCCAGAGCAACCAGCCACCGCAAAAGCGGAACCCACCGCGCGCTCCATGCGCACGGTCGCCATGACCGCCCTTGGCGGCACCAGTATTGAATGGTACGACTTCTTTATTTACGGCACGGCAGCGGCACTGGTCTTCCCGACCCTATTCTTTGCCGAGGACATGCCGCGTTATGTGAGCCTAATCGCTTCGTTCAGCACTTTCGCTGTAGGTTTCTTGGCCCGCCCGGTTGGTGGTGTGGTATTTGGTCACTTTGGTGATCGAGTTGGGCGCAAGGCCGCACTGGTCACTGCATTGATGATGATGGGTGTCGCCACAACGTTGATTGGGTTACTGCCTGGCTATGCGGACATAGGGCCGCTGGCGCCGCTGCTGCTGATATTTTTGCGCTTCGTGCAGGGATTGGCTGTGGGTGGTCAATGGGGTGGTGCAATGCTGTTGGTGACAGAGAACGCGCCCTCGAATCAGCGCGGATTTTATGGCGCTTTTGCGCAAGTAGGTGCACCAGCTGGTCTAGTACTGGCGAACCTCGCGTTCCTAGCGGTGAGCGGTAGCTTGTCCGATGAGGCCTTCATGGATTGGGGTTGGCGCGTGCCCTTTATTTCAAGCGTCCTGCTCATTGGTTTGAGTTTGTACGTGCAGCTAAAACTTGAAGACACCGAGGCATTCAAAGAGTTGGCGGAAGCGTCAGAGCCTGCGGCAGCGAAGCCACGCTCGCCAGTTGTGCAGGCACTCAAAACCTATCCTCGTGAAATTGGTCTGGCGGCGGGATCGTTCCTGGGCGTACAGGTAACGTTTTATATATGCGTGGCGTGGATTATCTCCTATGGCAACGACCCTGAAGGGCTGAATATTGCCCGCTCAGACATGCTGACTGCGGTGTTGATCAGCACCATGTTTGCGATACCGGCGAACTTTATTTTTGGTGCTTGGTCAGATCGCCATGGGCGCCGAGGCATCTATAAGTTGGGGGCCATTTTGACCGGCCTGTGGGCATTCGCCATGTTCGCGCTGATCGATACCGGTGATTGGTTGCTGATTACCTTTGCTTTGTCTGTGGCCCACGTACTGGTTTCGATGATGTATGGCCCTCAGGCTGCGCTCCTTGCCGAACTCTTTAGTACCGAAGTTCGATACTCCGGGGCGTCGCTGGGCTATCAGTTAGGGGCAATCTTAGGTGGTGGTTTTGCACCGATTATCGCGACCAGTTTGCTCATCTTCGCTGGCAGTTCGATGTGGGTGGCAGGCTATATTGCGCTAGCCAACGCGTTGACGTGGTTTTCAATCAATGCCTTAAAAGAAAACCATGTAAAAGACTTGGATTCTGTCGCCTAGGGTGCGGCAGGCGCGGCGAAGAGCTGCTCCAAAGCTACCCTCTAGAGCAGTAGCCCGGGTTATCGATACGCCAAAAAGCCTTGGCTGATGGCTTCATGTCCTTGGGCGTTCAGCACGCGGTAACCGATGCAGCCGTCCACTGGATGACCGATCTCAAGCTCAATATCGCTGGGCATTAGCACCATGGCGGCAAAACGCCCGCCGAGCCGTGTGACTCGATCAGGGTCTCCACCTAAACAGTGATCAACTAGGGCGCTGATCGCCAGCGCCAGTGTCGCAGTGCCGTGCAAAATGATGTCGGGTAAGCCCGCAGCTAGGGCGACCGCTTTGTCAGTGTGAATGGGGTTCCAAATATGGGCGCACTCGCTGTAGCTGTGAGCAAGCCCGCCATCAACGGCGATCGTGACGGTTTTTGCCAAGTCGAATGCTGCGGCTTGGGCTGGCAGTGACGGTGTCGGCATGGCTATCGAGTTACCGTCGACGGTGACTTCAACCCCTCGATAAATGCTGGTTTGGTAGGTTTGGCAAACCAATTCATCGTGCTCGTCCCAAGTATCCAAGCGCATCACCGACGCCGCACCGGGCCGTATGCCCTGAACATCCACAACTGTGGCGTTAGTGCGCAGGGTCTCGTCAGCGCGGATGGGTCTGTAGAGATGCAGATCGTGGGCGGCGTGCACACCCATGGCGGATTCGCTGTCGGTCAAACCACGGCTACCTGCCAGTGCTCGAGTCGCCAGTATCGCAGGCCACTCAAGGCAGACGGGAAACACCGGGTGTCCGACAATCGCCTTGGTGGTGTCCATATAGTGCGGATTGAGATCGCCCAAGCTTGCGGCATAGGCCATCAGCCAGCGCGCATCCACTTGATGCTCAACTGTCTGAGTCCGCGTGCCAATGGTGTCAGTGCTTAACGGCATGAGTCTGCTCCGGCGTTTTTTTGCGCGCAAAAGTGTACCGCGATGTGTTCAGTCTCGGGATCGGTTTTGCAGCGGCAAAATCGATCAGGTTGTGGTTAAGATACGGCTGGCTTTTATTGGGGAGTTACAATGCGCGTAAGGCAGATGGCCGCGCCCTTGGGGGCGGTAGTGGAAGATTTAGATGTGCGCACCATCGATGCAGAAACCGCGAAAGCGTTGAACCAACTCTTTTGTCAGCATCACGTGCTGGTTTTTCCGCAGCAAGATTTAACGCCCGACGATCAAATTGCCTTTGCCGAGCACTGGGGCGAACTCATACCCTTTCCCTACGGTAGCCTGCCCGGCTATCCCAACATAATTGAGCTGCGTAACCGTGGTAAGTCACGGGATGTGAATCAGCATTGGCACTCGGATATGACCTACGACCCAGCGCCGCCCAAACTCACCATGCTTTACGCACTGGAAGCCCCAGCCATTGGCGGTGAAACGGCCTTTGCCAATCAAGTATTGGCCTATCAAGAACTCAGTATCGGCATGAAAGCCTTGGTGGATTCGTTGATCGCTAAGCACTCGGCAAAAGATCTTGCGCGGCTGTACGGCCAAGACCCCGAGCAGGCGTCTGAGGCGGAACATCCTGCGGTGCGCACTCACGATGAGACCGGTGAACGCGCGCTTTACGTATGTCGCGCCTTTACCCGCCAGTTTCGTGACTGGTCGCGACAAGAGAGCAAAGTGTTGCTGGATTATCTGTATGAGCACTGCGTGCGTCCGGAGTATCAAGCGCGTCATCAATGGCAAGCCGGGGATTTGGTGATGTGGGATAACCGCTGCTTACTGCACTACGCGGTGCACGACCACGGCGATAATCCTCGCCTAATTCACCGCCTTCAGGTTCGCGGGGTCGCACCGGTATGAGCATCGATTATGCCGACGCCCTTAGTCGTCATTCAGAGACTGTGCTGGCGGATGAGCAGGCCTTCGCCGATTTGTGGCTGCAACAAGTTGCCCCGCTTTCCTCGCGAGTAGCCCAGGCGGTGCATGGGGGCTTGCTGGCAGACCGGCTGGCTTGGGTGTTTGTGGCGGGGTATCAGTGCGCCTTACGACACACGTTTGCGCAGTTGCCCGCTGACAGCATGGCCGCATTCGCGGTATCTGAAGACCGCAAGGGTGAGCCTCCATTGCCCGGTGTTACCGCCACAGTACGCAACGGCGAAACTAAGGTCAGCGGGTACAAAACGTGGGTGGCTTGCTGTGCAACGCTATCTCATCTCGTCATCAAATCTGATCGTGGAGATAAGGCCAACTACTATTGCCTCGAGCGCAGCAGTCATGGACTGACGCTCACATCCAAGTATGGAGCGTTTCTAGCAGAGATGAGCCAAGGCGTGGCTGAGCTGAACGAAGTCACCGTCGCGACACCCCTAGATGCCAGTCAGGTCAGCCACTTTGGTCTACGAGAGACGCTCTATATTTATATGGCGTTTTGCGCGTGGGCCGGCAAATTTTCAGAGAGCGCAGAACCTTGTGAGGCGTTAATCCATCGGCTGGCGCGGCTTGTCGAACAACCGCCCAACGATGAAACGGGGCTTGCCGAACTCAAGTCGGTAGACGAAGCGGTGCAGGTGCTACGCGGGACGATTCCCGCTACAGCGGCAGCCAACTACGAACAAGATCAACGCCTCATTGCTATGTATTCGCCGGGCATTCAAAGGCGCGAACCACAGTAACTTCTCAGGATACGACCGAGCCACCATCACACGTGATGATGTCGCCGACGGTAAAGCCGCAAGCACGAGAACTGAGGAAGATGGCTAGACCGGCAATATCTTCCGGGCTGCCGACGCGGCCTCGAGGGTTACTTTTGCCCAGTGCGTCCCAGTCGGTGTTCTCGGTATCGCCGCCCGCGCCGACGCCAGCGCTGAGCATGTAGGTGGGGAAGGGTCCTGGCGCGATGCCATTGACGATAATGTTGCGCTTAATCAGGTGTGCGGCCAGCACGCGGGTGAGGTGGTGTACCGCGGCTTTTGACGGGCCATAAGAAAAATTGTCGAAGATGGGTGTTTTGATGCCGTCGATAGAGCCCACGTTGATGATATGTGAGGGCGCGTCATGAGCGGCATTTTGCTCCAGCAGCGGCAGCAGCTTCTGGGTCAAGAAAAAGACGCCCTTTACATTGGTGTCCATGACTTTGTCCCAACCCACTTCGGGGAATTCCTCTAGCGGTGCGCCCCAGGCAACGCCTGCGTTATTCACCAAAACATCAACGTGGGACTCTTTGCTCGATAACTCGCTGACAAACCCCTCGATGCCTTCAAGGGTTGCCATGTCGGCTGGGATAGAGAGGCATTCGCCGCCCCAGGTTTCGGCTAATCGCTGGGCGGTTGCATCGCAAACTGCTGCCTTGCGTGAGGTGATGTAGACCTTGGCGCCATTGGCCAGATAGCCTGCGGCAATCATCTCGCCGATCCCTCGCGAGCCACCGGTGACCACAACAACCTTGCCTTCGACTGAGAATAAATTTTTCATTGCGCGATTCCTTGAACGAGTGTGTTTGATGGTCTGTTGAGGTGCTGTCGATGTCTGGGTGTTACGTTAATTCGCCAACGATTTTTATCATTTCATCGCGGCTGGCGCTGCGCTGAATGCGCGCG
>ERZ802819.1165-NODE-1165-length-16646-cov-8.08034_pt1 | contig 16646 bp, 12 predicted proteins | sample MGYA00345647_ERZ802819 | MGnify/ENA primary metagenome ERZ802819 (study PRJEB30503, sample SAMEA104212355) | marine metagenome | biome: Westerlies Biome; feature: [SRF] surface water layer (ENVO:00010504) within the epipelagic zone...; material: water... | reverse complement strand
CATCCGGCCGTCCTGCCGGGTCGTGCTCAATCTCATCGCCTTCAGCGTGACCGGTAAGACCACTGCAGACCTGTTTGTAATTTGGATTTGGAATCCGCCCTCCCGTGTAACCACTCGTAACACTCTTTACTCCACGTATTTCGGCATACACCGCTTCGGTACACCAAAAACAGCCTCCTCCAAAAGTTGCCTTGGCAACTGCAGAAGAATCCTCCGCACGATTTTCATCTGTCATAAAAACTCCTGACACACACATTATGACAACCCAAACCAGAATCAATCTGGCCGAGAAACCATAGCGACTTTCACTGTGCAAAACAGTCATGATTTCAATTTCCCCTTCAAGGTATTCTTCTCTTGACTATTGGTACGACCCTTCAGTTATTACGGAACGCATCTCAAAGATGTTAGGATCGACAATGTATCTCAACGGTCTTTTGGCCCATTCTTTAGCATAGTCAACGCCAATACGCGGCGTCCGCTGGATTTGACGACGCGGAACTCCTCCCCCTCCTTCGATCCATAAACCCGTGACTGAGTTGGCTCGTCTCCCATCATGCTGTTTCGTAACACCAAGCATTTTCGTGAGCCTGCCAGGGCCCACTGACTCCCCCGCCCCGCGGAGGAGCACAGCAGCTGGCAGACCTTCCCGTCCGGTCACTATATTCAGCATCCAATGCATCCCGTAACAAAGGTAAACGTACCAATGTCCGGCAGGTCCAAACATCGTCCGATTGCGCGGCGTTGGCCCGGTACGACCGTGACAGGCAAGATCGTGGGGACCGAGATATGCCTCCGTTTCGAAAATACAGTGTTTTTCTTGATACCGCTTGCCCCGCTGGACGATAAGCCAACATCCTAGGAGTTCTCGGGCGACTGAGTCAGCGCGTCGATTGTAGAATGAAGGCCCAAGGATTTTGCGAGAACCACCTATGGGCGTGGTTTTGCTGCTTTTAGACGACAGCCCCTTTTGAGATTTCGACGTTTTTGGTCTGTTACCTATGCTAGTAGCAGACGGCGTTACCTTGGATTTCACAATGCCTAACCCTTCAGAATCACACCTGATAGATTTCGCCAGCACTGTGTCAGTTTATAGAGGAGAGCTCAATGCAACAAACAGTTGAGGCCATTGACGTATCGAACAACGAATTGACAGACTCTTCCTACAAAGGCAGCGTTCCATCATGGATTCGCGACGCCCGCAAAACTATTAGCCAGTCTGACACAAATTTTTTCAAGGTATCGCCGGTACGATACTGGACTGACTTTTTGATGAGCCTGATCTTCGCCTACTCCGCTGCAATGATTTATCTTCTTGCACCGCTTGGTTCGTGGCAGCAAATAGTAGCATTTCCAATCGCCGTTTTCTGGCTTTATAGACTAGGATCGCTGATTCATGAAGTCTGCCACCTCGGCGCAAACGAGATGCGGACATTTAAAGTTGCCTGGAACTTACTCGTTGGTGTTTTCACACTGACACCCTCATGCTTTTTCACTCGACATCACCGAGACCATCACAGTCAGCGAATGTATGGCACACCTGAAGATCCTGAGTATGTCGCCAACGTTTTAGAGGCAGGCAACTGGAAGAGCGCTCTTTGCTATAGCCTGTTCATATTGGCGTACCCAATTATCGTTTTCCTTCGTTTTCTACTCGCGCCATTAACCTTTTTACATCCACGACTTCGTGAGTTTGTACTTGAACGGGGCAGTTCGCTCACGCTGAACTTAAAATACAGACGACAAATCAACGACTTCGACAGGAAGGCAATCACTGCAATGGAAGTGCTCTGCTTTATCCGAGCAGCCGCTATCCCACTTGCTGTGTTTACAGGAGCCGCCCCGCTAAGTCGTATCCCACTCCTTTACGGTCTTGGCTTAACGACACTTATCATGAACCAGATGCGACAACTTGCCGACCATCACTTTGACGGAGATGGAGAAACAAGTGACGTTGAATCCCACATTCTGGATTCGTGTAATTTCACTCGCAATGATCCGCTAACCCTCCTTTTCTTTCCGTTTTCAATTCGTTATCACGCATTGCACCACCTCTTTCCCTCGCTGCCATACCACAACTTGGCCGGAGCCCACACATACCTCATCCAACACTTACCAGAGACTTCTCCATACAGGGGTCTTGATCGGCCAGGTTGGTGGGTCGTTGCAAAAAGAACTATCTTTGGTGGAGAAAGGGCGGCGGCAGCCACCTCGTAACACATATGGAAGCTGGTATTGTTGGCCTGCCCAATGTTGGGAAAAGTACGCTTTTTAATGCGTTAACACTTTCCAAGGCAGCACAAAGTGAGAATTATCCCTTCTGCACGATCGAACCCAACGAGGGTATGGTAAGCGTTCCTGACGAACGTCTCGATCGAATTACGACGCACGTTCAGACTCAAAAAGTGATCCCGGCTGCTCTCAAGCTAGTGGATATTGCAGGAATCGTTCAGGGAGCAAGTGAAGGGCAAGGCTTAGGCAATAAGTTCCTTGCTCATATTCGTGAGGTCGATGCAATTCTACAAGTTGTGAGATGCTTCGATGATCCAGACGTGATTCATGTTGCCGGAACAGTTGACCCTGTTGCTGACATGGAAACAATCGAACTTGAATTGTTGCTCGCCGATCTACAGCACTTTGAAACAATTTTACCCAAAGCCGAGCGGAATGCTCGGGGGCAGGACAAAGAAGCCAAGAGCCGACTCGAGATACTAAAAAAGTGCCAAAGCCATCTAGCAGAAGAGAAGCCAATCAGAACGCTTGACCTCATTGATACAGAGCGAGCGGCTATTAAAGAACTTGGACTCCTTTCTGCCAAACCCATTCTTTACGTGGCAAACATTGATGAAGCCGATCTCGAAGGAACCGGCGAACTGGTCACGAAAGTTCGTGAGGCTGCGTCCTCCGTCCAGGCTCATGTTGTTGCCGTGTGTGCAAAACTTGAGGCTGAACTTGCTGAACTTGACCACGGCGACCGTCTTGAGATGCTTTCCGATGTTGGGCTACGTGAACCAGCCCTAGCCGTTCTCGCCAGAGCCAGCTACACAACCCTTGGGCTACAAAGCTTCTTCACGGCAGGTGAAAAAGAAGTTCGAGCATGGACTGTGCCAATAGGAGCAACGGCCCCTCAAGCTGCTGGTGTCATCCACACAGATTTTGAAAAAGGGTTTATTCGAGCGGAAATCCATTCCGTCGAAGACCTGGAAAGCCTTGGCAGCGAAAAAGAGATTCGTGCAGCAGGAAAATTACGCATTGAAGGCAAAGAGTATGTCATGCAAGACGGCGACGTCTGCCACTTCCTTTGCAACCGATAGAGCGTTCTTCACAGCAGCCTCAATCGGTCCTACCTGCTTCTGCCTTCGAGCGATTCAACTCACTGCGACCAGAGGATGACACAACCTTAGGCCACGGCATGAGTAGCCGACTCGGCGTCTACTTCCTGCCAATCGGATTCTTCATCCATCACCGATTCGGCCAACGTCCCAAAAAATGAATACATGACGGGCACGAGCACAAGAACAATCAATGTTGTAGCCGCCAAGCCGAAGACCAGTGACGTAGCCATCGGCACCAGAAACTGCGCCTGAAAACTCGTCTCGGTCATCAGCGGAAAAAGGCCGCCTATCGTCGTTACACTCGTAAGAAAGACAGGCCTGAATCGCAATCGCCCGGCCTCACGAAGAGACTCAAACAGTGGCATGCCAGACCGAACACGATGATTAATAAAATCTATTAAAACAATGGAGTCGTTCACGACAACACCAGCCAATGCAACAAGTCCAAACATACTAAATATAGTTAAAGGCATCCCAAGCAAAGCATGGCCAAACACTGCTCCCGCACACCCAAATGGAATAATCGCAATGATCAGAAGCGGCTGGAAATACGACTTGAATTCCATCGTGAGAAGAACAAACATTGCAAACAGAGCAACAATAAAACCTACCCCCAAACTTTCAAGGCTCTCTTGAGTTTGCTCCTGCTCTCCTTCCCATCGAACGCTCACAAGTGGATACTCGGCTAACAAATCTGGCATAAGTCGCTTTTCCATATCCCCAGTGATCTGGCCACTTGTGAGCGAACTCTTTGCGACATCGATATCAGCGACAACGGTTATAGACCTCTTCTGACTTAATCGATTTATCTCTGAATAGCCCCGTTTGATCTCTATCTCTGCCAACTCATCAAGTGGCCGCTTGATACCGTCAGGACTCGTCACACGAACATCATTAAGTGTCGCAACACTTCGACGTTCTTCCTGTGGGTATCTCACCATGAGCTTCACTTCATGACGACCTCGCTGAAGCCGCATCACCTCCTCGCCGTAATAGCTTGCTCGAACAGTGCCGGCTAGATCTGCAAGAGAAACGCCCATTGCTTCGGCCTCAGGTTTCACCCGAATCTGATACTCCCACTTACCAGGATGAGAGTCATCGTCAATATCTATGACGCCAGGGTATTGGGCCAGCCACTCCTTACATCGCTCGACTGCCTCCTCTAGCTGACGAACAGCTTCAGGATCACTACGAGCCAACAGCTTGAATTCAACCGCTTTCCCTCCTGGGCCAATATTTTCGGTCTTAAAGACAAGGCTTTCCACCCCAGGAAAGTTACCTGCTGCGAGTCGCCAATCGCTTATGAACTGGTCGCTTGTGACATCTCGACTTTCACCATCAACAAGCTCAATGGCTACAGCTCCTACATGGCTGCCACTCACCCGAGCATCTGGACCGACTTCACCCTGGGCAGCAATCTGCCCTACTGAGCGATGCACGAGGCGAACGATTGAATCATCCGACTGAGAAAGTTCCTGCCCTGTCTGGAACGCAGCTTGTTCAATTCTTTTAGTCGCTTCATCTGTCACGCTTGATGGCGTGCCGTCTGGAAACGTAACTTTTGCCAGCAGACGGTTTGCATCAATTTTGGGAAATAATGAAAACGGCGTTACACCACTTCGAACGAGTGCTACAGCCATCATGAGAACACTCAAAGCAACCGCCATGGTGCTCAGCCGATTTGCTAAGGCAAGATCAAGGAGTGGGCGGTAGCAGTTTCGTACAACCCACTGCAGGCCCTGATCACACCCCTTTTGCAGCCAGGTCAATACAGGAAGAAACACACGAAAGGGGAAAAGCAGCCAACCAAGTACTGTAAAAACCAAACCCTTTTCATGAGAAAGGTGGCCGGGAAGGATAAGCAAGGATTCACCAAGAGACATGATCAGGGCTGTGATGAAAGCGAATGGCATCACAGCAATAAATTTCCCCATCACTCCTGAAACGAAGCATAGCGGCAGAAACGTAATCACCGTAGTCGTCACACTCGACACAACGCTTGGCGCGACCTCAGCAGTACCGTCGATAGCGGCAGGGACCAGCTTTTTACCAAGTCGACGATGACGCTCAATATTGTCACTCACAACTATCGCATCATCAACCACGATGCCGATTGCCATAAGGAACGCAAACATAGACAACATGTTGAGCGTCTGGTCTGTAAGAAACATCAGACCACCGGCCCCCAACATGCAAAACGGGATACCCAAGGCAACCCAAAAGGCAATTTTCAAATTAAGGAAAAGTGACAGGATGACAAAAACAATCAGAAGTCCCTGCGTCCCTGTGTTCAGAAGCATTTCGAGTCGATCACGAACATCGATCGATTGATCTGCCCATGTCACAATCTGATACCCTTGCGGCAGCGACACCTTGGCAACGTACGCATTGACTGCTTCTGTCATGGCCAGCAGATCTTCACCGGAACTCCGATCAATAGACACAACCATTCCTTGCTGCCCATTGATTCGATTCGTTGCGGTAATATCTGCGAAATCATCACGCACCGTACCCAGATCACCGACCGTTAAAACGAGACCATCAGGCAACGTCACCAAAGGAAGAGTGGCAATCTCATCACCAACGTACCGTTTGTTTTTACCCCTGAGCAGAATCTCTCCGCTTTCACCGCGAATCGTGCCACCTGGCAACTCAAGATTCTCTCGACGAACAATATCGGCAACATTCCGCAGTGAGAGCCCATATTTGCGGAGCATCCGTTCTGAAATCTCAATATCGATTTCATAGTCTCTCGCACCTTGGAGATTTGCAGCCGAAACAGCCGGTAAAGCCAGGAGGTCATCCCTTACAAGTTCTGCGACATCTCGCAACTCAGATTCGGAGACGCCCCCAGCAACGCGTGGCGCTAAAATACCAACCTTAATTGCTGGGTTGCGAAGGGTCACCTGCTCAACCTTCGGATCCTCTGCAAGTTCGGGAAGACTTGGGATTCGCTCGACTTCCGAACGAATTTCACTGAGCACCTTCTGTACGTCTTTCGTACCAGAATCGAGTTCGAAAACACAGAAACCTACCCCTTCTTGTGCGACACTCGTAAGTTTTTTAATCCCGGAAACACTGCGACACGCCTCTTCGACTTTTTGGCAGATTCCCTCTTCGACTTCTTCTGGTGTCGCTCCGGGGTAAGGTACATTGACAAGGATTATTTCGAGCTCAAATTCCGGAAAAACCTCTCGTCGCATACCGGCAAAACTCATCGCTCCCACAATGAGAATGGCCACCACCAGCGTATTCATTGCTGGCATATTCCTGACTGTCCAAGAGATCAGACTGCGCATGAGGGCTTTTCACTTACCTGATTGGGGAGAAGCAGATGACGCACTAACCGGTAGGCGATCAGGCCCATTTTTTGAATCAGCATGAGACTGGATGGCGTTATCGACGACGAGCATGTTCGCTCGCGGATTCGCAATCTGACTGAGCACTATCTGGTCATCTGGCTGAATGCCATCTGCCGTTGATTCAAAAACGGCCCTGCCTGCTGACACCTGAATAAGTGGTGGCTGAAGGATCGCCAGAGTTTTGTTCCTTACTGCCCAGACATCCCCATTGGGCCGTAATGCCTCGCAGGGAACCGAAACGAGTGGTTGATTCGTTTCAACCTCGACCTGAACATCAACAAACATGCCTCGAAGGAGTGATTTTGGTGCACCGAGGGGGAGATCTGGTAGCGGTGATCCGTAGCGATCGATGGCCTCGACATCAGTCGGTTCAGACACCAGAACCCTACAGGGAAGCGTTCGTGTTCGTGCTTCCAGCCCCTTTCCTTCCTGCCTTTCAAGCACACCCTTCCAGCGGTACTGACGCTTACCTATTCGGTAGATAACCGTTGCTGGCGTATCTGGAAAATCATATGGAGACAATTCTGGATCTTGGCGACTGTCGCTCCAAATTCGCGACACATCATCCATCTGCAAGCTCACTCTCACTTCGGCAGCACTGGTATCTTCAATAGTGACCAGTGGATTACCTTTGGTAACAAATGATTCTGCCTCAACCATTTCTTCAACAACAACACCGCTTACAGGAGCGGCGATACGTGTCCTCCCAAGGTCGAGCTGGGCTCGCTCGAGCATTGTCTCTGTCAGCGTCTGACCTTCATTTAAACGAATACGACGCTTGGCAAGGACGCGACGCTGACCCTTTAAAGTATTCAGGCTATTGTCAGCTGATAGCTCATCTCGCAAGGCTCGCTCATAATCTGCCTCAGTCACCACCCTGTCAGATTTCAAATTGTTTTGTCTCACAACCTCGCGATGTGCTAACTCAACCTGCCTTTCTGCAAGTTCCACCGACCGAACATTCTGGTTAATCTCTTCATCAATTTCCTCAATAGATAATATCGCCTGCTTCAGCTCCTGCTTCAGTCGACGCACTTCGAGTTCATAATCACGAGGATCAATCTCAAAAAGCAGCGTACCTTTCGTAACAAACTCTCCACTTTGACAATCGGGTGTCTTTTTGACGATCCGCCCCCCAACTTCAGCTGAAAGTGTTACTTCACGCAGTGGTACAACCACACCATCAAAATCAATCTGGAAAACACCGGGCTCACGAACCGCCGTCACTGTCTGAACAGCCGTCGCAGTTACACCCTCCGCTGCAATTCGCGTGGGTGGCGGCTGGCTTCCCATTGCCATAAACGCAGCCACTCCGCACCCAAGAATCAGCAGAGGCATGATCCACCCAAGAATAGTCCGGAGCATTGTCATTGTTAGGAAATTCTCTCAATCACTTTTATTTTCTTGTCACGCAGCCCAAATCCGACGCTGAATGACTATTTCTGTGAGACCTCGCCGAATAATGGTGCCTGTTTCCCAAGAGCAGCCAAGCAAAAGGATGTGATATAGTCTGCAAGTTCTAATGGATTATGCAGATTCTTTTTTTCATTTAGGGGAATGAGCATGCCAACGACATCACCAGCAGCACGATACAAAAAACATTGACCAACAACGCTCAGCCCAATACGACGCACTTCGGCAGGCGACATTTCACCATCTGTCAATTCATCAAGAATCGAGCACAACACCGTAAAGTGCGGCCGGATATAATCTTCGACCAATTCCCTACACGCATCGGTTGGGTGGAGTATTTCTCGAAGCATCAGCCGAACCTGCCAAGGCGGATGATCAAAACCAAGCATTCTCTGAAGCATATTCCCAACGAAGTCACGAAGTTTTTTGACTGGCTGGGTGCCATCAACCCATTCAGGAAGTGGGACTTGTTGAGATCGTTCCTCGTGGGCATGCCTCACACTCTCAATATATAACCGGTGTTTATCACCAAAGTAGTAATTGACCGCCGCAACATTCACCGTCGCCAACGTGCAGATATCACGAATTGTCGCCGCCTCGAATCCCTTCTCGGCAAACTCCTGACCCGCTGCAGACAAAATTCGGCCACGTGGGTCATCTTGCCCTTCGCTTTCGATTGGACCTGCTTTTTGAATACTAATTGATGCCATGAATCACCGTTTGAAACAACTGTTTAACTTCATTGTAACGTCCCAGAACGCTCTGACGAGAGCAAACTTCTAGGGAAATTGGTACATTCACCGGGTTGGGTTTCTCCAAGGAAGGGTATCGCGTAATGGCGGGATTCGTGCGAGCAATTTTCTATTTTCCCGCTATCGTGCGAGGCATCTGGGCTACATCGCGAAACTGTTCCGAAGACTAGACTGAGTCTTCTTTCGTCTCACAGTTGTTCGTTGAGGGGTTGCTTTGCAGTTTCGTTGTTGGAACGAGACGCCCACCGTGTTTTTTAATCCCAATATCGCTCTTCAGCGACAGAGCTGTAGAACCCTTCTCAAGCAGACTGTAGAACTTCTTCCGCAGCGAGACGCCCAGCAACAAGGGCTCCATTGATGGAAGAAGTTGTCAGATGATCACCACAAAGAAAAAGTCCTGGGGCGACAAAACTTGACGGTGGCCTTCGTCGTCTTGATAGTGGAGTTTCGATCGGCAAAGCTTTTTGAACTGTGACTGTTGAAAGATGATTCCATAGTTTGACATCAGGACCAAGCCACACTTCGGCTTGTTGACGAATCGCACCCACGAGTTGATCATCTTCGCCCTCCCAATCACCTCGAACTGAAACATAGATTAGATTTTTTCCATCCGGTGCGTAACCCTCGGTAACAGCCGATGGTACAGACAGATTATCAATCGGCCCCGCATCAAGTGGTTCCGCAGAAACAACTAGCGTCTGCCTGCATGCAGGCTTCTTATCACACTCGAAAGCCACAAGGCGGGTGCCTTTCCAGAGTGGAGGTTTCCATACCGTCGGAACGCCCTCTGGAAGGATCGTTGGATTTGCTACTGCCGCGCTCGAAACAACAATCGAGTCGGCACGAAACCGACGCCCATTTGCAAGAACTACTTCACCGCCACCAGTTGGCAAAAAATTTATTCGAACGACTGAAGCACAAGTCTGTAAACAGCCAGAAGGAAGCTTGTGAGCCATTTGCTGCGGGATAGATGACATGCCACCTGCAGGAAGACATGCCCGACCGCTGGAAAACATCGCAAATGTAAATTCAAAAACCGTTGCTGCCGTCGTGAGATCCCTTTCAAGAAAGACGCCACCAAAGAACGGCTCAAAAAACAACTTGATAAAATCAGATGAAAAGCCACGCGAGACAAGTTCTTCACGTGTCGTTTTTTCTGCGCGACCAGAAATCGCAGAGGGGTCAATCTCCCCTCGCCGTACACCAGCCAGGACCTGGCTTCGCAACAAGGCAATCCGAAAACCATCAGTCACGCCAACCGCACCTGACAACACTGAACGAATGGCTGCAAAAGGTCGCCTCCACGGATCACTTACCGAAAATAAACGACCATTGCGGGCAACAAGTGCGCCAGGTTCAAAGGCCCCAAACCGGAGCGACTGATAATCGAGAAATCGTTGTCCTTCAGCATAGGAGTCGAGATACACCTGAAAGCCACGGTCAACCCGAAATCCACTTATTGAGTCGGTGGCAACCCGTCCACCTGGAAGCTCAGATGATTCCAAGACAAGCACAGATTTGGAATTCTGAATAAGCGTTTGGGCGCATGCCAGCCCGGATAGCCCAGCTCCAACAATGATACAATCAACGTTTTCCACGCGTCACATCCAAAGATTGTGAAACACTTCCATTATGGTGACTTTTTTCGGCTGGCCTCACAGCGGCCGCACGATCGACTGACTCCGCCAATAATCAAAAAGGGTTTCTATCGAATTGACGCCTCCACCCATGCCACTCTTATGAATTCCACCGTACGGCACCCCTTTGGCAAAGACATTATGGGAATTGATCCAACTATTGCCGGCGACCATTGACTCAGCAACACGTGCTGCTCGACCTAAGTCTGTGGTCCAAACACTATTTGCAAGACCGTAATCTGTATCGTTGGCCAGCGAAATAGCCTCTGTCTCCTGGTCAAATGTCGTCATGTAAGCGACAGGACCAAAAATCTCTTCCCGTGCAGCTACGTTACCAAGCGAACCACTTAATAAACATGGTTTCACATAGAAACCATTCCGTCCGGCTACTTCAGCTGCCCCTCCGGGAACCACAACATCAGCCCCCTGAGCAACACCCTTTTCAAGATAACTCAAAACTCTATCTCTTTGTTTTGAATTTACAACAGGGCCCATGGTCGTGTCGCCATCGAGCTGATAGCCAACATTGACACGATGCATTTCCTGTCTGCAAGCATCAACAAACTCATCGTATATTGATTGGTGAATCAACCATCGGGTTGCATCACAACAAACCTGCCCAGTGTGAAACGTAATTGCTCCCACAAGTTTTTTTGCAGTTGCTTCAACATCAACATCTTCAAAGACCACTGCAGCCCCCTTACCCCCAAGCTCAAGTTTGACAGGCACAAGATTTCGGCCACAGGACTCACCAACAAGCCTCCCCACCTCAGGAGAACCTGTGAAAGACATCCGCTGAATGCCGGGATTTGCGGACAAAGCTGCTCCGGCTTCACTCCCAAGACCTGGAACAACGTTGACAACACCGTCAGGCATGCCACTTTCACGAGCTAAACGAGCAACAAAAATCGATGAAAGAGGGGTGTCTTCAGCAGGCTTCACGACAACCGTATTCCCAGCTGCTAAAGCAGGCGCTATGCCCCAACCCATAAGAAGAATCGGGAAGTTCCAAGGGAAAATGAAGCCGCATGCACCCCATGGACTGCGTAGCGTCCAAGCTTCATGCCCTGCTACGGCGAGCTGGTTGCGCCGCTGAACATTCTGTGCCATATCTGCAAAAAAACGAAGGGACTCAACGAAATTCTCAACGTCTCCCATAGCATGAGCTGGTAATTTACCTGCATCAATTGCTTCGATTTGAGACACAACCTCTTTTTGTTGCTCCACGAGGTCTGCGAATCGATGAAGCCGCACGCCACGTTCATTCGGAGCCAGTGTCGACCAACCTGATTTTTTGAATGACTCGTTTGCTTTATCAACACTTTGATTGACATCGGCTGCGGTATAGGCATGCACCTCGGCAAGCACATCACCGGTGCCCGGGTCATGAGATTGGAATGTTGTGCCTCCCGAGCCGCACCAGTCTTCACCACCAACAACGCCAGAGATGAGTCCTCCTGACAGGTATGATTCAACTTCAGGAAGTTTCGTTGCTGTAACTGAAGCCATAATTTGTCTCCACGTTTTGAGGACAGGTATTTCTCGAAGGATAGGGCCCTATTCGGCTTAAGAAGTGCCACGAGAGGGCTCTCTTACAGCATACCCGCGCAATTGCTGATGTGTCGCCATGGGTACTTCATAAGATGCCGTGAAGAACTCCGATGTCCCGTATTCTGAAGTAGCATCACGTCTGACATGGCTGAAGTACATTAGCTCAGAAGCCGTTGAATCCAACGTGCAGCAGCAAGGCCGCTTGATGCTGCAGATTCAACACGACCACCACCAAAGGCATCACCACAACAAACGACTGGTGGCTTGTTTTGCACTGCGATCATCGGCGCCTTGACTGGTGAAACAGGAAAGGCATATTTCCAACGCTGAAGCGACCGCGCCTGAACCTCATCAGAAGTTTCCCCATCAATCCAACAATGTACTGCTTCTATAAGTTTGTCTTCCACCTGCTTCGGATCAGCATTGAAGTGATCCCTACTAAATTCAGCGGTTGCCTGAACCGTGAGGCTTGGTACTGGGGATATTCCTTTTTTATAATTATCAGCAATCCAGGCGACTGGACCGGAACAGACTTCAAGACCACCGGGATCAGGCAGCAGACTTGGCTTCGCTAAGCAAAGCATAAGTGAAAAGCAGGGAGAATATTCCACCGATGAAAGCATGTCCCACACCTGCGGATCGACAACGGGAGGTCGCAGTCCACCAGAATGAAATATTTCGACAACTTGAGGAACAGGGGCGGTAAGCACAGCGGCACGAGCCACAACCATTTCATCGTTTTCACAGGTCACATGGACTGCATTATCTTGAACGCCCAAGGAACGAACCCGCACTCCCGTTTTCACCGGTTCGGGCAGTTGCTCAGCAAGATACTTTGGAAGACTTGTCATGCCGCGAGCACCTCTCCAACGGGCGTGCCCAACTTCATCAAGTGGTTCTACAGCTGGACCCTCGGCTGTTTCTGACCGTGGAAATAAATCGCACCATGGCACGACAGCACTGGCCTCTTGCGATTCTGAGACAACACTTCCAAATGCTCTTCCCTTGACAGAAAAATATTGAGCTCCGTGATCACAGACCGCTTCACCAATCCGACGGGTTGCCATTCGACCGCCAACTCCGCGAGCTTTCTCTAAAACTGCCACCCGGTAGCCAGCTTTTATTAGATAGCCAGATGCCATGAGGCCAGCAATTCCAGCACCAACAACAACAATGTCGTATTCGCCAGGAGATTGATCAGTTTTTGGAGCGGCCACGAGCTTTCCAAGCAGTAAGAAGGATGAAAGAAAATGGAAGCCACCAAATCAAATCATTCGTCACAATATTCAAACCAAATGCCAGAGGAAGCCTCTCAGACCAGAGCGCCTCAGCAAATCCTATCGGACCAAGCACTTTGCCTAGAAAACCCACAAACACGATGGGCCAATGACGAATTGGATCAGAAGCCGCAATAAGATATCCAATACCATAAACTCCCACAATCATACCAATGCATTGCCAGAACTCAGGGTAGTGAGGCGGTTCCATGCCGGTAGCCCGAAACACCCATAGCGGAAAGAGGATTGCAACCCCACCCCAAGCGATGTTGTAGACACCAGCCGCATAGAGAACCCATCGCATCCAAGGTTTGGTATCTATTTGCTCAGGTTGACTCATGAGGCTCTTCTTATTGGGGTCATAGAGGTAATGATTCGATTGCTGTGATCAACGTATCTTTACAATAGTCCCATGAGGTCTGATGTGCAGGGGATGCGACTTCCGGCAAGCAGTTCTCCCTCAGCGCACCCACCAAGGCACCCCACAGTTTTAGAGAACGCCTCCACTCGCGTAAAAACGCTTGCTTTTTCGGGAGGAAATTGAGAATCATAGCAGCGAACGGCTTTCAATTTCTGCTCTAAGTGACCGTCAATATTAACGACGATAGGCCAATGGCCTACTGGAAGATCAGAAACTCCAGCAAACAAAAAATAGGTCAGGAGGTTGGGAATCACATGAACCGGAAGATGATCAAAGACTTCGTCCCATTTCGTCAATCGCGAGTAGAAAACGGCTGCCTCTGTTATTGCCATGGCCTGGGCGTGATCAGGTGAAGCCATCGGTGTTTTATCACCAATTCCAAGAACCAAACGCGGCCGGTATCGACGAAAAATTTTTGCCAGTGCTACTCGAACTTCAAAACAGTCAAATAAATTTCGATTAGGAAACCCCAACTGTTCACGATGCACAACACCGAGCACGCCGGCAGCTTTCGATGCTTCAGCAAGCCGCTCTTCTGGACCACTCGATCGTGGTGTTGGCTCACCGTCAGTGATATCAACAATACCTACTCGGAAACCCTGAGAAACTAATTTTGCGAGCGTGCCACCGCAACCAATTTCAACATCATCTGGGTGCGCACCAACGGCTATAGCATCAAGTGGCTCAGGAAGTTGGTCGGTCACACCCTACCCCACCTTCGTCGCCGCCATAAGGAAGTTTGGATTAATCGCCTCGAATCGAATACGATCCATTTGCTCTATGCCACGGGCGATATTGACCATCCAGTACCCGGCGTCGTCTGAACGGCTTCGTAGCAAAGCATGAACAGAAGCAATATTTTCGATACTGTTACAACTGGTAACTAAACGACCTCCTGGCTTTAGGCGCTCCCAAGCCTGTTCGACGAGTGAAGTAACCGCACGACCACTCCCACCGACATAAATACCATCTGGGTCTGGGAGATCACTCCAAGCCTCTGGAGCCTGACCCAAAATAGCCTGCAGGTTATTGACACCGAATCTCACGGCATTTTCTTCTATCAACTGATGGTCATCAGCATCCATCTCAATAGCAAAAACAAAACCATTCGGGGCAAGCCTCGCGGCCTCAATAGCCAACGACCCGCTTCCTGCCCCAACATCCCACACAGTGCTAGTGGAGCATAACGACAGTTCAGCCAGAGCCAGGCTGCGGACTTCTTTTGGAGTAAGCAAGCCTCTCTTCGGACGCGACTGCAGGAAAAGCTCATCAGAGTTTCCGAACAGACGTCTCCCTGCCTTACTCGGTGGTTCAGTTAATCCGCTCGGGCGAATAAGGATCATAACGTTCAAAGGGCCAAATGATTCCTTGGAAATTTCCTGCAGTGAACCTTGTGTTACTCGCTCATCAGGCGAGCCAAGGTTTTCACAAACATACGCCTGAAGCCCTGTCACTCCCTGCTCAAGCAGAACCTCAGCGACAGCGTTTGGAGGCCATTTTTCACTCGTGAAAAGACCCGCAGTATCGACCGTACGAATCTTTTCGATGACACGGTCAATGACTGTCAACCCAGAAAGGCTGGCAAGGTAGGCGTCTTCCCAACTCTCCTTAACCCTGGCGAATGCAAGCTGCATGCTGCTTACATGAGGAACAACTTCGAATCTTTCCTTGCCAAGTTTGGCACAAACGTATCGCGCTGTCCCATAGAAAAGAGGATCTCCTGATGCCAAAACAACAATTTGTTGCTGCGCCCCAGATGCCTCTATGCGGTCAACCAACTCCTCGAGACTCGTGACAGTCTCAAGCCGCCCCTGCATGTCAGCAGACAACAGGGGGCTGCATGAGTCAGGGCCTAACAAAATATTGGCTGATTCAACGATCTTCACGGCATGGGCTGTCATTCCCTCAATGCCATCGTCACCAATCCCAACAATAAAAACTTTTTCGGCCGCCACCGGACCTCCTCTGCAGCTTACCGCGATAGTTGATCAGGCCTGAAACGAACTGCCACAACCGCAGCTTTTCGAGGCATTTGGGTTATTGAAGGTGAAGCCTCGCTTATCAATCCCCTCGTGGAAATCGAGCGTTGTCCCATCAAGAAAAAGATCGCTCTTTTTATCAACTACAACCGCGATGCCGTGCTGGTCAGTTTTCGAATCAGCCTTCGGGTCGAATTGAGTATCAAAACCCAGCGAATACTGAAACCCACTACACCCACCTCCGGCAACGCCGACGCGAAGGACAGTGCCGTCCTCGAGTTTTTGATCTGTAATGATTTTCTTGACTTCGCTGGCTGCCTTTTCAGTAAGCGTAATCGACATAGTAAAAGTCTCCGTAGAAGTTTGCTAGTTGTTTCGAGAAGCGCGACAGCCGCTACAAACAGTTATCACCAGATGAATTCTATCATTCGATGAGTCGCGAGTATGCCCTCAAGCATCCAAATATAGTTTATCCCGGTCCTGATTAGCGGCAAAGGGCGGTGCACTGATACAGTCAGAAGTTGACTCCATGGCCGTACTTTTCAGCAGTTACGCAGGAAAATCCAAAAAGAATTATACGTGACCAAGGGACTCAACCGCTCCTTTCAGCCTCTCCGCTGCCGCCTCAATCTCCTCAGATGAGGTCATCCGTGAGACCCCGAAACGGATACTCTGGCGGGCTTCTTCCTCCGACAAACCCAAGGCCCGTAGGACATGGCTTGGCCTTGGCTGTTCACTCGAGCATGCGCTGCCAGAACTCGCGGCCACGCCGGTTCGAGAAAGTTCTGCAAGCAAAGTCGCCCCATCAATTCCCGGTACACGAATGTTCAAGTTATTGGGAAGTCGTAAGCCTGATTCAATAGGCGGACCGTTCAATTGTATATCTGGGATATATTCCAACATCAGGTTCCAAAGTTTT
>ERZ802819.1162-NODE-1162-length-16680-cov-48.6693_pt1 | contig 16680 bp, 14 predicted proteins | sample MGYA00345647_ERZ802819 | MGnify/ENA primary metagenome ERZ802819 (study PRJEB30503, sample SAMEA104212355) | marine metagenome | biome: Westerlies Biome; feature: [SRF] surface water layer (ENVO:00010504) within the epipelagic zone...; material: water... | reverse complement strand
AAAATGCACTCTGTCGTGATTTTTTCTTCCAGATACGGGGCAAGCCGAGATGTCCGACCGCCCACTTGTAAACTGGGTGTTTTGGCGTGCGGCCAGGGCCACGGGTCTAAGACGCCTCATCCGGTTGAAATTCTATCAGTAAATCCTTGGCATCGATTTGCCCGCCAGCCTGCACATGTACTGCGCTAATCACGGCGTCACGTTCGGCATGTATGCCCGTTTCCATTTTCATCGCTTCCAAAGTCAAAAGCAGATCACCGGTTTTGACGTGTTGCCCTGTGCTGACCGCGAGCGAAGCTACGACGCCCGGCATTGGGGCTCCAATATGGTTTGCGTTGCCTTGCTCTGCTTTTGGACGAGACATCGCTTGTGATGTGATCAAGCGATTGGGAACGCGGATCACACGCGGCTGGCCATTCAGTTCAAAGAAAACCTTTACTTCGCCTTTTTCATCGGTTTCTCCGATGGCTTGTAATCGAATTTCTAGAATTTTTCCGGGATCAATTTCCGCTGTTATTTCCTCGCCAGGTTGCATGCCATAGAAGAATGTATTGGTGGGCAAAGCGCGCACGGGGCCGTAGGTTTTATGGCGCGCCATATAATCAAGGAACACTTTTGGGTACATCAAATACCCATTTAAATCTTCGTTATCAACCTCGCGCCCGTCCAGCGCCGCGCTCAGTGCAAGGCGTTCTGCGACCAGATCCACGGGGGGCAAAACGGCCCCTGGGCGCGTGGTCATTGGGACCTCGCCTTTTAACACTTTGTTTACAAGCGCTTCGGGAAAACCGCCCGGAGGCTGGCCTAAATTGCCGCGTAGCATGTCGACAACGCTGTCTGGAAAGGCCAGATCAAGATTGGGATCTTCCACATTTCTACGGGTTAAGCCTTGGCTTACCATCATCAAGGCCATATCGCCTACGACTTTAGAGGACGGGGTGACTTTAACAATATCTCCGAACATTTGGTTCACATCGGCATATGTGTTGGCCACGGCGGGCCATTTTTCTTCAAGCCCGAGCGAGCGTGCCTGCGCTTTCAAATTGGTAAATTGCCCTCCGGGCATTTCATGCAGATATACCTCGGATGCAGGTGCTGCCAGCCCGCTTTCAAACGCTGTATATTGGGCACGCACATGGTCCCAATAATCACTTAATGAGCGGATCGCATCGATATCTAAATGAGTGTCCCGTTCGGTATGGCGCAGTGCTTCGACAATTGATCCAAGGCAGGGTTGTGATGTGCCCCCAGAAAACGCATCCATCGCCGCGTCAACCGCGTCAACACCGGCCTCTGCCGCAGCTAATAAAGTGGCGCCGGCCAAACCTGATGTATCATGCGTGTGGAAATGAATGGGCAAGCCAACTTCGGTTTTTAAAGCGGTGATTAGCTGGCGTGCAGCTGCCGGCTTGAGCAATCCGGCCATATCTTTCAGGCCCAGTATATGAGCGCCCGCATCGCGCAGCTCTTTGCCCATGGAAACGTAATATTTTATGTCATACTTTGCTCTGTTCGGGTTCAAAATATCACCCGTATAACAAATGCTTGCTTCGCATATTTTTCCAGAGTCTATTACGCCATCCATCGCAACGCGCATATTTTCAACCCAGTTCAGACTGTCAAAAATACGAAAAACATCAATGCCATTGGCAGCTTCCGTGATGAAGCTTTGCACCACATTATCGGGATAATTCGTATAGCCCACACCGTTGCTGGCCCGCAGCAACATTTGGGTCATTAGGTTTGGCATCGCGGCCCGAAGGTCGCGCAACCTTTGCCAGGGACATTCTTGCAAAAACCGATAAGCGACATCGAATGTGGCGCCCCCCCAGCATTCGACGCTGAACAAATTAGGCAGCGTGCTGGCATAGGCCGGCGCGGCTTTGATCATATCGATCGAACGCATTCTGGTCGCCAGAAGCGATTGATGCCCATCGCGCATCGTTGTGTCAGTTAGCAGCAAAGCTTTTTGATCCAACATCCAATCCGCAACGGCTTTTGGACCTTTTTCTTCCAGCAGGTTGCGGGTACCGGGCTGCGCAATACCCTCAGTTTTAGGGGGCTTTGGCGGCTTTATGTCGGCTGCAGGGCGCGGTCTGTCGGTTGTTTCGGGATGCCCGTTGACGCTGATATCGGCGATGTAAGTGAGCACGCGCGTGCCTCTGTCACGACGGCTTTTAAAATCGAACAGGTCTGTCGTGTCATCGATAAATTTTGTGGTATATTCATTGCTCAAAAATATTGGGTGTTTGAGCAGGTTTTCGACAAAGGCAATATTTGTGCTGACACCACGAATTCTAAATTCGCGCAGCGCTCTATCCATACGCGCAATCGCCTTTTGGGGCGTGGGTGCCCAGGCTGTGACTTTCACCAAAAGCGAGTCATAATAGCGCGTGATGACGCCGCCCGCATAGGCGGTGCCGCCGTCAAGGCGAATGCCCATGCCGGTGGCGCTGCGAAAGGCGGTTAAACGCCCATAATCGGGAATAAAATTATTTTGCGGGTCTTCAGTGGTGATCCGCGTCTGAAGCGCGTGACCGTTCAATCTAATCTCAGCTTGCGATGGCTTTCCCGTCGCCTCGGCCAGCGTTTTGCCTTCGGCAATCAAAATTTGTGCTTGAACGATATCAATACCGGTGACCTCTTCGGTTACAGTATGCTCAACCTGTACCCGGGGGTTTACCTCGATAAAGTAAAACTTACCGCTGTCCATATCCATCAAAAATTCAACTGTACCTGCGCATTCATAATTCACATGCGCGCAAATGCGCCGCCCCAATTCGCAGAGCTCTGCGCGCTGCGCCTCGTTTAGATAGGGGGCCGGTGCCCGCTCAACGACTTTTTGATTGCGTCGCTGGACAGAGCAATCACGCTCCCAGAGGTGATAGATCGCACCCTGCTTATCGCCCAGAATTTGCACCTCAACATGCCGGGCGCGTAGAATCATCTTCTCTAAATAGCCCTCACCATTGCCAAAGGCGGCTTCTGCTTCGCGGCGCCCCTCTAGCACTTTTTCTTCCAGCTCGCCTGGATGGGTTATGGGGCGCATGCCACGCCCGCCGCCGCCCCAAGAGGCTTTTAACATCAATGGATAGCCAACATCTTCAGCTTGCCGCGCGATATCGGCAACATCATCCCCAAGCACTTCGGTTGCGGGAATAACCGGGACACCAGCTTCAACCGCCACGCGGCGCGCCGATGCTTTATCGCCAAGCGCGCGCATGGTTTCCGCGCGAGGGCCGATAAACGTAATACCATTCTTCACGCAAGCATCAACGAAATCGGGGTTTTCAGACAGCAACCCGTATCCTGGATGGATGGCATCTGCGCCCGATGCCAGCGCAACCCGGATAATTTCATCAATTGATAGATAGGCGGCAACGGGACCTAAGCCTTCCCCAATACGGTAAGCTTCATCGGCCTTAAAGCGGTGCAGGCCCAGTTTATCTTCCTCGGCAAAAACGGCGACTGTTTTCTTTCCCATTTCATTCGCAGCGCGCATGATGCGGATGGCAATTTCGCCGCGGTTTGCAATAAGAATTTTTTTGAAATCAGTCATTTGATCGTCCTTGGTTGAAGTCTACGCGTGAAAATCTGAAACGATGGGGGTATCCTACGTCATGCTGCGCTGCAGAATTACTACTGTCGGCTTTCATTGTCAAAATTTATGTAAAGCGTGGTGTATATCGGTGTTTCGCCACCGTTTAAAGCGCGCGCTGCGCGAAAGCTTAACCCGGCTGTTATACGATTATTTTGCCTGTGCAGTCTTTGAGATTTTCGAGCCCCAATTGGCCCATATTGGCGATTAGATCCTTGCGTAAAATATCTGTTAAATGTGCTGGACCCAGCGGCCCTAATGCCCCCAAAGCGTAATGCCATGCTTTGCCAAGCATCACAAAATCTGCACCCAGCGCAAGCGCGCGCAGGATATCCAAACCGCTTTCAATACCGCTGTCAAAAATCAGCGGAAGTGTTGTGGCACGGCGAATGCTGGGTAGCATGCTGATACTTTCGGGCGCGCCGTCAAATTGCCGGCCGGCATGGTTTGACACCCATAACGCGTCGACCCCAATGCGTTCCAACCGCTTGGTATCATCGGGGTTCAAAATACCTTTGACAATCAACGAGCCCTGCCAATTTTCTCGAAGCCAGCTTAGATAGGCCTCATCGGGCGAGGCCCGCAGCAAATAGCCGATATGGGCGGTGGGGGGCATGCCAGGTTTAACCTTTGCATATTTGTTCAAAAACGGCATGGCGGGCCGCCCAAAGGCGGCCGTTGCGAGCGCCCAATGTGGTTTTTGAGCGATTTGGGCCAGAAGGCGCGGCGTAAGCCTTGGAGGCTGAGTGATGCCGCTTCGTGTTTGGCGTTCGCGCCGGCTGGCTACGGGCAGATCAACCGTTAAGACTAAAGTATCAAAGCCCGCATTTTTAACGCGGCTCAGCATATCTGTGCGGATCTTAGGGTCGCGCGGTGGGTAAAGCTGAAACCAGCCATTGCCGTTTGCCACAGGACCAATGGTTTCAGGGGTTTGGCACGCAACCGTTGACAGGGTATAGGGTAGATTATTGTCCTTAGCATTGCGCGCCAGCAGCGTTTCGGCATTGGGCCAGATCAGTCCCGACAGTCCCACCGGTGCAACGCCAAAAGGCAGATCGAAGGTTTTTCCTAAAAAATTGCAATTAAGATCAACCGCGAGCGGCCCATGCAACACCGATGGCATCATGCGCAACTGATCAAAGGCGATGCGATTATTAACAAGAGTGCTTTCTGTTCCGGTGGCGCTATCAAGATACTCCCAGACAAAATGCGGTAATTTGCGCTTTGCGGCCAGTTTCAGGTCGAAGATGCCGGGATATCGTGTGTCTAAATCCATATCTGTATATGGCGAAACCAAGATGTTCTTGTCTAGAGCCGCGGCGGCAATTGGATGAATAAACTTCTTGCTTTTTGGCTTTTTGATCTTTTTGCGTAGACATCTGATCGAAAGAAAATAATAGAACATTTGCTGAACATTCTCTTTTCAATCAGCTTTATTGGCGCTACTTTGCCGCCATGAGCAGCTATGATAACACCCATAAACCCGCAGAGTTTTCTCTTTCTGCACAAGCGATCGCGGCGCGGCCAAGCCCTTATCTTGATCAACTGAATCCGGCGCAGCGCGCTGCTGTTGAAGCGCTTGACGGGCCGGTTTTGATGTTGGCGGGGGCAGGGACGGGAAAAACCAAAGCCTTAACCTGCCGGATTGCGCATTTGTTAACGACAGGGCGGGCGCGTCCTCATGAGATATTGTCGGTAACATTTACCAATAAAGCCGCCCGCGAGATGAAAGGCCGCGTTGCAGAATTGCTAGGGCAATCCGTTGAAGGGATGCCTTGGATGGGCACGTTTCATTCGATTTGCGTCAAGCTTCTGAGGCGCCATGCAGAATTGGTTGGGCTGAAAAGCAGCTTCACGATTTTGGATACGGATGATCAGATACGGCTATTGAAGCAATTGCTCGTGGCCTCTGATGTGGATGATAAGCGGTGGCCGGCGCGGCAATTGGCTGGCATTATCGATCAGTGGAAAAACCGAGCTTGGGGGCCTGAAAATGTACCCGCGGCTGAAGCGGGTGCTTTCAATAACCGCGCCACTGAATTCTATGCGGCCTATCAAGAGCGCCTTAAGGCGTTAAATGCGGTGGATTTTGGCGATCTGTTACTGCATGTCGTTAAGATTTTTCAAACGCAGCCGGATGTTCTTCAGCAATATCAGCAGTGGTTCAAATACATCCTAGTGGACGAATATCAAGATACCAATGTTGCGCAGTATTTGTGGCTTAGATTATTGGCTGGTGGTCACAAAAATATTTGCTGTGTTGGTGATGATGATCAGTCAATCTATGGCTGGCGGGGCGCCGAAGTGGGCAATATTTTGAAATTTGAAAAGGATTTTGTCGGAGCGAAAATCGTAAGGTTGGAGCAAAATTACAGATCAACGCCACATATTCTTGCCGCCGCAAGCGCCGTTATTTCAGGCAATACAGGGCGGTTGGGCAAAGAGCTTTGGACCGATCTTGACGAAGGTGAAAAGCTGCGTTTGATTGGGCATTGGGATGCTGAAGAAGAGGCCCGTTGGATTGGCGATGAGATCGAAGCACTTCAACAAGGCAGCCGTGGTCTTGATAAATTTAGCCCGGATCAAATGGCGATTTTGGTTCGGGCCAGCCATCAAATGCGCGCCTTTGAAGATCGGTTTTTGACCATTGGTTTACCCTATCGCGTGATTGGTGGCCCACGGTTTTACGAGCGAATGGAAATTCGCGATGCGATGGCTTATTTTCGACTGGTTTGTAGCCCCAGTGATGATTTAGCCTTTGAACGGATCGTGAATACGCCCAAACGCGGGCTGGGAGATAAAGCCCAGCAGAAAATTCAATCTATGGCGCGCCAAGAAGGCATTGCCTTAACGGAAGGGGCGAGGCTGCTTTTGGAGGCCAAAGGCCTGTCGGGCAAAGGGGCGCTTGAGCTGGGCCGTTTGGTCGATGGGCTGGGGCGGTGGCGCAAAGCGATGCAAGATCAATCAATATCCCATCAAGAATTGGCTGAGGTGATATTGGATGAATCGGGCTATACCGAGATGTGGCAGAATGACAAAACACCCGAAGCGGCGGGGCGGTTGGAAAACTTGAAGGAATTGGTCAAAGCACTCGATCAATTTGAGAATTTACAAGGGTTTTTAGAGCATGTGTCGCTGGTGATGGATAATGAGCGCGATGAGGCGGGTGAGAAAGTCAGCATTATGACTTTGCATGCTGCCAAAGGGCTCGAGTTTCCAGCTGTATTCCTTCCAGGGTGGGAAGATGGCTTATTCCCCTCGCAGCGCAGTATGGATGAAACTGGTCAGCGTGGTTTGGAAGAAGAGCGCCGTCTTGCCTATGTGGGGATTACGCGCGCAGAGCGTCTGTGTACGATTTGTTTTGCGGGCAACCGGCGCATTTTTGGACAATGGCAATCTTCAATGCCTTCTCGGTTCATTGATGAGCTGCCTGCTGATCACGTCGATGTTCTGACCCCCCCGGGTCTTTATGGCGGTGCCTATGGAATGCAGAGTGAGGCGTCAAATTTGGCTGTTGATATGGAAAATATCGGCGGGGGCTACGCCTCACCCGGGTGGAAGCGCTTGCAATCCCAAAGCGCTGAGCCCCCGATAAGCCAACCGCGCGAAAGCGCGCATATGACAATTGATGCGGTTGCGGTTTCAAGTTTTACAATCGGTGTGCGGGTGTTTCATCAAAAGTTTGGCTATGGTTCCGTGTCTGAGACCGAAGGCGATAAATTAACAATCGCCTTTGAAAAGGCGGGGGTTAAAAAAGTGGTCTCGCGTTTTGTAATATTGGCGGATGATGTGCCGTTTTAATGTGATATTTCTAGCGGCGGCGTTTTAAAAGGGTTTTTGAGATGAATAACTATGATTTAAATGGCCGTTTGGCGGTGATCACTGGCGGCGCGCAGGGTATCGGCTTTGCTGTTGCGCAACGCTTTATCGCCAGCGGCGCCCGAGTTATGATTTGGGATCAAGATGATGTGCAGGGTCAGGCCGCAGCCGCGCATTTGGGGCAGGGTGTGGCCGCGATGGCTGTGGATGTGGCCGATACGAATGCGGTGAAAGACGCAGCGGAAAAAACCAAAGCTGACGATGGTTTTATCTCAATTTTGATCACTTGCGCTGGAGTTGCAGGATCAAACGCAAAGCTTGTGGCATATGACCCTGATGAGTGGAAATCGATTATCGACATTAATCTCAACGGCACCTTCAATTGTTGCCGCGCGGTGCTGCCATCCATGATGGAACAGGGCTATGGGCGCATTGTAACCGTTGCCTCCGTGGCTGGTAAAGAAGGAAACCCGAATGCCGCGGCCTATTCTGCCTCAAAAGCTGGGGTGATCGCTTTAACCAAATCTTTGGGCAAAGAACATGCTGATATGGATATTGCTGTGAATTGCGTGACCCCGGCCGCGGCGAAAACCCGAATTTTCGATCAAATGAGCCAGAAACATATCGACTATATGTTGTCTAAGATTCCGCGTGGTCGTTTTTTGCAGGTTGAAGAAGCGGCCCAAATGATCACTTGGCTGAGCACCTCGGAAAATTCATTCAGCACGGGATCTACCTTTGACCTAAGCGGCGGCCGCGCAACCTATTAGATTGGTCATGTAAAGAGGCGTCGATAGCCTTTTTACAGCGGATTTGTTTGCTTTCCCGCGCTCAGGTCGCGCAAATGTGGTGTTTCTTTTGCGTTTAAAGCTGATAAACTCTCGTATAAATAGTTTATAGGCTGGGGTTGCGGCTGCTTTGCCTGTTCTAGGAGTTTGATATGTCCGAGGCGAAGATAGTCCGAAAAATAGCAGTTATTTTTGTGACTGATGTTGTGGGTTTTACCAAAATGATGGCCCATAATGAAGATTTGACGCTGCGCACGCTTAGATCTTGCCGTGAAATTTTGGACAATCTGTTTCAAGAACATGGAGGGCGGATATTCAATACGGCTGGGGATTCTGTGCTGGCCGAGTTTCAAAGTGCTGTTTCAGCGGTTGTGTGCGCCAGCGAGTTCCAAAAGCTGATCAAACAGCGTAACGCCACGCTGGACCCCTCAGAGCAAATGAACTTTAGGGTTGGGCTTAACATGGGGGATGTGATCGTTGAGGACAGTAATCTCTACGGGGATGGCGTAAATGTGGCCGCGCGGCTTGAGGCATTTTGCCAGCCTGGCGGGGTCTCTTTATCAAAATCGATACATGATTTTGTGAACGAAAAGGTTGATATGTCTTTTTCAGATCTGGGCAATCAACAGGTTAAAAACACTTTGGTGCATGCTTTTGATATCACTCTAGAGGGCGTCGAACAGCGTAAGGCAGCGGCTAAAGCGATTCCAGACGAGGAAGCGTTTGAAAGCAAACCTCCCACGATTGCCGTGTTACCGTTCAAAAATATGAGCAATGATGAGGAGCAAGAATATTTCGCGGATGGTGTGACCGAAGATATCATTGCCAATCTATCGTCTTGGAAATCATTTCCGGTGATTTCGCGCAACTCCAGCTTTAGTTTTAAAAGCCAAGATTTAAAAACCAGCGAGATCGCGCAGGAATTGGCGGCCAATTACATCGTTGAAGGCAGTATCCGGAAGGGCGGCAACAAAGTGCGGATCACCGCCAATCTAATCGACGTAAAAGATGATCAGCAAATTTGGTCAAAGCGATGGGACCGCCTGCTTGACGATATTTTTGAAGTTCAAGACGAAGTCTCTCAAGAAGTGGCGGCATTAATCACGCCGGCTTTGAAAAGCAAAGAACATGAAAGAGCCAAGAGGCGGCCCAAAGCCTCGTTTTCGGCCTGGGATAGTTATTTACAGGCTTTGTCCATTTTCAACCAGTTCAACACGTTTGGGGATGAGCGCAATATACAGGTGATCGAGCTGTGCGATGAAGCAATTGAAAAAGATCCAGAATTGGTTGATGCTTATGTTTTAAAATGTAAATGTCTTTTTTCGGTGCGCTTAGAACCCAAGTATAAATCACGCCGGAACGAGATGGAGGCAAGCTTTCACGAGCTGTCCGAGCTTGCCTATCGGCTTGATCCTAAAAACCCAGATGCGGTGTCAAATTATAGCAATTCTTTCAATATGAAAGGAGATTATGAGCAACGGGTGAAATATGCCAAAGAAGCTTTGGACCTCAACCCAAGCCACCCAAGATCAAATTCTCAATATGGGATGGCGATTTGTAACGAGGGGCGCTTTGCCGAGGCGGAAAAGTTCTTTTTACGGGCCATTGAATTGGATCCCGTTCAGCGCAAATCCTATGAGGGTTTTTTTCCGTTTCTCTATATGGCAATGAATCAGTCGGAACAGGCGCTGAAATGGTCAAACACGCTTTATGAAAGGTCGCAGCATAGCCGTTATGATGGGTTTCGGGCCGCGATTAATGTGCATTTGACTAACAAAGATGCGGCAAAAGCCTATTTGAAAACGTTTAAAGCAGCGCGGCCGGAATTAAAGACGCTCCAGGATTACGAAGAAGTTGCCCCCACTATGATTAAAGATTATTTGCTGGCTGGGCTGAAAGAGATTTGGGATTTGGTGTGATAGAATAATTATTAAGCGCTTTCTAGAAATAATGCTTTAATAAAAGATAGAGACGCCGCCTTGCAGAGCATGTGATATGCCACTGGGTATTGATCTAATATGTTCCAATCCTACTGTCTAAATAGTGCTTTATAACACGTTCTTAAAAGGTTTCTCATGTCGCCCTGTGTGCTGAAAGGTTTTTGCTTTTTTAAAGCAGGGGATAAAAGACTTTTTTCACAACAGTTGGCTCTGTGTTTTTTTAATCAATTTAAAATTTTCTTCTCCATGCTGGGCTCTTCTAGTCAACCAAAATCTTTCTACCAAAATTTTAAGAATTTTTTTGGAGAGAGTCTCGTAGGATAAGTTTTTGCGCGCTGTTCTCGGTGCTGATTATCAAGCGCTAAAAGTTCCAATTTTATTCAACTGCTTGAAAACTTTCACCAGAGGTTCAACGTAAACGGGCGGGGCCAATTAGGCTTGGCTTTATCGCGCATTGATTTTTATCGTTCTGCAACTGAGAGATTGATTTTATTTGTGTAGTTTGCGTTCAAGCAAGTGAGCTAAGTTGCTTTTACCAAAGGCCAAACGGTCCGTTGCCTTCTTCGCGCCGCACGCGTTCTTTAAACGCATCCGTTGCATTGGCTCGAAACATTGTTTGTAGATAGTAGCGTTCTGTATCTGCCCCTTCGATTGTCAATCCGCCGATTGGCCGCCAGTCTGAGCTGATTAAATCATTGACCGAGTTTTGTAGATCTTCCAGGCTGGTTTTGCGTATTATTTGGTATTGCATCGGCCAATCCCCAAGCGGTTGTTCAGATCCGAGATTATCCAATTACAGCAAATAAGCCAAAAGTTTTCTTTCCTAGTGGTGCGTCCTTACGCGCATTTGATCTAATGTCCTATGGAAATAAAACAGGCGCAGGTGATTTAAATATCACCCACGCCATAAAAGTATAGGTATCCAACGGGACCCTGTTTTTTGTCTTTCTGCCATAGCGCCAATTCAAATTCCGCGCGACAGGCTTTTGAGACCCTTGATTGTATACACATAGCAGCTAAACCGCTTTGTATTTACAGTCAGGTTTCAGTATTAATTAAAGCTTGTTGCTTGAAGCCTCAGGGGTAACCAATACGGCATCTGGTGCTGCTGTTTCACAGCCTGCGAGAAAAACGGTTCCGACGAGCGCGACTGCAATAATAAAAATCTTTTTCATTTGGGTTCTCCTTCTCGTTCTATAAGAACGATCGTCGCACGTTATTCAAGGGAAAACTGATCTTAGTTAGATATTTTTTTTACGTTAGTCTTACGAAACGTTTAGCACTAGGCAAAACTCGCCTTGAAGACCGATCTGAGCGGTTTGATGATCACCTTATACAAGTGATGCTTAGGTGTTGGTTCGAAACGTCACGAGATCGTTTTTGTTATATTCTCAGCTTTACGAAAAAATGCTTGAAGGCGCCGTGTCGAAAGCATGCCAATGATCATCGCGCTGGCAAATAACACGCCGCTGCTTCCGCCAAAGCTTAAGGATGCGATTGCCGGGCCAGGGCACAGGCCTGCCAACCCCCATCCTACCCCGAAAAATACCGAGCCAATAATAAGATCACGATCTATTCCAGCGGTGTTCACCGCTGGGAATTTATCCGCCCTTAGGGGCGTGCGTACCCGCGTGGCCTTCCAGGCGACGGCCATTGGTAGGATTGCTCCGCCCATTACGAAAGCTAAGGTGGGGTCCCATTCGCCAAATATGTCCAACCACCCCTGCACTTTTTTGGTATTCGTCATGCCTGATATGATCAAGCCAAGGCCGAACAGAGCTCCTGCAACCAAACTAATCACTATGCGCATCAGATTAATCCTAAAAAATGTTTGAACAGAACCACACTTATCGCCCCGGCTAAAATATACGCCATTGTTGCGGCTATACCCCGCAGGGAAAACCTTGAAATGCCGCAGACGCCATGGCCTGATGTACAACCATTTGCCAGTCTTGTTCCAAAACCCACTGCTAGGCCTGCAATCGCCAAGACGATCACATTTTCGCTAGCATGTGTCGGAGCTATGTTTAATGGTTGCACGAACAGCATTGGAACGAAGAATAAAGCAGAAACGAACGCTAGGTTTTCAGCCCAAATTCGCCGATCTGTTGTTTTGAACATGCCAAAAATCAATCCGCTTGCGCCCATAACGCGGCCATTTCCCAATAAAAGAACAGCGCCAGCGCAGCCAATCAAAACACCGCCGACCAATCCATAAATCCAATCCATTGGCATATTTTGATCTCCGACTGCGCGCGCTTATTTTCACGCCATTTTTTAAATTTAAAGTTTATTGATGGGCAGTTTTAAAAACACATCCCCATGCTCATCAGGCGGCGGCATATTGCCTGCCCGCATATTGATTTGCAATGAGGGCACTATCAATTTTGGCATCGCAAGTTTTGCATCTCGTTCGTCTCGAAGCTTTACAAACGCTTCAGCTTTGACATCGCCCCCAATGTGTACATTCTTTCTGCGCTGTTCGCCCACGGTGGTTTCCCAACTATATTCATCTCTGCCCGGCGCTTTGTAATCATGGCCTACAAAAATTTTCGTTTCATCAGGCAGCGCAAGTATCTTTTGGATAGATTCATAGAGGGTTTGCGAGGAGCCGCCCGGAAAATCGCAGCGCGCGGTACCAAAATCGGGCATGAACAACGTATCTCCAACGAAAGCTGCGTCTTCGATGACATAGGTGAGGCAGGCCGGAGTATGCCCTGGTGTATGTAAAACATCAACGCGCATTTGACCAATGTGAAAAACATCCCCGTGATCAAACAATTGATCAAATTGGCTGCCGTCGCGCTGAAACTCTGTGCCCTCGTTAAATATTTTTCCAAAAGTATCTTGAACCAGGGTAATGTTGTTTCCGATTCCTATTTTGCCGCCCAGTTTTTCTTGAATATAGGGAGCTGCGGAAAGGTGATCGGCATGTACATGGCTTTCAAGCAACCATTGAATATCCAAAGCCTCTTCTTTGGCATAAGCGATGATTTTATCTGCTGAACTGGTCTGCGTGGTTCCAGAGGCATGGTCAAAATCAAGCACGCTGTCGATGACGGCCGCTGCATGTCCATTCGGGTCGCGCACAACATATGAAATTGTGTTGGTTTGCGGATCAAAAAAAGCTTTTACTTTCGGTCCCATTCAGCGCTCCTAGGTATGATTGAGGGCAGAATAACAATATCCTTCAAATTGACAAGCATATCGAATGGATTGTTTTTAAAGGGTTTGCTTGGTGGAATTTTGTTTTCTTAACCAAGCAATCCGAAGACGTTTGTTCTTCGCCTCTAATTTTGCGGTCTGGACGACGAGTTATCCAACCACTATACCGATTGCGACTGTCATCAAGCCCAAGGCAGATAAAAATAAAGACCCTAAGTTTACCGGCATTAGGGAGGCTAATTCAGCGCGCAAGTCCTCATCCGAGAGCGATCGCTTCTTTGCCTTTACAACTCTCGCGATGCAAAGCATCAATCCAATAATGCCCAGCAAAGATAGGGCGGCCCCAGTTAAAACTATTCCCGACATGACGGCATTCCTAGCGATCCAGATTGAACCTGCTTTATAGCTTTTATTTATACCAAGCAACCAAAAGGGCTCTCTTGCGCAGCCAAAGCAAGCTGGTTTAAGGAGGGCAGGAATTCCAAGGAGATTGAAATGCAAGATACGCCCGAAGACACCCACCGTGTGGCTGCCGCAGAGCTTCGCCAGTTTATTGAAAGATATGAACGTTTGGAGGCTGAAAAAAAAGATATTGCGGATCAACAGAAAGAGGTGATGGCAGAAGCCAAAGGGCGGGGCTACGACACGCGCGTGATGCGTAAATTGATCGTTTTGCGCAAACGCGATCAAAATGAGATTGCTGAAGAAGAAGCCATTTTGGATCTGTATAAAGAAGTGCTGGGGATGTAGCGCTTGGGGCTAGTTGAGTAAGGTGAATTCTACCTAAAGCGTTGAACAAGGGAACTCTGTAGTCTCTTTTGATGCGCGCGCGCTCGAGGCTTTGGCTTTGCAAGCTGTCGCACCAGTTGTGCAAAGCGCGCGCATCGGGCAAGTATAAGCCGAGCATTACGCAGAAAAACCGGAAAAGGACCACAATGTGACAAGCCGCGCCTTTAATAAGACGTTGGGGGCAGCCTTTCCCCAAGCGATCGGTATATGGTCGCTGGCGGCTCTGTTGATTGCAGCGGGCGTTTTATTGCCCATTATTGCGATTTTGATTTTGGCGTTTTTCCCCTCGGATAATATTTGGAGCCACTTAATGGCAACCACTTTGCCTCGCTACCTTAAAACCACGCTGGCGCTTATGTTATGCGTGGGTTTTGGCGCCGCTTGCATAGGCGCTGGCACCGCGTGGTTGGTTACGCGGTACCGCTTTTGGGGCGTGCGCTCTTTTGAATGGTTGCTGCTGATGCCATTGGCTATACCCGCTTATGTGGGGGCCTATGCGTTGGTCGATTTGTTTGAATATGCGGGTCCTGTTCAGAATGCGCTGAGAGGGGTGATGGGATGGAAAAACGCGCAAGATTATTGGTTTTTTGAAATCAGGTCATTCGGGGCGGCCAGTTTTGTGCTGACTATGGCGCTGTATCCTTATGTTTATTTACTTAGTCGGGCAGCGTTTCGGGAACAATCTGGGGCCGCCGAAGAGGTGGCTCAATCGCTTGGATCGCATGCATTTTTGCGGTTTTGGAAAATTGGTTTACCTTTGGCGCGCCCGGCAATCGCGGCGGGTACGGCGATTGTGATGATGGAAACGATTAATGATTTTGGCGCCGTTGATTATTTTGCGGTTCAAACCCTAACAACTGGAATTTTCAGCGTTTGGCTGGAAGGCAGCAATGCAGGCGGGGCGGCGCAATTGGCAACTTTGGGATTGTGTTTGATTATCATTTTGGTGCTGCTTGAAAAAAATGGGCGCAGCAAAATGCGGTTTTTCAGTTTATCCACTCATCACAGGCCAATTTTGCGACAAAAATTGCGCGGTCGCCAAGCTGTTTTCGCTTCGGTATTTTGCTTTTTACCGGTTTTATTCGGATTTATACTTCCCACTTTGGTGCTGGCGCTGCACGCGGTGCGTAAGCTTGATTACTGGAAAGATGCGGATCTATATGCGGCCTTGTGGAACACTGTGTTTGTCGGCGCGATTGCAGCCTTTTTTACAGTGATTGCTGGCCTCGTCATGGTCTATGGTGTTCGTCTCAGCCAACAGAAATTGCCGCGTCTTTTATTGCCCCTCACCACGATCGGCTACGCTGCCCCTGGCGCGGTCTTGGCTGTTGGTATTTTAATTCCTTTGGCGGCTTTTGATAACGCCTTGGCCGATTTTATTCTTGCCCTGACAGGGCGAGAAATCGGGTTGATTTTGACAGGTAGTTCTTTTGCGGTCATTTTGGCGTATTTTGTGCGCTTTTTTGCGATTGCCCAAGGCGCTGCGGATACCGCGATGGAGCGCATCTCTCCCAATTTGTCGCAGGCGGCCCGTTCTTTAGGCCGCTCGAAGCGTGCAATATTGGTGCAGCTTTTTTTACCCTTGATTAAAGGCAGTTTGGGGTCGGCTTTGGTGCTGGTTTTCGTCGATTGTGTGAAAGAACTGCCTGCAACGATGCTTTTAAGGCCGTTCAATTTCAGCACGCTCGCCACTCGCACGCATGATCAGGCAAGTTTGGAAAATTTACCCCAGGCTGCGCCAGCGGCCCTATTGATAATATTGGTAGGTTTGCTCGCCGTCGGGCTCTTGGCGCGCGCCAGCCGTTAAATCTAACAGGAGTGGGTTGTTCCAGTTTCTTTTTATTGTATGAAACCTATCGGCTTTACACCCTTTCATCTGATTTAAGGCGCCGCTCCAACCAGCGCACGCCTGCGGAAACAACCAAGATGAGCACCAAATATTCCAACACCAAAATGGTGTAAATCTCCAAAGGCCGATATTCTGTCACAACAAGCTCATTGGCTTTTCGGGTCAGTTCTTGCATGCCAATCACAGAAACCAGTGAAGACATTTTTAGCATATAGACCAGTTGATTGCCTAACGCTGGAAGAATACGACGAATGGCTTGCGGTAAGATCACAAATCGCATCGTATCTTTGTAGTTTAATGAAATGGAATGTGACGCTTCATATTGGCCTCTATCGATAGATTGTATTCCCGCGCGAAAAATCTCTGCCTGAAAGGCACTATCGGACAATGCCAGCGCAATGACCCCGGCCCAAAAAACATTTATTTCCAAACCTGTCATTGGGGGCAGGCCATAATAAACCCATAGAATGAGAACCAAAATAGGAACCGATCTGACAATCTCGACATAGACGCGGTTAAAATTCCTAAGCCACGGATTTTTCGAAAGACCGGGCAGGGCAATCAATAATCCAACGGCAATCGAAATGAGGATCGAGGTGAAGGACAGCAACAACGTAAAATAATATCCCGACATTAGAAATTTTAGGTTTATCCAACCGGATTTGCTGTAGGGGTTAACCACATACCATCCCCAATTGTCAGAGCAACCCGACAGAAACAGCATTAAAAATA
>ERZ802819.1161-NODE-1161-length-16692-cov-5.91519_pt1 | contig 16692 bp, 20 predicted proteins | sample MGYA00345647_ERZ802819 | MGnify/ENA primary metagenome ERZ802819 (study PRJEB30503, sample SAMEA104212355) | marine metagenome | biome: Westerlies Biome; feature: [SRF] surface water layer (ENVO:00010504) within the epipelagic zone...; material: water... | reverse complement strand
TGATATAAATAATTCTTATGGCAACCAATATAACCAAGACAGAAAAAGCAAGTTTTAAGGAATTGCCATCAATTCTATTTGAGATATTTGCACCTAATCTAGCAAAGTAAATACTCGATATTCCAGCTATTAAAATTGCAGGTATAAATACAGACCCATAAACATAATCTATTTGATTTAATTTATCTGGAGCGAACAAAAGAGCTCCAATTAATCCAGAAATAGCAAAAAAGAAACCCATCAAAGAAGAAGTTCCGATTGCTTCATGTATTTTCAAACCTCTAAATTGAAAATAAGGTACCATTAAAATTCCTCCACCGATTCCAACAAAAGAAGTAATTAACGCAATAAATCCACCAATTAAGAACAATTCAATTTTATTTATAGATTTATTAATATTTTTTGGAGAAAAATCAAACGCAAGTTGAATTGCTGCTAGCAACAATGATATGGCAATAATAATTTGTAAGGTTGAGCTTTCAATATTAGCAGCCACATATCTTCCAAAAATAGTTGCAATGATCGCTGCCAAAAACATATATTTTATTACTTCAAGATTTATATTCTTATTTTTGTAATGAGTATAGGAAGCCATAGGTATCGTAATCGCCATTGTTCCCATTGAAGAGCCTGTTGCCAGCAAAGGAATAATTTCAGGTGGAAAATTTAAATAATTGAAAAGAAAAATATATGCTGGCACTAAAATAATACCGCTACCGATACCAAAAAAACCAGACAATAGTCCAGCAAATATTCCGAGTAAAATTAATGGGATAAGGATTTCTATCATGAATAGTCATTATCGCTTATCTCTGACCTCTGTTAAACTTAAGTTTTCCAATTATGTGTTTAATCCTGCTTGCTAAAGAGCCATCAGACGAGTACAAATTTGTAATGGCGTCTAATCGGGACGAATTTTATTCTCGTCCAACTAAGTCAGCCCATTGGTGGGAAAATCCTATAGATCTTTTAGCTGGAAAAGACTTAGAACAAGGGGGTACCTGGATGGGTATTTCTAAAAAAGGAAAGTTTGCAGCTGTGACGAACGTTAGAGATTTTTATACAAAAGACTATTTAGAGAAAAATTTCTTATCAAGAGGAGACTTAGTTAGAAATTTTTTTACATCAGATATAGATTCTGATGAATATCAAAATTCTTTAGATTATAAAAATTATTTAGGATTTAATTTGGTTTTATATAATCAGGATAAAATAAATATTTGCTCTTCTCGAGGAAAAGAAATTATCAAAGAAAAAGATAAAATTTTTGTTATAGGTAATAAAGCTTTTGGAACAAGCTCAAATAAATTAGATTTAGCAAAAAAAGAGTTTGATCAGATTTTAAATACAAATTTTACTAATGAAGATTTATTAAATCTTATGCAATCTCCTCAAGAGTCCTATGATTTCGATCAAAAAAAATTAAGTGAAAATCATGGTAATGAATTTTCTGCTAGATTTATACATTCATCAATCTATGGAACTAGATCCACAACGGTCATGACTATTGATAAAAATAACTATATAGAAATAAAGGAACAGTTGTATGATCAAAATGGAAAAATAGGGCAAGAAAAAGAGTTTAAATTCAAAGTTTCATTATGAAGGCATATAACGAAGGCTATAGACCGAATGTTGCAATGGTGGTGATAAATAGCACGAATAAAGTCTTAATTTGTAGAAGAAAAAATACTAAGACATGGCAATTTCCTCAAGGCGGGATCGATAATGGAGAGGACATAAAAAAAGCAATGTATAGAGAGCTCTCTGAGGAAGTTGGTCTGAGCAAAGACGATGTTAGTTTAGTTGGTGAATCTGAGGGTACAATCACTTACGATATTCCAAAAACAATAAGATCTAAAGTTTTGGGAGGTAAATTTAAATGACAAGAGCAAAAATGGTTTCTTCTTAAGCTGAAGAAAGATAATAGTGAAATAAAATTAGATAATGAGACTTTTCCTGAATTTGATAAATATGAATGGGTATCCTTTTGGCAGCCACTAAACAGAATAGTAGATTTTAAAAGAGAGGCTTATCGAAAAGCTTTAAGCGAATTAAGATTTTTAATATGAAAACAGTTATTTATGATTTAGATGACACTTTGCTTGCTGGAGATAGTGAATTTAAGTGGGCTGAATTTACTGTAAAAAAAGGATTTATAAGTAAGGACTTATATTTAGAAAAGATTAATAAATTTGAAATTGATTACAGAGCTGGAAATATGGACTTTGGAGCTTATTGTAAATTTCTTTTGAACCCATTAATTGGCAAATCTTCAGATGAAATTAGTTTGCTTGTCGATGAATTTATAAATGAATATAAAGAAGTTTTGATAGATGCTTTATCTTATGATTTATTAGAAAGACATAAAAATGATAGAAAAATAATTGCATCGGGTTCATTGAATTTTATTGTAAAAGGGTTTTCAAAATTTTTTTCCATTGATACTTTTTTTGGAACTCCTTTGGAGATAAAAAACAACGAAGTTACAGGTAATCTTGATGGTGTTCCAACCTTTGCTGAGGGTAAATTATCAACTATGCAAAAATGGAGCGAAGAAAATAATTTTCAATTAAATGAAGCAATTTTTTATACAGACTCCATCAATGACTTGCCGCTCGTAAAAGCTTGCAAACATAGTATTATTATTTCTCCAGATAAAGAATTGGAGAAATATGCTAAAGAAAACTCTTTAGAAATCATATACAGGTGATAGCGAATTAAGAAAATGGATAGAGCAGCATTAAAATTAAAGTACGATAATTTTAAAAAGATGAATCTTAATCTTGATCTGACAAGAGGGAAGCCTTCAGTAGATCAACTAAATCTTTCAAATCCCTTGATGTCTAACCTGAAGAATCAAAAAGACTTCAAAGTAGAAAAAATAGACATAAGAAACTATGGAGAAATTGATGGACTTCCATCAGCAAAGAAAATTGGTTCTCTTCTGCTTGATCTAAAACCTAAAAACATTGTTGCCAATGGCACTAGCAGCTTAAATTTGACTGCGGTTATGTTGCAAACCCTTTTCTTCAAAGGCAATGGCGACGGTCCATGGAAAGATAAAAAAAAGATTTCAATTATTTGTCCAGTTCCAGGTTATGACAGACATTTTTCTCTTTTCAATGAAATGGGAATAAAAATGATAAATGTGTCATTAACTGGCAAAGGCCCAAATATGGACGAAGTTGAAGAAATTGTAAAAAAAGATAAGAGCGTTAGAGGAATAATTTGTGTTCCTAAACACTCAAATCCAACTGGCGAAACATATTCTAAAGAGACAATTATAAGGTTGGCTAAATTACCAAAAAAAACTAGCAATAAAGATTTTATGATTTTCTATGATAACGCTTATGCAGTTCATGATTTTAGTAAGTCTCCTAAATTATTAAATATTTTTAAACAATGTGAAAAATTTAAAACTTCGAATAATATTTCTTTATTTGCAAGCACAAGTAAAATAACTTTTGCTGGCTCAGGTATTGCTTTTGTCGGTGGTTCGGAAAAAACGTTGGAAAATTTCCTTTCTTACTTAGAAAAAATAATAGTTGGTTCGGATAAAATAAATCAGGCAAGACACGTAAAATTTCTAAAAGATTCTAAAACTTTAAATCTTCACATGTCCAATCTTTCATTGCTGATTAGACCAAAATTTGAAATTGTTGAAAGGTATTTATCTACACTGCCTAAAGACATAGCTAGTTGGAGTTCCCCAACGGGAGGTTATTTTGTTTCATTTGATTCTAAACCTGGCAAAGCAAAAAAAATCTATAAATTATGTGCAGATGCAGGGTTAAAACTCACTCCGGTTGGCGCCACTTTTCCTTATAAAAAAGATCCAAACAACCAGAATATTAGAATTGCACCTACGCAAGTAAAAACTTCAGATTTAAAAAAAGCAATGGATTTATTTGTTACTGTTGTTCAGTTAGCAAACTAATTTCTGACGCCTTGAAGGATTTCGTAAGAATTATCTTTGAAAGGCCCAAAATTACTTGATACGTCTGGGTGAGAAACTGGTTCATTAGAAATATCTGCTAAAAGATTTTGTTGAGAAACGTAAGCTGTATAAAAAACATCTTCGTTTTCTGCAAAGACATGGTAGAAAGGTTGGTCTTTTTTTGGTCTTATTTGTGCTGGTATGCTTTGATACCACTCTTCTGTGTTGTTGAATTCTGGATCAACATCAAAAATCACACCACGGAAGTCTAAGAATTTATGTCTGACTACTTGGCCAATGGCAAAGTTTGTCTCAATTATTTCTTTCATGTTTATATTCATATCTTACACTACTTTATTTAGTGACATAAAAAAAAAATTCAAGGCTTATGAGGGGCTTTTAGATACTCTTTGGATTGCATTTCGATAAGCCTACTTACTGTTCTTTTATATTTCTCAAGAAGTTTATTGTTTGTATACAGATTAGGAAAATCTGTTTCTGAAGAAACGATAACTTTTACTCTTCTGTCATAACATTCATCTATTAGACTTATGAATCGTCTTGCCTGATCGTCAGATTTAATAATTGGAATATTGGATATTAAAATATTATGAAACTCTTTCGCGAGTTCTATGAAGTCAGCTGAACTTCTAGGCGATGAGCAAATATCTTTGAAATCAAACCAAATTGTTCCTTCAGTGCTTTTAATAATATTTATTTCTCTCTGCAATATTTTAATGGAACTTTCATAGGTCTTTTTTGATTTCGATAAAACTTCAAATGCATTCTTCATACTAAGGTCTGATTCGTCTCCCAAAGGCATAAAAGATAGTTTTGTTTTTTCTAATGTTCTTAGACGATAATCACTTTCAGAATTTAAAAAATAAATTTCACAATTATTTTCTATAGATTCTATTGCTGGAAGAAATAGTTTTCTTTGAAGGCCATTAGCATATAAATCTTTAGGTTCTATGTTTGACGTTGTAATTAGACAGACACCAGAGGCAAAAAGCTCAGTCATGAATTTGCCTAAGAGCATTGCGTCTCCGATATCTTCGACAAAGAATTCATCAAAACAAAGAACTTGATATTTCTTGGCGAGTTCTTTTACGATTTTTTTAATAGGGTCTTTTTGACCTGCCAGTGCATGCAAATCATTATGAAGGTTGTTCATGAACCGATGAAAATGAAGCCTTATTTTTTTCTTTGTTTTTAAATTATCAAAGAAAAGATCCATTATAAAAGTTTTTCCTCTTCCTACTTCTCCATGCACATAAAGACTTTTTATATTTTTATTCTTTTTGAAACTAAAAATTTTTTTGGGTCTATCAATCTCTTTGATGCGAGCTTCTAGTTTTTCTATTAAAGAGATCTGAAAATCATCCAGCTCTATTTTTCCGTCTTCAACGGATTTAAGATAAGTTTTTTTCAGTTTACGCTTTTATGAACTGTGATTTCAGGAGCACCATCTAAAAAAGGAGCCAATGCCATCCCTAAAGTAGCAAAGTGTTCTGTTTGAGTATGATTTGCATGCGCTTCTTCTGATTGATAAAGCTCAATCATCATTATTGTTAAAGGGTCTTCAGTTTCATGCATTTCGTAATAAAAACAATCTGGCTCATTGCTTGCAACTGCTTCAACTAATTTTCCCATTGCCTCAATAAAATTATCTCTTTCCCCATCTTTAATTTTTAATTTCGCTATTGCTCCAATCATTTTTTCCCTCTTTTTGTTATTATTAATTTTTAAACCTTTTAAGTATAAACATTATTCAGTGTTGGAGAAAACTATGATTAAAATTTGGGGAACTGAGGCATCTAGAGCATTGAGGCCTATTTGGACAGCAGAAGAAATGGGCTTAGATTATGAATTAACGATGATGCCATTTCCACCAAGAGTCTTTATGAAAGAATATTTGGATGTAAATATGCTTGGAACTATTCCTTATTTGACTGATGGTGAAGTAAAAATGACTGAATCGGTAGCAATGTCTCAGTATTTGGCAGAAAAATATGGCCCTACTGATATAAGAGTTATGCCAGATGAACTAGATTATCCTTCATATTTGAATTGGCTTTATCATTCAGATGCGACATTAACTTTTCCTCAAACAGTTGTACTAAGGTACAAGCTGCAGGAGCCAGGTGTTGCAGACGCAGCAGTCGAAGGTTATAGCAGATGGTTCGTTTCTAGATGCAAGTTACTTGAAACAGCTTTAGAAGATAGAGAATATTTATGTTCAAACCGTTTTACTATTGCTGATATTTGCGTAAGTTATGCTTTTGTTGTTGCAGAATCACTAGGTATCCATCAGGCATTCAAACCAAATATTAAAAGATACACCGACATGCTTTTTGAAAGAGATGCGTTTAAAAAATCAAAAGCATTCAAATTTGAAGAATGAATAAGTATGGAAATTAAAGAAAATTTATTTAAGTCTGATAGACATAATTCATTTTATTTATCATCAGGCCCGGAAGAGGGCGAGTTAATTATCATGACTCATGGTTGGCCAGAGCTATCACTAAGTTGGAGACACCAGTTAAAATTTTTAGGAGAACTTGGATATCATGTTGTGGCCCCAGATATGAGAGGTTACGGTAGATCTTCTGTTTACAAAGATCATGAAGCATATTCTCAGAGAGAAATAAACCTAGATATGGTTGAGTTATTTACTTCTTTGGGAAAGAAAGAAGCAATTTGGATAGGGCATGACTGGGGTTCTCCAGTTGTATGGAATATGGCACTTCATCATCCAGATAAAGTTAAAGCAGTTTGTAGCCTATGTGTGCCGCTTGGTTTTGGCGAACATCCTGAAAATTTAATGAATACGGTAAATAGAGAAATTTATCCTGTAGAAGAATATCCTGCTGGACAATGGGATTATCAGTTTCATTACTATGAAAATTTCGATGATGCTCAAAAAGAAATGGATGAAGACCCATACAAATTAGTAAAAATTTTATTTAGAAAGGGTGATCCAATGGGACTAGGACTGCCAGCTGGAACCTCCTTAACAAGAAAAAATAAAGGATGGTTTGCTGAGTTTGGAGGAATTCCTGACTTTCCAATAGACGAAGAAATGATCTCAGAAGAAGAGGCGAGGACCTTTGCAAAATATTTAACTGAAAATACCTTTTTTGGACCCAACTCATGGTATGTAAATGGTGAAGACAACCAAAAATTTAACGAAACTATTAATGATCAAACTTTAGAAATGCCAGCCTTATTTGTCCACGCAACTTACGATTACGTTTGTGATACAACTTCTTCACCAAAATTTGCTGCTCCAATGAGAGAGGCTTGTAAAAATTTAACTGAAAAGAGGATTGATTGCGGTCATTGGATGGCACAAGAAAAACCTGACGAATTAAATTTAATTATTAAAAATTGGCTTTCTGAAATTTAACTAAATTTGTGCCAATTCAAAAAACTTTGTCTCTAAAAAATAACTAGGATTTAGTTTTTTTTGGGCGGAAGAGGAATCAATATTGAAGTTTTATTTATGTAATTTATGTAGGAAGGATCGTCTTTCCATTTCTTATATCCTCTGGCTTCTAGCATCGAAATTCCACTTACTTTGGTTAAGAGAAATATTACAAAAATAGGAGATATTAAAGCTGTTAATTGCCAGCCACTTAAAACTGGGAATGCAATTACCGCTATGCCTATCCACAATACCATTTCACCAAAATAATTTGGATGACGCGACCACTTCCAAAGACCTTCAGTAATGAAATTATTTTCATTAGCCGGATTGTCTTTAAAATTTGTTTTTTGTTGATCTGCTATTACTTCAATAGAGAAACCAAGAATCCAAATCAAAGCTCCAATTACAGCAAAAATATCAATAGCAATTTTCAACTCAGATGTTATTGCTGCAAGAGCCATTGCCAAAGTAAGAAAAACCCATAAACCCTGGATTGTCCAAGTCATAAGAAACCACCAAAAGTCTTTTTTCATCTGATCAAATCTTCCATCACTGCCTGCTTTTTTGACTCTGATAAATAAAAAAGAGCCAAGACGAAATGCCCAAATCCAAACCAGTAAAGTTAATAAAATGTCTCTAAGTGATATATCAACAGTAAAAAGAATAGCTAAGAGAGTTACAGAAATATAAGTCAATGAACCAGTTAGATCAAAATAATGTTCTGTTACAAAAGTATAAGAAGGAATAAATACCAACCACTGTGCTAAAAAAACCATAAAGCAACAAAGGTAAATTAGCGAAATGCCAGAAATATAAACTCCTCCTTGATTAATACCTAAAGCAACTAAGCTTGCTAATAAAATACTAATGAATATTGATGGAATGGTGATTTTTTTTGACATGTAAAGCTTTTATAATTTGATGTAGAATTTCCACTTAAAAGATATTAACCTAATATTTTAAAACTAGGGAGTAAAAATATGAAATCACCAATATGTGAAATGCTAGGAGCTGAGTTTCCTTTAGTGGCTTTTAGTCACTGTAAAGACGTTGTAGTTGCTGTTTCTAAAGCAGGAGGAGTCGGAGTTCTCGGAGCAGTCGGGATGTCTCCTGAAACATTAGAGCAAGAATTAAATTGGATTGATGAAAGAATTGATGGAAAGCCTTACGGAGTTGATGTGTTGATTCCAAACAAAATGCTGGGCAAAGGTGAAGAATTTAATGCTCAAAAATTAGTTGATATGATTCCTCAAGAATACAGAGATTTCAGAACAGATGTTTTAAAAAATCATGATATCGACGCCCCTGAACTTAGAGAGAGTGAAGGAGATATTCCTGCATCTGGATTTGCACAAAATACTGCTGATCAAGGCGCTAAAGCTTTATTAGATGTAGCTTTTTCTCATCCTATAAAATTAATAGCCAACGCTCTTGGAGTGCCGCCAGATTGGATGGTAAAAATGGGTAAAGATAATGATGTGAAGGTTGCAGCTCTTTTAGGAACTAAAGAGCATGCTATTGCTCAAGTAAAAGCAGGCGTTGATATTTTAGTGGTTTCAGGAACAGAAGCAGGGGGACACTGTGGTAGTGTTTCTACCATGGTTTTAGTACCCGAAGTTCATAGAGCAATTCAGCCTTATGGAGATGTGCCGATTTTAGCGGCTGGTGGAATTGTAACTGGAGAGCAAATGGCTGCCTCTATGGTAATGGGCGCCTCTGGGGTTTGGACAGCATCTGTTTGGTTAACTACAGCGGAAGCAGAAACTCATCCAATAGTTAAAGAAAAAATGCTTCAAGCAAGTTCTAGCGATACAGTTAGATCCAGAAGTAGAACTGGAAAACACTCTAGACAACTTAAATCTTCTTGGACAGATGCATGGGAGTCTGAAAGTGCTCCAGAGCCTTTGCCAATGCCTCTTCAACCAATGGTTGCTGAACCAGCTTTAGCTAAAGTCAATCAACTTGCAGAGGGAGGCCATGACGGTGCTGTGAATTTAGCAACATACTGGGTTGGTCAAGGAGTAGGGCTTATGACGGAAAGTCTATCTGCTGGAACTGTGGTTCAAGAATTCAAGCAGGATTTTATAAATGCTTACGAAAGATTTGAAGGTTTTTTAAAAGACTAGGTTGAGTGAAATCCTGACCAGAAAACTTTTTTAACCATCCGTTCTTGTGGGGAGAGAATTTGTATTCCAAATTCCTCTCTTAGGTCGCATATTTTTCTATCTAAAAAATTTTCCGGATGTTTAAAAGGCCATTTTTTTTTCATTTTTCTTGTATTTTTAAAAGCAATCTTTATTTTGGTAGGAATTACGTTTTTATATAATTTTATAAATCCTATTACACCAAGTTCTTTGAACAATTTCTTAGTTAAATCTTTTAATTCCGGAAGCCTCGCATAGGAAGCTAAATAACTTAATTTGTAGCTACATCCCAAACCAAGCCATGTATCCAGAAGCGCTTCTTCTTCAAGTGAAGTATCTAGACCGAAAATGACATGAGAAGCATCATGGTCTCTTATCAAAGTAGATTTATTATTGGGTTCTTTTAAAGGTATTTTGCCATTTACAACTAAGTAATTTTCGTAAACTTTAATGCCTTCTCTTAAAGTTAAGTCACAATCCTGATTTTGATAAATTAACATTAATGGTTCCACCAGGCTTGGTCTGAAAAGGCTCTAATATCAATTTCGTGAGTCCAAGTATTTTTTTTCTGTTTTGCTATAAACAAATAAGTTTCAGCCACTTCTTCAGGCAATATCATGCCATCTTCACCTTTTTGTTCTTTAAATTTCTTAAAAAGCTCAGGACCAAGCATTTTTCCAAGAGTATCAGGAGCATTTACTGCACCATCTATTATTATGTGGGCGACATGAATACCATATTCTGAAAATTCGGCATTCAGAGACTGGCAAAGCATTCTCCTTCCTCCCATTGCAGCAGCATGAGAGTGTTGACCCTTATTACCTCTGACTGCTGAAGTAGCAGAAGTTACAATAATATTTCCAGATTGCCTTTCTTTCATTCTTGGTGTTAAAACTTGAGCAAGCCTGAATAAACCAAAAGTAGCCATTCTCCATCCCATTTCAAAAGCTTTATAACTCGTATCAGCTAAAGCTCTATCTCCAATTTGTGCACCAATGTTATAAATGACAGTATCAATAGGACCAATTTCGGATTCAATTTTAGTTACCAATTCTTCAATCGAGTTTTCCTCTATAACATTTAATAAAGAACCGGAAGCTTCTCCACCGGAATCCTTAATTTCACCTATTAATTTATTTAAACCCTCTTCATCGGTTCTTCTTGCTAGATAAGCATAGAAACCATCAGCCGCAAATTTTTTAGCAACAGTCCCTCCAATTCCTGCACCTGCGCCAATGACTAAACAAACTTTTTTCATTTCCTTATTTGTGAGTCAAAGAAACCAGACCCTGTAGCTTGCCCGATTTCATTTCGTCTAATGTTCTAGTAGCTTCAGAAACATCTCTTGATTCAACTTCAACAGACTCGATTTTACCTGTTGAGACCAACTTCATTAAATCTCTCATCTCATTTAAACTTCCAACATAAGATCCCATCAATTTTTTCTCAGTAAGCGTAAGAAGAGGCAAAGGAATTGTCATTTGTCCTCCAAATAGACCCACTACAACTTGCTTACCTCCTTTACTAAGACATTGATAACCTAAATTTACCGAAGCTTCTGCTCCAACAAAATCTACTATCGCTTTAGCTCCACCTCCGGTAGCCTCTATGATTTGTTTAGCCGTGTCTTCGGATAAAGAATTTATAGTTAAAGAAGCTCCCAAATCGCTCGCTACTTTTAGTTTTTCGTCATCTATGTCTATAACTATTGGATTTATTCCGTAAGCAGCTCTAGCAATTTTTAATGCTAATAATCCTAGGCCGCCAGCGCTAACGATTATTAAGGAATTATCATGAGGATAAGGTTCAGCTTTTCTTAGGGCGCTAAATGCAGTAAGACCTCTACAAGCATAACTCCCAGCGAGATTATCTGGAGTATCTCCAGCATCAAAAAGATATTGCTCTCCTGGAACCAAAACATGATCAGCATAACCCCCACTGACATTAATTCCAATATTGCTATTATTCATGCAGTAGTGAGTTTTATCATTATTACAAAGTTCACAATCTCCGCAACCAATCCAAGGGTAAATGACGTACTTTTCGCCCACTTTTACTTTTGAAACTTCTTCACCAATAGCAACTATTTCTCCAAAAACCTCATGACCCATTGTTAGAGGTTCTAAAAGAGGAGTTGGAAGTTTGGCTCCACCACCCAAATCAAAGTAACCGTCATGAATATGAACATCAGAATGACAGACTCCGCAAGCAATAGTTTTTATAAGAACTTCTTTCCCTTTTGGAGAAGGTGTTTCAAAATTTTTTTCTTTTAACGGCTTGCCGTTTTCTGTAACTTGATAAGCTTTCATATCTTTAAATATATTACCTTGCCGGCATTCCTTTTATAACAGTTAGATTTTTTAATTCGGTTGCAGGTCTCCTATAGTTTTCAGATAAGTCTTGATACTTCTCTGAAGAATACCAATTATTCATATCTTCCTCACTTGGGAAGGTCCACATAATAATTCTTCCTTCTACTGGCGATGTTCCCTCTAAATGAATGGTATTGTCATCCATGGTTATAAATTCTCCATTGTATTCTCTGATAGTACCAAAAAAACCTTTTTCGTAATTTTTAAACAACTCTGCATCTTCGATGATGACATTTGCAATGCAATAAACTCTTGTTTCAGACATATGTATACTCCTTTAAAGATAAGAGTATAAACAAAAAAAATTAATTAAAGTTATGAATTTTATGAAGATTTACTTTATTTCTTTAGACCAATCTAAATATTTTTTTAAATCTTCAGCAGGAATATTTCCCAGATTTGCAGTTTCTTCAGAGGAAACATTAAATAATCCAGCTCCTTCTTTCAAGAGATTTAAATAAATCTTTAACATAAGCAAACTTTTATCCGTAGCAAAATATTCCACTACTCTTTTATCGTTTTTGCTAGAACGTTTTTCAAAATAACCTGCGACAACAAGCTTTTTCAAAAACCTTTCGATACTTCTCACATTAAGGTCTGTTATGTCTGTTATATCGCTAATAGTAAAAAAACCTTTGGATATATGAAATTCCATTATCGCCATTCGAATCAAGTCATATCTAATATCATTTACATATATTTGATCCCAGCGCTCTCTATTGGCTATTTCTCTAAAGAGGGAGTATTTCTTTTTATTGAAAGCCAAAATTAATTTGGTAAAACCTTCAAGATCTTTGAAGTTGTCGGAGTTTTTAAACGAAATATCTTTCATAAAATTATTATGACAAAAAAACTTATTCTTCCCAATTAAATTTAGGAAGAGCGTGTATGGCACTGTCTAATTGTTCGGCCCAAATGGACGAGAGTTCTTTGAAGAACGGAGAATCAAGTTTCAGTTGATCTTGAAAATTTAAATTAATTTGATCTTTTTTAAAAACAACGAAATCAATTGGTGGCCCAACAGTTAAATCACTTTTCATTGTTGAATCGAATGATAAGAGTGCAGCTCTGGCTGAATCTCCTAGAGGAGTATTAGGCAAAATCATTCTATCTAAAATTGGTTTTCCATATTTTGTCTCGCCGATTTGAATAAAAGGAGTTTCGTCAGCTACGTAGATGAAATTACCTTCGGGATAGACCATAACTAAATTAGGCTCTTGCCCCATAATTTGTCCACCAATAATAAAATGGGAGCCCAAAAGCATAGTGCTTTGATCAATTTGTTCGGTCGGATCATGATTTTTTGATTGTTGTTCAATGCTAAGTTTTCCTACGTAGTCTGCTACTGCCTCAATATCTTCACACAGATTTAAGTTTGTCTCGTTGTTGCTATTTTCAAGATCCTTTTCGATTTGATGATAGACCGCCTGAGAGGTGGCAAGATTTCCAGCAGTTAAAATAACGAAGGCTCTATCCCCAACATTATAGGTAAACATTTTGGTATAAGTACCTATGTTACTTAGACCAGCATTAGTTCTAGAGTCTGAGGCAAAGACCAAACCTTCCTCAACTTTTATAGCAAGACAATAAGTCATATGTTAATTTTTGAGCAATTGATGCCTTGTTTTGGAACAAAATTTCAATCATTTAGCTGTTATATTTAATTCGTAAAGTATTATAAATACATATGAAAATTTCTTGGAAAAAATATCCCAGTTCTTCTTTTTACGACGAATATATTACACCACAAAACACTTTAAGGGGGCATTCAAAAAAAATAGGTACTTTTCTTGAATCCCTATCTATTGAAGATTTAAAGGAAATAAATGCAGCAACTGAAACTGCCATAAAATCTATGGGAATATCTTTTAGAGTTTATTCTGAGGATAGCGCTGATGGACAAGACAGAATGTGGCCACTAGATTTTATTCCGCGGTTAATAAGAAAATCAGAGTGGCTTCAAGTCGAAAAGGGACTTAAACAAAGAGTTAAAGCGTTGAACATGTTCATAGAAGATTGTTACAACAAACAAGAATTTTTGAATGAGAGTGACATGGATAAATCTCTGGTATTAGATTCACCTGCTTACAAAAAATACTGCGTAGATGTAAAACTTAAACACAATACTTGGTCACATATTTGTGGATCGGATTTAATTAAAGCTCACGACGGTAAGTTTTATGTTCTAGAAGATAATTTAAGAGTTCCATCTGGAGTAAGTTACATGCTGGAAAATAGGATGATTATGAAAAGAGTTTTTCCGGAGCTTTTTTATCAATATGGAGTTACCCCGATTGATGCTTATCCTACTAAACTTTATGAAACTTTAGCTTCTGTTAATAATTCAAGATCAAAAAAGCCTGAAATTGTTCTTCTTACACCAGGCGTTTTTAATTCCGCTTACTATGAACACTCTTTTTTAGCTCAACAAATGGGAATAGATTTAGTAGAGGGAAGAGATTTAATTGTTGCTAAAGATGGCTTTGTTTATAAAAAGACAATTGAAGGTTTAGTCAAAGTAGACGTGATTTACAGAAGAATAGATGATGATTATCTTGATCCTGATCAAGGAAATCCTAAAACTACCATAGGAGTCAAAGGTTTAATAAGGGCCTGGCAAGAAAAAAAAGTTGCAATAGTTAATTCTCCAGGTTGCGGTATAGCTGATGACAAAGCAGTTTATGCTTATGTGCCAAAAATGATTAAATTTTACTTAAAAGAAGAGCCAATAATTAAAAACATAAAAAAATTTCTTCTTACAAATAAAGAACACAGAAATTTGGTGTTTAAAAACTTTAAAGAAATGGTTATTAAGCCCGTTGCAGAATCAGGAGGGTATGGAATTGTCATAGGCAAAAATTGTTCGAGATCGGAAAAAGATGCAACTATAAGAAAAGTAATGAATAACCCAAGAAATTATGTCGCTCAGCCACTAATATCTTTATCTACCACTCCTACATATTCTGGAGATAGCCTTGAACCAAGGCATTTAGATTTAAGACCCTTTATATTGTCGGCCGAAAAACAATATGTAACGGTCGGTGGCTTAACTAGAGTAGCTCTAAAAAAAGGATCCACAGTTGTAAACTCTTCTCAGGGTGGGGGCAGCAAGGACACATGGATAGTTTAAATGTTAAGTAGAGACGCAGAACACTTATATTGGCTCACTCGGTATGTCGAAAGAATAGAAAATACGGCCCGAATGATTAATGTTCATTCGGAGCTAATGTTAGATTTTCCTGGCGATCAATCATTAGGATGGAAGCCAATCATTGAAACCATGGACTCTAAAAAATTCTTTAAAAAAAGATATTCAGAATATAGTGAGATCAGCGCGGTAAAGTTTTTGGGCGATGATAAAGAAAACTTAAACTCAATAATCTCTTCATTGGATATGGCCCGATATAATGCTCGCGCTATTAAAGATGATCTTCCTAGGTCAGCAACAGAACAACTTAATAATTTGTTCAATGAATTTAGTGGAGGAATGGCTTCTTCATCTAGCAGAAGAAAAAGAGCTTCTTATATCTACAATGCAGTTTCAGGAGCACAAAGATTTTTTGGAATAATTTCTGACAATTTTTCTAGGGGATATGCCTTTGAGTTTATGAGATTGGGAAGATTTGTGGAAAGAATAGATATGATCTCCAGAATAATAGACAGTCTTTGTATTACTAAATCTGAAGAACAAACTCATGATTTCCCCACCTTAGAATGGGTAAGCATGTTGAGAACTTTATCTGCACACGAATCTTTTAGAAAAGAAATAAGAGGAGAGATAGAGAGAGGCGATGTAATAAATTTTCTTCTTAAAAATGAAAATTTCCCTCGCTCGATTTATAGATGTTTGACTATTACAGAAAAAAGTCTTTCAACGCTTCCTAATAACACTGATGTTCTAGAGGTCGCAAAGAAACTCAATACTCGAGTTTTTTCAGCAAAATTAGATAGTTATGACGATAAGCAGCTTCATAATTTTTTAGATTATTTACAAAGACGGATTCATCTCTTGGACGAGAATATTCATAAGAATTATTTTCATAATTACCTGTAAATATTCAGTATTTTTACTTTAAACTTTATCTTAATTATAGGAGGGACAAGAGATGTCATTTGAAAGCGATGAAAAAAAATTGAAGAAAGGAATGGAAGTAGTTGAGAAGCTGAATTTCTTATCTAAGGCTGGTTCAGCAATATCTGACGATTTTAGGGCTCATACAATTGAAAACTTGTTTGGCACGGTTTGGACAAGGAAAGGTTTAGAAATTGAGGAAAGGAGCATGATTACATTGGCCGGTTTAATTGCTTTGAATAGAGAAAATGAATTGAGACTGCATTTCAGAGGAGCAAGAAACCTTGGATTTAGTAGGGAAAAATTAGAAGAAATAATTTTTCACTTGGCTCATTATGCGGGTTGGCCAAATGCTGTATCTTCAAGCAACGTTCTAGATGAAGTCTGGCAAGAAATGGATAATGAAAACAAATAGGTAGAATTTTGAATCTTGGAATATTTATAATTGGGTCACTCACTTTTGCTCTAGCTTTTATTTTTTTTAAAATTTCTGCTTATCGTAAAACTAAAAACGAAGAATCTTCTTGGTTAAAATTGATATCAGTTTTTATTGTTGATTATTTAGTCCTCGTTATGGGAGTTTTATCGAGCGGAATAATTTTCGTTTCCATTTTTAATATGGCGCATGGATAAAAATAAAAGTTTAAGTAAAGACGTTTGGTCAGCAAAAGCATTAAATACTGCTCCCAACTCAGAAAATCAAATTCATGGAGACGATATGGCAAAAGAATTTG
>ERZ802819.1159-NODE-1159-length-16697-cov-17.3438_pt1 | contig 16697 bp, 21 predicted proteins | sample MGYA00345647_ERZ802819 | MGnify/ENA primary metagenome ERZ802819 (study PRJEB30503, sample SAMEA104212355) | marine metagenome | biome: Westerlies Biome; feature: [SRF] surface water layer (ENVO:00010504) within the epipelagic zone...; material: water... | reverse complement strand
CCGGATCGTGTCGCTCTCCAGCGTGGTGGCCGCCATCGGCCTGCCGGTGCTGATGGTTATCTCAGGAAGCAGCAGCGCCTATGTGATGGTGTCGTTGGTGGCCAGCCTGATGGTGCTGTGGCGCCATCGCAGCAACATCGAACGCTTGATCGCCGGCACCGAACCACGGATCGGCGCGAAAGCAAAGAGCTGAAAAAGACGATCTTCACCTCACCCAGAGTTCAAGTTCAAGGGCTCAATAGCAAGCGTTCAATCAACCGAGGAAATCAGGCAATCCAAAGCTGTTGAACACGTCGTACGACCAACCGCCGTCGCTGTTATCAAAGGTGCGATTGCTAAACAAATCGGCGTAGATGGCGGGGAAGTTGGCATCCGAGCCGTCACCCATCGCCATCACTTCCACTTGCAGAGCCTCCAACGGATTAGAAGATTTTGCAGCGATGGAATCAAGTGATTGATTGATTGAGCGCTGATCTGGGCTGGTGATCGGGGCACCAGTTGGCAGGTGCAAGGAGGCTTGAGCTTCAAATTCTGAGCTCGGCGCAACACCGTGCAAACGCATCACTCGGATCTTCAGCCTTGGTGATCGGCCGCCCGATCACCAGCTGGCTGGCACCGGCTGCGATCGCCTCGGCAGGGCCCATCACCCGCGCTTGATCACCAACCGCAGACCCTTTGGGGCGAATTCCGGGTGTTACCAACGCAAACGGCTCGGGCTGCTGCGCCCGTAATGCCGCGGCCTCCAGTGGTGAACACACACACCCACCAATGCCCGCGGTTGCCGACAGCTGAGCCAAGGCCGACACCCGCGCGGCAATGCCTTGGCTGATGGCGAGTTCCCGTTGCAGCCGCTGCTCCTCCCAACTGGTGAGCACCGTCACCGCCAACAGAGTCGGCGAGGACAGCCCGTTGCTTTGGGCCCCCTCCACTGCCGCGGCCTGAGCCGCCTGCAGCGCTTCGCTGCCGGCACAGGCATGCACCGTGATCAGCTCAGCCCCCAGCGCAGCCGCCCGCCGGCAGGCACCGGCCATCGTGGCCGGGATGTCGTGAAATTTGAGATCGAGAAACACCCGCAAGCCCTGCTCCCGCAGCTGAGCCACCACCTCCGGCCCCGCCTGCACGAACAGCTCCAGCCCCACCTTCACCCAACGCAACCCTTCCACCTGCGCACTGAAAGCAAGCGCTTGATCAGGGGCCATGCCATCGAGGGCCACGATGATCCGTTCCGCTGCTTCAGCCGAGAAAGAGCAAGCCACACGCCGTCTCCGCACGACCCTCATCGTGATGGGTCATGGGCAGCCCATTAGGTCAAACCACCACTTGAAACCCATCCGCAGGCAAACCGTTCACACCCACATCGGCTTGAAACAAGCCACCCGCCAAGGGCTCGGCTTTGATTGCAGCAGCATCCATCTCCTGTCTCGCGGTGGTCACAAACAACTGATCCAGGTTGGGGCCACCAAAACAACAAGAGGTGACCTGACGACAGGGCAACTCCAGCCGTTCGAGCAGTAAACCGCTGACGGGATCCCAACGCGTCACCGCCCCACCACCAAACAGGGCGATCCAAAGCATGCCCTCTTCATCGATGCACATCCCATCCGGAAGGGCATCCCAAGCCTCAGGAATGGTGATGCACGGTGTGGCTTCACCCGATAAATCACCAGAGGGCGTGAGCGGAAAGGCCAGAACCTGCCGTGTCGGTGAATCAATCAAATAGAGCGTCCCACGGTCTTGGCTCCAAGCCAGGCCGTTGGAAATCGTCAGCCCCTGCCGTTGACGAACGCAGCTGAAATCAGCATTGACCCGCCAAAGGGAGCCCGCACCGGCAGCAAAGTCGTAGGCCATGCTGCCAGCCCAAAACCGCCCCCAGGGATCACACTTGCCATCGTTAAAGCGATTGCCGGGCTGGTCGTGTTCTGGATCATGCAAGGAAGACACAACGCCACTGTCGGGGTGCAACCGCACAAACCCCTGAGCTGTGGCCACCAACAACTCGCCATCCGACATGGGAACAACCGCCCCAACGTGGGACGGCACGACCAAAAAACGATTGCGACCCGTCACCGGATCAAATAAGCCCACCCGTGAGGCTTCGATATCCACCCAGAGAAGAACCCCTTTCTCGGCCCACCAATGGGGGCCTTCCGCCAAGCCGGCCTGAGCCTGGAGAACACAACGGGCCTTCATGGCTTCGGGAGCACCAACCAAACCTGGCCAAGATCAACCAACACATGATCATCCAACAGATGGTCGGGATCCGGGGTGGTTTTGATGAACCCAACGGCCACGGGTTATGCCGTCAAGCGCCGAAAGGTCTTCTTGCCCAGCTGCAGCACCTTGCCATCAAGATCGGCGGCGGCGGCAAATTCCTGATTGGGATCGGTAATTTTTTCTCCATAACCGAGGTTCAGGCTGAGGGCGACAGCGTGAGGCCTGTCGTTTGCTCGATAAAGGCCAGATACTCGCGCTGCGATTCAGGCTTACGCATGAATTCGGGGCCAAAAGCAGCAGCACCGGCAGTCAACGCACCCAAAAGATGAAGAACACGAAAGGCCTTGATGCGCTCGTGATTCAGAGGTCTGATGGCTTGATAAGCCTTGAGAGCTCCATCAATGATCTGCTCCCAAAAACAAGGCGACGTAGTTTGATCAATCTGGGGAACAAAAACCAGATAATCATTCATCGTGTGGGCCAGATCCAAAGCAGGATCAGAGATACGAAACGTCCAATCCAGAACTCCTGATACAGAGCCATTTTCAAACATCAAATTATTGCCGTGATAGTCACCATGGATCACAGCAAGATCCTGCCCATCCAGGGGCAAATGATCGCGCAGCCAAAGAATCAATTCCGAAGCCCAAGGGATCTTCTGTACACAAAAATCCAAGGATTTTTGATCAATAACAGGGCTTAAAAAAAGCTCATCAGGGACACCAGCTCGCCTGAAAGACTCAACGATGGGCCTCACATCCAGCTCATGCATGGTGGCCATCGACTGGCCCAAGACCTTGGCATGGAGCTCTGGCTTCTGCTCAATCAAAGGCTGGCCGGGCACCAAATCCATGACCGCAAAGACACCACCCAAGACAGATTTATCTCCACAAACATGATGAATCACAGGGGTCTTCAGACCCTGCTGATTCATAATCTGATGAACAAACTGATGGTGCAAAAGCTCCTCCGCCTCACGGGCAGGACGCAGAATGCGAAGGACTCTTGATTCCTGGCCAACAAGCTTGTAGCGATACAGCCGAGCATCGAAACCTCCAGTCAGCCGGGTCGGCTCAAACTCATACGCGACAGGAACCTCAAATTCCGATTGCAGATAAGGCAAGAAATCAGCAGAAATTTGCTGATCTGATCTGAATTCAGTTTCAGGCGCTGGCATTGATCTTGGCTCGGATGAGCTCACCTTCGCTGCGGCAACGCATGAGCGGATCCCCCAAAGGGGGGATTACTGGCGGCTCAAGCCGTCAGCCTCCGGAAGGTTTTCTTGCCCAGCTGAAGCACCTTGCCCTCCAGCTCCTCGGCTGAGGCGAACTCCTGGTTGGGATCGGTGATCTTTTCTCCCTCCAGCCGTGCCGCTCCGCCCTTGATCTGGCGGCGGGCTTCACTGCTGCTGGCGCAAATCCCCACCGCACTAAACAGATAGAAGGCCTTGGCTGGGAAGTTCACCTCCGCCAGCGACGCCTCGGGCACATCTGCGCCGGCATCACCGCTGCCGCCCACCAGGGTGGCAGCATCGCTCTGGGCCTTCTGGGCCGCCGCCAGACCATGGCGGCTGGCGGTCACCGCCAGGGCCATCGCCTTCTGCTTCTCGCGCGGGTTCTCAGGCAACTCCTCCACATGGAGGTCTGTGAGCAACGTCACGTAGTCGTTGATCGCCGCATCGCCGACTTTCTCAAGTTTGGAATACATCGAGAGGGGATCCTCTTCCAGCCCCACGGTGTTGCCGAGGGTTTTGCTCATTTTTTGAGCCCCATCAAGACCCACCAAAATCGGCAACAACAAACCGAATTGAGTGCCGCGGCCGAAATGCCGTTGCAAATCACGGCCCATCGCCACATTGAACTTTTGATCGGTTCCTCCGAGTTCCACATCGGCGTTGACCGCCACCGAGTCGTACCCCTGAAGGAGGGGATACAGAAACTCATGCAAGGCAATGGGAGTGCCACTGCTGTACCGATTGGAAAAATCCTCTTTCGCCAGCATCTGACCCACGGTTCCGGTGCCCAGCAATCCGATCACCCCAGGAAGGTCCATGCCCTCCAACCATTCGCTGTTGTATCGAACCTCCAGCCGGCCAGGGGTCTCGAAGTCGAGCAGCGCCGTCTCCTTGGGCTGGTCTTGCCCGAGTTGGCGCAAATAGGTGGACGCATTCACCGCCACATCATTTTTGCTCAATTGCACCCGCGTCGCGCTCTTGCCTGTGGGATCACCAATCCGAGCCGTGAAATCCCCAATGATCAACACCGCAATGTGGCCGGCATCCTGAAAGGCCCGCAACTTGCGGAACAAAATGCTGTGCCCCAGGTGGATGTTGCTACCCGTGGGGTCGATCCCCAGCTTCACCCGCAAAGGACGCCCCTCTGCCTCAGCTGCCGCTAGCCGCGCTGCCAGTGATTGATCCACATCGCTGGGATCGCCTGCAGGGAACAAGTCGGCCATGCCGCGATTCAGCCATGACGGCAACGACGGACTGGTCTCCGGCATGGGGAGGGGAATGGGGAAGCTATGGGGAGATCGTACGAGTGCTACTTCAGTCGGAAACCGGCGGCTCAATTTGAGCTTTCATGCGTTCCAAGGTGGTGTTCATCTGTTCAAACATCTGCTCAGGTGTGATGCCGAACTGCCCTAACTGGCTGCGAAGCTGCTCCACCGTGAGCTTGGCCTGGAAATCTTCCGACAGCTCAAACCGTTTCATGAAGACGCGGTATCGCCCCATGAGCTCCTCCATCGTTTCAATGAACTTTTTCTTGCCCTCGCGATCAAACTTGCCGTATTCACTACCCAACTGCATCAACTGTTGGTAATCGCTAAACAGGCGCTTGGCCTCGTCTTGGACGATGTCGGAATCGAAGAAGGCCATCGCTTCGAAATGTCGTTCGTTAACGGAAATTCTGCAGACTTCCTATCGCCATTGGCAGTGCGGGTTCACCCCATGGACACCATTAGGAAAGTGACAACCATTTGTGAGCGTGAACCTCACTGCACACTTGCCGTTCATGCGTGAAACCAGAACGCGCAGCTTTCGTTTTCTCAAAGACCGCCGCACGGTGATCGCCAGTGCAGACCGCGTTTTCATTGCCGCCCTAACCCACTTGTTTGAAGGGATTGGGCCCCTGGTAGGGGCTGCCACCAGTGAGCAGGATGCCCTCAACTGCCTGGCAGCGAACGACGTCGAACTCCTGGTGTGTACGGATTTACTCGACAGCGGCTCAGGCCCGGCGTTGGTCACCGCGGCAAAAGCCCAGCATCCCCAACTGCGCTGCTTGATGTTGATTCAGCGCCCCCTGCTCAGCACCATTGATGCAGCAATCGCTTCAGGTTGTGAGGGCCTTTGCAGCCGTGAACGCCTTGGCGATGGAGGAGTACTCAGCGTGCTCCAAGCCATGGATAGCGATGGCATCCACATGGACCCAACCATCACAGGGGTGTGTCAGCACAGCCGCCGCCGCCCAATCCATGAGGGGGCATCACACCTAAGCGATGTGCTCAGCCTGAGAGAAGAGGATGTTTTACGGGGCCTATGCCGGGGACTCAGCAATCAGGAAATTGCCGATCAACTGCATCTCGCCATCGACACGATCAAACATGCTGTGACAAGCCTTCTCCGCAAACTTGAGGCCCGGGATCGAACCCAAGCCGTGCTCATTGCCTTCCAACACAACCTGGTCGACCCTCCTGCACCGATTCCTCGCTGGAACAACAGACCCCATCGCTGAACCGATGTTTAAAGCCAAGCCTCCTGAACAACACAGTCCAAAACACCAAATCCCACAACACCAAAGTCCACAACAAGCACGAATGGACCACTCCACTCGGTCATCGATGAAGCGCTGTCCATCCACCGTTGCCGTTGGGTTGATCGGTTGGATCCTGCTCGGGTTCAGCCCAAGCGTGATCGCTGCGGAGTCGGAGCGCAGCACGGCCTTAGTCACCATCGCCCAAGCGAACGCCCAATGCTTGATTCAGACGGGAACGATGGGGGCAGAGAAAGCCCTCATGCTGGCCAACCGTTTCCTCGACGCCAAACAGGTGAGTCAAAAACAGCGGCGCACGGTGAACAACAGCCCTGGCTTTGAAGACCTGATGAAGCGCTACATCAACGAGCAGGGGGGCTGTGAAGCGATCGTGAAAGACTTTCAATAGCAACCGACAGGGCATGTCGTTAAGGTTCGCCCACCTTCGCTGTGCGAAATGCCCCGCAGCCACTGGTTAGATCCGCTGGCCAGACGTGTGCTGCAGGCCACCGGGCAACTGCCCCCTGCACGGTCTTCTAAAACGTCTTCTGAATCGTCTTCTGAAACCTCGAACAGTTCGCTGCAAAGCCCCGAACCGGCCCTTCCGACCAACTGGTTCCTGGACGTGAACCGCGGTAGCCGGGAGCAATGGCGAGAGCTGCCGGGCTGCACCGACGACATGGCCGACCTGCTTGTGCGACTGCAGCGCGGAGGCGTTCAGTTCGCTGCCGCCGACGACTTGTTTCGCCTGCTCGACCTGCCGACTGATCTCAGCCAACTCTGGGCTCCCCATTTGCTTTTCCACTGGTACGGCGATGCGCCGCTCCAACCGGTGGACACCTGCATCGATCTCAACAACGCCAGTTCCGCAGAACTCACGCCCCTCGCCTGGCCAGAACAACGCATCGATGGGCTGCTGCGGGAGCGACGCCTGCGCGGGTTCCGCGATTTAGCCGACCTGCAAGAACGGCTCTGTCTACCGGCTAGCACTGTTGAAGCCTTGATCGGTCGCGTGTCCTTCGGCCAGCGACGTGCCGGCCCCTCCCTCCCGCCACGCGGTTGAAGCGATGCAAGGTGATCTGTTTTCGAGCGCTCCGCTGGCGTCAACACCCACCCCTGATCTGCCGATCACACCAGATCAGTTGCAGGCCTGGCAGCAACAACTCCACGACTTTCAGTCACCACACTTTCGCCGCGACGTCTGTGACACCGGACAAGTCGATTTATTCGGAGAGTCCAGTTGCGATGCCGTCAACGCCATCAATCCCTTAGCGCTCACCCCACTCCCGCTGAGCTTCTGGCGTTGGGCTGACAGTCCCCATCGCGGAGCCGCCATTTATCTCGTGCTGGATCGTCCTCCCCACCTTGAACATCCACTTCTTCTTTATGTGGGGGAAACCAAAGCCGCTGATCGACGCTGGAAGGGAGAGCACGACTGCAAGGCCTATCTCGCCGCCTATGGCGAAGCCCTTCAACGCTGCCAAATGGCCCATCAACTCAGCATTCGCTTCTACACGGATGTTCCGTCAGACACTCGGGCTCGCCGCAGGCTCGAACAACAGCTGATCCAACACTGGAATCCACCCTTCAACAAGGAAACGCGACAACGCTGGGCCACACCGTTCACCGCTGACACCTAAAGCTAAGAACCCCTGCAGACGCTCAAAAGGCTTCAGCACTCGTGTCCTGCTGGCCAACGGAGTGCAGCTGCCGGGGATCCGTCGTTACGTCAGACCCAAAGAGGCAAAGACCTTAAGGACATCTTTGCCTAAAGACGGATGGAATAAAGCGGCACCCGTCTGGGGCGTGAATGCAGAGCCTTGGAATAAGAAAAGGAACCAATGAACCACCACCAGCCCTGGTTCAACAGTGCATTTTGGTAGCGCCCTACTGCAATACGGCCGCCACCTTTGTGGGCTAACCCTGTTATCCGCAGCCGCTCCTTTCAAAGGAGGACATCCCTGCGCTGAATCGTTTCAAAAGCGATCCTCTGTTCATGGGTAACGACTGGAACAAACATCAGACCAAAGCCACCCTCGTTGGCGTAAGGATGGCGAATTGTTCAAACCAAAGAAAGTTCTTACCTGGGTTCCTGGGTCTATCGAATGCGGAACAGGCAGCCAGCCCTGAGGAAGCAAGTGATAACAACTTCGACATCGCAAGGGACCATTGACCCTGTGGCTGATGTATCGACCTTCGCTTGGTTAGCCATAACCACATCGCCCAATCAGGGGATTTACCAAAACCTCAAATCCCCGTCGCAACAGTGCCTTGCTTCTTAAGTTGCCCCAAATAGGGGAGTAGTTACAACGATTGATAGCGCTTATATCGACAACATTGCGGCCTAATGCATGCCAAGCGCGGTAGTAATACCCCGTAAGCACAATTACTCTAAAGAACTTTTGTGTGCTGGTTGATGCCGAATGCCTGCATTAAGGCTATAAAGTGACGCAGTAGTAGAGGAGATTGAATGGGTTTCACACTTCCGACCATCGTATTGGGCATTTTTTCGTTCGTTGTCTTTCACTTTCTTCTGTCTCCAATATTCGGATAAACAGCAAAAGTTAAACGCTCGGACAACAACTTTCAAAGCACCTACCAGTCACAGCAGGGACTTCAGCCACTTTCTCGTCCAACCCTTTACATACCTTTACCAAAAGGTTACACTCTGTGAAGTTCCTGTGGACGGGACACTAAATCGAAAGACGCCTGTGGGAGGGGGTCTTTCAAGCCATTAGAGGGAGGCTGCTGTGGAAGGCAGCCTTTTTGGTGTTTAAACGTTTTTTGCGACTCCTCGCCTGGGTATTGAACAAAAGGCGGCAACGTTCACTAGCGCTCACTCCTTAAACAGCCAACTGCCGTTGTCGCTCACACCATTCACGGCTGATCTCTAGTTGTCCAGAGGCATCGCTACGCTCGTGGTTTGAACTTGCGTCAGCCCATGCGGCTCTCCATCTCATCCACCAACCTCAAGGAGTGGAGCGGCGATGTGCTGGTCGTCGGGCTACCGAAGGGAGAGCCGTCCACCACCGCAGTGCACCTGGAGAGTCGATTCCCAGGCGTGAGCACCGCCATCAGCCAGCAGGCCTTCGAAGGCAAAACTGGCCAAAAACTAGTGCTCAACCCACTGGCTGATGCCAACCCCCAGCGTCTGGTGCTGGTTGGCCTTGGGGATATTGATGCCATCGACCTCGACGGCCTACGGGCTGCGGCGGCGGCCGGTGCCCAGGCCTCGATTGGCTGCAACGGTTGCTTAGGCCTTCAGCTGCCCTGGGATTCGCACAACCCAGATCATGCCGCCCGCATCAGCGCCGAGGCCGTTCGCCTCTCGCTGTACGCCGATCAACGGTTCCAGAAGGAACCTGAACAGCGTCGCCTCCCCACCGCCCTTGAGCTGATTGGCTTGCCAGCCTCTGCCGCCGCAGGCCTCGAACCCGTCAATGCCACGTGCGCCGGTGTTGAGTTAGCGCGCGAACTCGTGGCGGCTCCACCGAACTACGTCACCCCAGCAGCCTTAGCGGAAACCGCTGCTGCTTTGGCACGCGACTACGGGATGGAACTCACCATCCTTGAGCGAGCCGACTGTGAAGCCCGTGGCATGGGCGCGTTTCTAGCGGTGAGCCAGGGTTCGGATCTTCCACCCAAATTCATTCACCTGATTTATCGACCAGAAGGAGCGGTAAAGCGGCGCCTCGCCCTCGTCGGTAAAGGCCTCACCTTTGATTCCGGCGGCTACAACCTCAAGGTGGGGGGCGCTCAGATCGACATGATGAAATTCGATATGGGCGGAAGTGCCTCCGTGCTCGGAGCGATGCGTTCCATCGGAGAACTGAAGCCCGCCGGCGTGGAGGTACACATGGTGGTGGCGTCCTGCGAAAACATGGTGAATGGCTCGGCCGTTCACCCCGGCGACATCGTGACGGCTGCCAATGGCACCACGATCGAGATCAACAACACGGATGCGGAAGGGCGGCTGACCCTCGCCGACGCCTTGCTCTATGCCTGCGAGCAAAAACCCGATGCCGTGGTGGATCTGGCCACCCTGACTGGGGCCTGCGTCGTGGCGCTTGGCGATGAAATGGCAGGGTTTTGGTCCAACAACGATGCGTTAGCTGAAGCCCTCGACACCGCTGCGGATGCTGGAGGCGAAGGCCTCTGGCGCATGCCACTCCGCCAGTCCTACAAAAAAGGACTGAAGTCGCTGTTGGCCGACATGAAAAACACCGGACCCAGACCCGGTGGATCCATCACCGCAGCCCTCTTTCTCAAGGAATTCGTGAGCCAAGACACGGCTTGGGCCCACATTGATATTGCTGGCCCCGTATGGAGCGATAAAGGCAAAGGGGTGAATCCCGCAGGCGCAACCGGCTACGGGGTACGCACTTTGGTGAACTGGGTGTGCGCCCAGGCATGAGCCCCTCACCGATCCGCTGGTACATCAAGGCTCAACTGGGCGTCTTACTGCTCCCGATTGGCTTATGCCTTTTTGGAGAAGCGGTCAGCCGAAAAGTGGTTCAGATGCTCGGACAAGACGGCGGGCCTTGGTTTTGGTACGGAACCCTGAGTTTGATCTGCATCAACGCAGGCATCGGGCTCATGGTGGAAAGCGGACTGACCCGAGGCTTTCCAGGTCGCAAACGCCCTTGATTAAGACGCCATGGCGTGGAGGCCCTGGCCGACACGCGCAGGCATTTCCAAAGCATGAATCTGCCAGCGTGCACGATCTGAGCACGACTCCAAAATCCGATCCAAATCATCCGAAGCATCCTTCGGTGACGGATACGGACCGATATGACGTGTACCGAGGCCATCCTTAACGGTCAGCAGATACATACATCTCCCTCCTTCCGGATCTGATGATAAACATGATTTCCAGGAACGTCGATAGCGGACAACCCGTACCTTCACTGAGAAATCACTGAAAAAATATAAGCTCGATTATTTAATGCCTAGAAAAGGTTATGGCCTGTTTTCTTAAGGATTTCATTCTAATTCAGCAACTTTCTGCCAACTTCCCCCCGTTCTCGCTTGCGATCCCCAAACCGCATCGAGACGGCGATCACGGCCACAACTAAACCGATAAAAGGAATACTTCAGATCGTTGAGCTCTGCGTAATTCTGGTGGTAGTCCTCAGCCGGCCAAAACGGCGCCGAACCACGAAGTTCCACCTTGATGGCAGAACGCGATCGGCCTAAATCTTGAGCTGCTGCTGCCGCACTCGACTCGGCAGCCTGGGCTTGGGCGGCATCAGCCGTAAAGATCACCGGTCGGTACGAGTCTCCGCGATCACAAAACTGACCACCACCATCAAAAGGATCCACGTTGCGCCAGTAGCTGCGCAACAACGTGCTGTACGAAATCACAGCCGGATCGAAGCGGACTTGCACCGCTTCCTGATGACCTGTGTCTTCACCGCTCACCTGGCGGTAGGTGGGCTGATCCACATGGCCACCGCTATAACCACTGATCGCGTCAATCACCCCTGGGAGATGTTCCAAATCGTGCTCTAAGCACCAGAAACACCCCCCAGCAAAAACTGCCGTTTGTTCAGCCGCCGCAACGGACTGAGAGCCTGCAAGCACCAACAGGGCACTGAGTAGCACCCCCATCACTCGAACCATCACATCACTTGATCGAAGATCGCCTGAGACGCCCTTGTGGTGACGCCAGGCTCCCCCAGCGTGGCGCGAAGCCGGCTGTAACCGTGAAGCATCGCTGTCCGTTCTGGACTGCCGTGGATTAGCAACGGTTGCGCCAACTCCACCAGCGCCTCAGACGTGAACTCGTCCTGCAGCAATTCTGGAACCAGGCGCTCCTTGAGTAAGAGATTGACCGGCGAAATATGGTCGACGTGAAAGCGCAACACGTGCCTTGCCACGAAGGCGGTGGCTCGGCTCACTCGATAGCCCACCACCTGCGGCACCCCCTGCAACGCCAACTCCAAATTCACCGTGCCGGACTTGCCAAGTGCAACATCCGCCGCCGCCGCAAGCTGCTTTTTCACACCATCTGCATCAGCAGCAGGGATCACACGACCGTTCCGGACACCTGCCGCCGCAAGAGCTTCGGCCAAGGGCTGCTCAAACCGCTCTAATCCTGCAGGCACCAACACTTGCAGGCCAGGGCAACGCTGCTGAAGCATGGCGGCTGCACGAGCCAGAGCCGGCATCAAATAGTGCAATTCCTGGGGCCGTGAGGCCGGAACCAAGAGCAACACCGGTGCATCGGGATCGAGTCCTAATGCCCGTCGAGACTCCAGCCGTTCTGGCAGGTCTTGAAAGCTATCCAGCAGCGGATGGCCAACCCAAGTGACATTTGCTCCACGCTCGGCATAAAACTCAGCCTCAGCAGGAAAAATAGCCAGGATCTGATTCGTAAAACCAAGCAATTGGGTGGTGCTGCCATCGCCAAAGCGCCAAGCCCATTCCTGGGGAGCGATGTAGTAGATGATCGGCAACGACGAGCGGTATTTGCGCAAGCGAATCCCCAGCCGAGCATTTGCCCCCACGTAGTCGATCAACACCACCGCATCGGGAGGGCGTTGCGCCAACAAGCGATCCACCTTTGCCTGCAGCCGCAAGGTGGGCAAAATCAACGGAACGGCTTCCCAGAGACCGATCGCGCCCATCGGAGCGGTGTCGGCAATCAACTCTGCGCCAGCCGCCTTCATCCTGGGACCACCGAGAGCCAAGATCTCTAATTCGATCCCCCGCCGCAAGGCTTCAGCCTTGAGGGCATGAATCAACAGGCTGCCCTGCAAATCACCGGAGACTTCGCCGGTGCTGATCAGCAGACGCACCATCAGCGGTGACTCAATGCAGGAGTCGGCCCACGCCGGCCCTTGGCAATCGACGCCTCAAGGAAACTGCAGAGATGGTCTGCTGCTGGCAAGAGCTCCAGGCTTCGAGCCTGCTCCAGGGCTTCAGCCATCAGGCAGTCAGAGCGGTACAGCAGATTCCAGACGTCCTTCAGTTGCTTGAATTCGCGGCCTTCATGCCGATCCACGAGTCCACTGCGCTGCAAACCAACCCGATTCAGGCCACGCAAGCGGCCTGGGTGACCTTCAACCATGGCGTAAGGAGGGATATCGCGAATCACACGGGTCATCCCACCGATCATCGCCATTCCTCCGATGTGCACGAATTGATGGATGCCAAGACAACCACCGATCACAGCACGATCTTCGATCACAACATGACCTGCAGCCTGAATGGCATTCGACATCACGATGCCGTTGCCCAACAAACAATTGTGGCCGAGATGGCAATAGGCCATTAACAGGTTTCGATCACCCAGACGGGTTTGTTCACCCTCTTCCGTTGCACGATTGATCGTGACAAATTCCCGAAGCGTGTTGCCATCGCCAATCACCACCTCAGTATTGGCACCGCGGTACTTCAAATCCTGGGGTTCCTGCCCCAAGCAGGCACCAGGGAAGACTCTGTTGTCCTTCCCCAAGGTGACCCGTCCATCCAGGACAACATTGGGTCCGATCCAGGTGTTGTCGCCAATCACCACTTGCGGACCGACCACAGCACCTGAACTGATCACCACACCAGTTCCAAGCTCGGCCTTGGGATCAACCACCGCTTGGGAATGGATCTGTGGGGTAGACCTTTCCACCGTCATCAGCCTCAGTCCACCAAGGAGAACATCAGTTCACCAGAGCAAACCAATGCACCACCAACGGTGGCCTCACCTTTGATTTTGCCGAACCGCTTGCGTTTCAGGCTCAACAATTCGCATTGAATGATCAGTTGATCACCAGGCACCACCGGCCGTCGAAACCGAACCCCATCGATGCCTGCAAAAACGAATAACCCCTTTGGCAAGTCGGGAATTTGGGCAACGATTAAGCCACCAACTTGGGCCATTGCCTCCACGATCAACACTCCCGGCATCAACGGACGTTCAGGGAAATGCCCTTGAAATTGCGGCTCATTCATCGTGACGTTTTTAATAGCCGTGGCCGAAACCCCCGGCTCATAAGCAATCACCCGATCAACAAGGGCAAATGGATAGCGGTGGGGCAATAACCCAGCGATCTGCTCGCTTGTTAGTACGACATCCGATGGCGTGGGATCAGTCACAGGGCAGCAGCGAGATCGGTGTGGAGTCCATGGGAGCCTCGATAAACGAGGACTTGAGCTTGGGGAAAACCAACCAGGGCCAGATCTCCAATGAGATCTAAAAGCTTATGGCGCACCGGTTCATCTGGGAAACGAAGCGGCGGGTTCAGCCAATGATCACCATCGCAGACCAGAGCATTGTCGAGGGCACCACCTTGAATCAAGCCAGCGGCGCGCAACTGTTCCACTTGATCGCGAAAGCCGAAGGTGCGTGCGGGGGCGATCTCCTTCACAAACCGCTCCGGAGTGAGATCCAAAGCCAACTGCTGCTGCCCAATCGCTCTCTGAGGGAAATCAATAATCCCCACAACACGAAACGATGTTGCCGGAATCGCCGTGATCACACTCGCTCCGCGAGAGCGAATCAACGGATGAGCCAACGACGGAACAGGCAGTCGCGGGGTTTCAGCTGGTTTGATTCCAGCCTCCACAATCGCCTCAACCCAGTTCAGTGCCGAACCATCCATCAAGGGGATTTCATCACCCTGAAGTTGGATTTCCACATGGGTTAGGCCGCAACCGGCCAGTGCTGCCAACAAATGTTCCACTGTGGCCACCTTGCATGGCCCCAAATCAAGAGTGGTGCAGAGCTGGCTGTCGCGAACCTGATGGGGGGCCAAGCGAAAGGCCTGATCATGGCCCTCAGCTCTGAGATAAAAGCCTGGCTCTACAGATCCCTTGAGTTGAACGACTGAAGAACGACCACTGTGAAGACAAACACCAGAACGCTCGGCTTTCCCAGCGAGCGTCCATGCACCCGAATAATCCTCAGGCCAGTTGGTCACTAGAACTTCCAGCCAATGCCCAGATTAAACCGATAATCATCCGTGAAATCTTTCGTGGCAACTTCTAAACGCAACGGGCCCACTGGTGTTTTCACGATCACGCCAGTTCCAACAGAAACACCGGAACCGTCTTTATTCAGGAGCAGTCCAGGCTTGCCTTGAACATCTTTTTGCGTATCAAAGTCTGTGCCGGCGTCCACAAACACCTCTCCGGAGAAAATGCTGATCAGCGGGAAGCGATATTCCAGAGTGATCTCACCAAACGCCTTGCCAACGGCTAAGTCGCAGTCGTACCAACCACGGATTGAATTTGAGCCGCCCAAGCAGAATGCTTCGTAGGGAGGCATATCGCCAATGGCCGCACCGGCCTTCACCTGAACTCCAATCGCTTGAGGGCAATCAGCTGCTTCGCCAGGCTTGGGTCGACATCCTTTGTGCAGCTTTAACCAGTTCACAGGGAAAAATTGGGTGTAGCTGGTGCGGAGTTTGTTAAAGGTTGGAGAGTCTTCGTTAATACCTATAAATTGTTGGGTACTAGCGGTAAAGAAGCTTCCACTCGTGGGATTGCTTGCATCGTCGTAAGTGTTGTAGGTGGCCGCGAAACGGAATGAGGTTAAATAATTGCTATCAGCGCAATTGTAGGAAATACAAACAATATCCTTATTCATCACTTTGCCATTCTTTAACTTCCTTGTAGCTACACCGTAAGGACGCGAATCGGCACCAAAGTTGATTGGTCTCACATTTTCAAACCCCATTCCAGCGAGCACACGCCAGGGAGCATCGGCAAAAGGGTCTCCGCCATTCAGTGGACGTGTAAATGCAAAATTTCCTCCGACTTTACGCAGAGCAATCGAATCTCCTTCGTAATTAAACCAACTTTTATTTGGATACTCATCCTCAGCCTTATTCACAGAGCCAGGAACTTTGTTGTAATCACTGAAACCATATTTACGACCAGTTTCGTAGGCCTTACGGCTGCCATTGTCTTCATACTCTTTGAGCGTACGGATGTTGCCGTTGTCTTCGCTCTGGAACACTTGAGGAACCTGCTGGCTCAAGAACAGAGAGCCGCGGAATCCAGTGCGATGACTATCTCCGTAAATCCATGGGTCCGTAAAGGTCAGGTTTGACAACCCTCCGTACTGGCCATAGGTCACATTTAAACCAATATTCCAGGCGCGACCAAACAAGTTGGTGTCTTGGAGCTGTACTTGACCAAACACACCTTGTGACTGGCTATATCCCAATCCACCAGACACCTGACCCGTGGATTGTTCAACAATCCCGAGAACCAAAATGACATCACCAGGCTGCTCAGGCACTGGCTGCAACGTAACTTTGACGTCACTAAACAACTGCGTTCCGTACAAACGCTTGATGTCGCGTTCAAGCATGTTGCGGTTGAACGGTTCACCCGGCTTGATTGAGACTTCTCGCGTAATCACCCAATCTTTGGTCTTCCCATTAATTGGGTTGTCATTCTCATCAACATCATCACCGTCTTTGGTGAGAAATTTCACCTGAACATCAGCGACACGTCCTTGGGTGAGCTTCAAAGAAACAACACCATCAGGACTGACCCGTTCCGGGCCAGTGATGCGTGCCAATGAATAACCCTCAGCAGAAAACCAGTCTTGCAACGACTTCATGCGCTGCTGAAGATCATTCAGGTTCAACGTGCGCCCGTAGTCCGAAGCGAAGGTTTCCTCCAACACAGTGGCTGGCAACTCTTCAGAAACAGGATTCAATTCCACACTTGTGAGCGGTGGGAATGGCTCCACCTGCACAATCACACGAACTCCAAGCGGACCGT
>ERZ802819.1158-NODE-1158-length-16704-cov-8.61079_pt1 | contig 16704 bp, 10 predicted proteins | sample MGYA00345647_ERZ802819 | MGnify/ENA primary metagenome ERZ802819 (study PRJEB30503, sample SAMEA104212355) | marine metagenome | biome: Westerlies Biome; feature: [SRF] surface water layer (ENVO:00010504) within the epipelagic zone...; material: water... | reverse complement strand
TAACTGGGTCGTGCCAGAGGGTGCTGGTGGCCCTACCTATCCAAATATGTAGTGGCATTAGGTCAACGAGCCTAAGTTAAATCCGGTGCCCTGACTGTAGATCCAAAGGGCACCATTCTGCTGTATACCTGCGTCTACCATTCGGTAGAAAACGCTACGTCGAATTCTTGCCATCAAGCCATCGCGCACGAAAAAATACGGTGTATCGCCGATCATAAATATTTCATGCGCAGTGTCCGCGAGTACATAGTCGCCAACATTGGTTGTAAACAATACATCAGCGCTCTCGCCCTGCCCGCGCACGTCCATATCCACCACTACAAATGGCGAGTCCTCCACCGTGATCTGCATTTGTTCTACCGGCGTAACCAAGAAGTAGTCGCCGCCTTCTTTGCGCAACAGGGTTGCGAACAAATCAATGAGGGGTTGGCGTTTAATTTCGTCACCTTCGTGGAACCAGCGCCCTTCGCGATCTATGCGAATATCCACTTGCCCGCGCTTCGCCGGCTGCCACTGCTCAAGCGGCGGCAGACGCTTTTGTTTTTGTAACGACAGCAGTGTGTCGAATAGTTGTTCGATATCAGCCATTAACGCCTTGTTATTTGGGTTTGATTCAGACCAGGGAGACCCGAGTCGCCGAAACAAATAGTGTTAGCCACCGATAAACTTCATCACCGTGGTTTCGCCCTTGAAACTTAGGTCCTGTTTATCCTGTAGAGCCTGACCGAGAAGTTCTCGCAGCGCTGGTTGGGCTAACTCGTCAGATTGCTCGAGCAGCGGACGAATATCGTGGCTTTTTGCATTCGACAAGCATCCGTATAAGTGCCCGTTTGAAGACAAGCGCAAGCGCGTGCAGGTACGGCAAAACGGCTCGCTCTCATTGGCAATGACACCGAAATAGCCGCCGTCCGCAATCTCAAATCGAACGGCTGTGGAATCAAAAGGCGCGTCCGTGCGGCTAAAAGTGTATTGCTCTGAGATCAATTCAAGGATTTCGTCCATCGAAAAAAACTGGTTCTGATAGGTCGAGCTTGAGCGTAAGTGGCCCATATTCATCAATTCGATAAAACGCAATTCGATACCTCGCTCTCGACAATATTCAAGCATTGGTACGATTTGCGACTCGTTTACTCGGCGCATGGGCACCATGTTGACCTTGACCCTAAGACCACCTTCCAACATGCGATCAATACCGTTTAAAACCGTGGCGAGGTCTCCGGATCGGGCAATATCACGAAATTTATCCGTATCTAGGGTATCGAGGCTGACATTGATGCGCCCCATGCCGCTCGCGATAATGTCATCACTCCAACGCGGCAGTAATTGACCATTCGTGGTAAGTGACACGTCCTTCAACCCAAGCTTCATAACACCCTGCAGTAAATCACCGAACTTCGGCGACAACAGTGGCTCTCCGCCGGTAATTCTAACTTTGCTGATACCGGTAGTTTGTCGCAGTAGTGCTACTGCACGGATCATTTCTGCGGCTGACAACTCGTAAGCCGCTGCTTGCAGCCGCTTGCCATTTGGCACGCAGTAGGTGCAGGCGTAATTGCAAGCCGCGGTCAAACTGACTCGCAGATTGTCGAAGCGCCGGCCGAAACGGTCGGCTATTACGTCGCTGCTTGTGGTATTGCTCATGAAGTTCGACTTACCCAACCCTAGGATTTGCTTTCTCGAAGCGCCTGCTCCAATTGTTGCACAAAGTCCGTAGCCCAAAATACCCTATTCGAGCCCTTTATCAAAAGACTGTCGCCGGGGCGCAATATATCGACTAAACGACCTATGAGCATAGCGTCCGCGCTGTCACAGTGAAAGGCATGTGCATCGGATGACTCTGCAAAACCAGCGCCGACTAGGAAACATGCGTCAAACTGCGATACCCCCTCTATAATTGCCTTGTGCGCGCCAGAACTGACTTCGCCCAACTCCAACATTTCACCAAGCAAAACGAATTTGCGGCCGGAGACTGACTTCTGCGCAAAGGCCTGCAAAGCAGCCTGCATACTTACCGGGTTTGCATTGTAACTGTCATCGATCAGATCAATACCCGCGCAATGCAGCACGTTACCCCGCCCTTGGGGCACGGCATTTTCCTCGAGGGCTAATGCCGCTGCGGTATCTAATCCGAGCAATTCGGTCGCTAAAATAACCGCCGCTAAGGTCAGCGCCCGGTGTTGACCGCCGCCCGGCACGCGAGCTCGTAGCTTACGTCCAAAAAGTTGCAGATTTAACAAATCCCCGTTTACTTCCAACACTTGCGCATGGCTGCCAGCACTGAAACCAAAACGGTAACCTTCAAGCTCTAGGGTATCTTCAGCTATCCGCAACTGTGGGCCCTGCAAATGCGCAAAGATTGAGCATTTTTCGTCGATTAGCCCTTCGCGCGACGGAAAATTCTCAATATGTGCGTTGTGCACATTGAGCAAGATGGAACAGTGCGGGCGCACGAGTTCGGTCAAGGGCTCGATCTCACCAGGGTGATTTGTGCCCACCTCAAATACCCACGCCGGTGCCTCAATCGCCGCGTTCGCGAGGGACAGTGGCACACCAATGTGATTGTTGAAACTTCCCGGTGGCGCATAGGCATTAAGTGCTGCAGCTAAGAATCGCTTGGCTGTGGTTTTGCCACTGCTTCCAGTGACCGCAACAACCGGCTTGCCAAGCCGCTTACGCGCGGCCCTGCCCAACTGCCAAAGCGCGTCATAAGTGTCGCCGACAACCACTTGCGGTAGGTCACAGCCCGCGATCGGCCGCTGCACCACCGCGCCCACGGCTCCATTGGCTTGGGCATCGCGCAAAAAATCATGCCCGTCTATAGCTGAGCGGGCACTCGGATTAAACCGTTGGCCCGGATCTCCCGCCAAAGCAAAGAACAGGTCTCCTGAAACCACCTGACGACTGTCAAAAGCCACTCGCTGTACATCTGGACCACACTCTTTTTGATTTAAAAGTGCGTGTGATATCTCAGGCCATGACCAAAGCGTACTCATATTAACTCAGTGTCCAAAACCGTCAGCGAACTAGCCAAAGTAGCCTACACGGGTTTGTTTGTGGGCGCGATCTTTGCCCTGATTCTTAGAAGCCGGCAAATTGCTAAGACTCCCAGATTAGCTAATAGGCCGTAACTGCAAATAATTTGACCAATTAATCGTTAAAAACACATACACGCCTTGCCCCTCTGCGAGCCCGGCGATTTAAACGATAGAATTCATGGGGTTATCGCCTGTAAATGGCTGGCACTATTCCTTGATTGTGTGTCAAAAGCTCACAGTAAATGTACACTTGTGTATACCGGTTGGACGTTCGTTTGAGCCAACCCCACCTATTTTGAGGACACCCTATGAGTAACGACGCTGCTATTGCTAAGCAGAGCTTTTTTAACCGGGCTGGACAATGGATTACGGCGACTCGCAACTTTGTAGTAAATGCTTTTTTTGTCCTTGCCACGCTTTTCGTTTTAGCCGCGTTAGTCGGCAGTTGCGACAGCGAAGATGTGCCGAAAGACAGCGCGTTGTTTATTAATCCAACCGGCCAGTTGGTAGAACAACCTTCTCCACCATTGAGTTTTCCTGATGTGTTATTCCAATCTGGCCCAGTACAAGAAACCGCGATAAACAATGTCTTGGATGCAATCAATCTCGCCGCGACGGACGACGACATTAAAATTATTGTGCTTGATCTGGACGAACTCAGCTATGCCTCCTCAGCCCAAGTACTCCGGCTTGGTGCGGCCCTAGAAGCGTTTAAAGAACGCGGCAAAGAAGTCATCGCTTATGAAGAATATTTTCAACAATTTCAATATCATATAGCCAGTTACGCGACTGAACTTTATATGCACCCTATGGGTCAAGCGTTGCTGAGCGGGTATGGCGGCAACAATCTCTATTTCAGAGAAATGCTGGAAAAATTATCCGTCAATGTGCACGTGTTTCGGGTAGGCGGGTTTAAATCGGCAGTCGAGCCCTTCACGCGTGATGATATGTCCGAAGAAGCAAAACTCGCTAACCAGACCCTATACAACGGTCTCTGGAGATATTTGGTTGAGGATATAGCAGATAACCGGCAACTCCCTGTTGCTGACATCGAGGCCTACAGCCAACAATTTAGTTTGCTGCTTGATAAAGCCGGCGGTGACATGGCCCGAACCACGCTTGAAGCCAAGTTAGTGGACGAATTACTCACCCGCGACCAGATACGTGCGCGTATTGCTGACAAGGTAGGCTGGCTTGAAGAAAATGAACGACTAAATGCCATTGGTATGGACAACTATTTGCGCTTGCGCCAAGCGCTTCCAGCTATTCCCGGTGATAATCAAATCGCGGTCTTGGTTGCCCAGGGCACCATAATGGAAGGCGAAGGGGCCGGCGTTGCAGCAGCAGATACCCTGGTAAGGAAAATCCGCAATGTGCGCAACAATGATCAAATCAAAGGTTTGGTCCTGCGGGTCGACTCGCCGGGGGGCAGCGCTTTTGCTTCGGAACTCATTCGTCAGGAATTGGAGCTATTGCAGATTGCGGGTAAACCCGTAGTTGCCTCGTTTGGCAGTGTCGCGGCATCTGGCGGTTATTGGATTTCCGCCACGGCGGATGCCATTGTTTCAGAACCTACGACCATTACAGGATCTATTGGAATTTTTGGTGTCGTTCCCAGCTTCGAAAATGCCTTGGATCGACTGGGCATCCACAGTGATGGGACAGGCACCACGCCACTCACCTCGATTGATCCTTTAGCGGGTTTAAATGACGAGTTTAAATCGATCCTACAAAGCAATATCGAATTCGGTTACCGACAGTTCACAGACCTCGTAGCTCGAGGCCGCAACATGGAACCCGAGGCGGTAGAGGCCATAGCACAAGGGCGAGTATGGCAAGGCGACAAGGCTTTCGAATTGGGTCTGGTAGACGCGTTGGGCGACACTCAGGTCGCCATAGAGAAAGCAGCAGAACTCGCTGAGTTAAGCGATTGGTCGGTCCGCTACTTGGAAGATCCGCTTGATCCTCGGGATGAATTTATTCGCCAGCTTATGGAATCCGTGGAGCTTGATCTTGTTCAGCAATCACCGAAAAATCGTTTGCTCAGTCACGCCGCGGACTTACTCGAGCAGACCTTTGCACCCCTTGGCTATTTAAGCGATCCACGCCAAACTTATGTTGTTTGCTTGGAATGTACAGCGGGTAAATTCTGATCAATCGGCTTTGATCTTGTGCCAATAGGTTCGTGTCATCTGCTTAACCTCCTTGCGCATCATTAAGATGCCAATGAGGTTAGGCAAGGTCATAAGCGCCACGGTGATCGCAGAAATAAGCCATATGAGGCTCGTGTCGGCGATGGTGGCCACAAAAAAACCGCCCACGTACAACATGCGATAGGGCGTAACCCAGCGGGTTCCTAGCAAATACACCACAGCCCGATCACCATAATATGACCAAGCAATTGCAGTTGAGAACGCGAACAGCACGAGGCCTATGGTGACCAGATACTCGCCGTAGGATCCAAGAAAGCTACTTGAGAACGCGCGCGCGGTTAGTGGTACAGAATGCAGTAAAGATTTGCCGGACAAGCTTACACCCGCCTCGACCAGGTTGCCTTCTTCCACTCTTATTGTGCCGCTAAAGCCTTTATTCTGTTTAGCTGCTTTTACGTCCTCGGCAATAGACCGATTGTGCAGGACAGTAATGTTGGTCAAGTCCAATTGACCATTAACCACCTCAATAACACCGCTATAAGGTCGCACCGGGTCATTCGCTGGCGGCACCAGATCCAAGTGCGCGGCCAGTTGTTTGACATGGGCTGAATTTGCCTCATCGTACTGACCCATAACTATTTCGGTATCAAAAGCACTGAAATCGTTTTCAAACTTCTCTTTCCATACTCCGGAGGAAAGGATTACCAGACCGGTCAGCGTACAAATTATTAACGTGTCGATAAATGGCTCAAGAATAGACACCATACCCTCGGCAACCGGTTCCTTAGTGCGCGCCGACGCATGGGCAATAGGCGCAGAGCCTTGGCCTGCTTCGTTCGAGTAAAGCCCGCGGTTGACGCCTCGATTAAATGCATAAGCAAACGACGCGCCTAGGAATCCGCCCGCGGCCGCAGATCCGGTGAAAGCGTTTGCAAAAACTGCGATGAATGACGGTATAACGTTATCGTAATGGGTGACTAAAACTGCGATGGCACCTAAGGCATACAATAGACCCATAAGTGGGACTAAGGTTGCCGCTACCGCAGCGATGCGCTTTATGCCGCCAACAATGACGAAACCCAGCAGCAACGCCAATATGCCACCCGTGAGGTAGCTGGGGATAGCGAAAGAGGTTTCAATTCCAGCCGCCATATTGTTGGCTTGAGGCATGTTGCCGGAGCCGAAAGAACTGATCACGGTAGCCACCGCAAAAAAAACCGCCAGCCATTTTAGATTAAGGCCATGTTCCATGTAATGCATCGGCCCGCCGACCATGAAACCCCGATCGTCTTCTTTGCGGTATTTATGGCTTATTGAGACTTCAACAAATTTAGTCGTCATACCGACGAATGCAGTCGCCCACATCCAAAACAATGCGGCAGGGCCGCCAAGGAATATCGCAAAGGCAACGCCGCCGATATTGCCGGTACCCACAGTACCCGACAGCGCCGTGGACAACGCCTGAAAGTGACTGGTGTCACCCGGGTCTTCTGACTTAGAGAAACGGCCGAACAACACCGCCCAAGCGTGGCGAAAAAACCGCAGCTGCGGGAAACCGAGGTAAAAGGTGAAAAATACGCCGACACCCAAGAGAAGTATGGGAAAGTAAGCGGCGCTGCCGAGGAGCCCATCAAAAAATTCAAGTACTGCGGTCAACATCTACCTAGGTCCTCCATCACGAATAAGTCAACTATGCTGCGAGCTGGTATCGTTTAATCAAACAATGCGCCATGCATGACGTAATAGAGCTCGTTCTGTTCCATCACACCCCGAACTTTTACTGCATTGAGCCCGATAGCATAAGCGGCTACGTCCTCGCCGGCGTGCGTTTCAGAATACATTGGAACTGTGGCGAGTTGCTGATAGTCAACGTCCTCTGTGTCGATCTTTGATAGATCAAGCCGGCGTTTTTTGTAACCGCCACCATTAGCGTAACTTAAGGTGGTATACGGAAGGCCAGTGGCATCCTTAGCAAATTCTCGTTTAGCCGCCGTTTCAGTTGCAGAATCATCCCCTCCTAAATTACCTTCGGCAGGCAACTCAACTAGCCCTAGAATCGGGTTGCCGCGGCGTGGGTAGCCGTTGATGGTCATCGTGTGACTGTGATCGGCCGTTACCAGAACTAGTGTCTCTCGCAAGTTCGCATTATCAACGACCCATTGGACAGAATCAGACAGCATTACCGTATCGACCAAGGCCCGATAAGCATTGCCCGCGTGATGTGCGTGATCGATACGTCCAGCTTCGATGAGCAAAAAGTATCCATCCTTGGATTTCTGCATTTCTGCCAACGCAACCTTAGTCATCTCCAACAGGGATGGCTCCCCCCCTCGATCTTTGGATCGGTCTGCTTCGAATTTCATGTGAGATGGCTCAAACAAACCGAGCCATTGACCAGGTGGCGCCTCCAAACTAGATCCCTCGCTTCCTAGATCTAAAAAATCTTTGCGATTCCAGACGTATTTACGATGCGTCGAGCGGGCAAGCCACTCCTCAACTAGATTGCGACCGTCGTTTCGCTTGCCGCCCCATTCTTTATACTCAGGATCTGCTTGGCTTATCGGAAAAAATTGTGCCCGGCCCCCACCGAAGATTACGTCTGGACCATCACCGTGATTAGTTTCAATAAGCTGTAGCGCTATATCTTGACAACCAGCATCGCGAGCAGCATCCGGCAGGCTGGAACTGTCCTCCCAGTTTCTATTTGCACTATGAGCGTAGGCGCCAGCAGGGGTGGCATGAGTAATTCTTGCTGTAGATACAATACCTGTACGCAGGCCTTTATCCTCAGCTAGCTCCGCGAGACTGGTCAACCTCGCCTTAAGCGCGGCGTCGCAGTTGTCCCTTTCCGCGCTCGCATTGATTCCGATAACTCCGATACGCGTCTTCTGTCCGGTCATTATCGCAGTAATGGTTCCGGCGCTGTCAGCGACCTGTGCGTCTGTGTTGTAGGTCTTTATGAGGGCTACGTTGTCAAATTTGTCAAACGCGAGATCGTACTCCTCCCCGGCAAGGCCCTGCTGCTGCCCGGCAAAAATTCTTGCGGCAGTGACCGTACTAATACCCATACCATCACCTAGAAAAAATATGACATTTTTCGCTGCCGCCATTGGCGCGGTTAAAAGCGCTAAGCTTGCAGAAATACCAACAATTACTTTGTTCACTATTGCCCGCCTTTTACTCATCCCGTGTAACAAATACCTAACTTATGCGGTTCGGCTAATCGAGCGCATTGTGACAAATTCCTCGGCGGCAGTGGGATGAATACCCACTGTCGCATCGAACTGGGCCTTGGTTGCACCCGCGACCATGGCAACACCAAGCCCCTGAGTAATCTCCCCAGCATCAGGGCCCACCATATGAATACCTATAACCACATCGTCGCTGCGACGAACGATCATTTTCAAATAGGTGCGCTCGTCGCGACCACTCAGGGTGTGCCTCATGGGCTTAAAGTCGCTTTCATAAATATCCAGATCACCCCCATGCTCTGCAACGGCTTCTGCTTCGGTAAGGCCTACAGTACCGATATTCGGTTGGCAAAATACCGCGGTGGCAATGTTCTGATAGTTCAGGCGTTTTTTCGGGTTATCGGTAAATAGGTTATTGGCGATACACATGCCTTCTTCGATAGCGACCGGGGTAAGCTGGACGCGATCCGTCACATCGCCGATGGCGTAAATATTCTCCGCACTGGTTTGATAGTACTCATCCACCAAAACCTTGCCATTATCGCCTAATGCGACGCCTGCATTTTCAAGGCCAAGCCCCGCCGTCTTAGGTTTGCGACCGGTGGCGTAGAGCACTAAATCGGTAGTATGCTGGCTGCCGTCTGCCATGGTGAGTGTGTAGCGACTCTGGCCTTGTGCATCAGCTTCTTCGTCAATTTGCGCAACGTTGTTGTTAAACAACAAATTAATGTGTTTTTTCTGTATCTCTTCTTTCACGAATGCTCGCACCGAGTCATCAAAGCCACGGAGAAATAGATCACCGCGATACACGAGAGTTGTGCGAGCACCAAGGCCAGCAAAGATGCCTGCAAATTCCACCGCAATGTAGCCACCGCCTACAATGACGACGTCTTTGGGAAATTCCGGCAGATAAAATGCTTCATTAGAAGTAATAGCGTGTTCACTGCCGGGGAATTCTGGTACTACAGGCCAACCACCCGTAGCAACGAGGATATATTTGGCGGTGACCTTCTGCTCGCCGACTTGAATAGTATGTGCGTCGATGAGCGTCGCATGGGCCTCAAATAAGGTCACCCCCGCCCCTTCAAGTAAATTACGGTAAATCCCATTAAGTCTTTCTATTTCTTTAGTTTTATTGTCTCGTAATGTCGCCCATTCGAAGTTTTCTTGACGCACCTGCCAGCCATACGCAGATGCATCCTCAAAGTCCTCAGAGAAATGCGAGCCATAGACGAATAACTTCTTCGGCACGCAGCCGACGTTGACGCAGGTCCCGCCTAAAAACATAGATTCTGCTACTGCTACCCGGGCCCCATAAGAAGCAGATATTCGGCTCGCCCGCACGCCACCAGAACCGGCGCCAATAACAAATAAATCGTAGTCAAAATCCATAATGCCCTTGTACAAATAAAAAACTGCACCGGCACCCTAAGCAAGATCGTACTGGGGTGCAATCGTCGTATTAGTTTCTCTACAATACGCTCCGGCGATCGCTCAACCACCCTCTTTATTTTAGGACAATTATGAAGGTCTCAATTTTTGGAACAGGCTATGTCGGCCTGGTGACCGGCACCTGCTTTGCCGAAATGGGCAATGACGTGCTGTGTGTTGATATTGATGAAGCCAAGGTCGAAGCTTTGCGTAATGGCCACATTCCTATTTTTGAACCCGGGCTTGAGGATTTAGTAACCGCAAATGTGACCAAAAAAAACCTGCAGTTCAGCACAGATATTGCAGCCGGTGTGGAGCATGGCGACATAATCTTTATTGCTGTGGGAACGCCCGAGGGTGAAGACGGCTCTGCAGATCTGCAGTACGTGCTGTCTGTTGCTAACAGCATTGGCGAGCATATGAGCGCGACAAAAATCATCGTCGACAAGTCCACAGTACCTGTCGGTACCGCCGATCAAGTGCAAGCAACGGTTGCGCAGGCATTAGCAAACCGAGACAGCGAGATTCCCTTTCATGTGGTTTCCAACCCGGAATTCCTCAAAGAAGGCGCAGCCATCAATGATTTCATGAAGCCCGACCGAGTAGTGATCGGCTCGGACAGCGACGAAGCTGCCAGACAATTAGAGCAGCTCTACGCGCCGTTTAATCGTAATCACGACAAGATCGTGCATATGGATGTGCGCTCGGCAGAACTTACCAAGTACGCCGCCAACGTTATGCTGGCCACCCGCATCAGCTTAATGAATGAATTTGCCAATCTGGCCGATCGATTGGGGGCAGATATAGAGGCGGTGCGTCGCGGCATCGGCACAGATCCCCGCATAGGCTATAACTTTATCTACGCAGGCACCGGCTACGGCGGCTCCTGCTTTCCTAAGGACGTTAAAGCGCTCATCCATACGGCAGAAAATGTTGGCTATGACGCAAAGATCACACGCAGTGTTGAGGCCGTGAACGCGGTGCAGAAACGCACACTGTTCGACAAGCTCATGCAACATTTTGAGGGCAATATTGCCGGGCGTACCTTTGCCTTATGGGGGCTCGCCTTCAAACCAAATACCGACGATATGCGCGAAGCGCCCAGTGAAACGTTAATTCAATTGATCACCGGTGCCGGTGCCCATATCCGCGCTTACGATGCGGAAGCCGCGGAAACTGCTCAGCGCTTGTTTAGCAACAACGACAAGCTAAGCATTTGCAGCAGCAGTGAAGAAACCTTAACCGACGCGGATGGCGGTCCGGCCGATGCACTACTGATTGTTACCGAGTGGAATGAATTCCGCAGCCCTGATTTCACCCAACTGAAAAGCGCGCTTAAACAACCGGTGATATTTGATGGGCGTAATTTATATGACCCCAAACGCCTAGCTGAACTGGGCTTTTACTATTATTCCATTGGTCGCCCAAGCATCGACCCAAACTAACTAAGCGAGCATAGGCTCGCACGACACTTGATACTGTATAAATATACAGTTATCTTTTCTGGCCGTAGTAAAAGACAGTGTCATGCGCGCGCTCAAAAAACCTTCTCGCCCGATCAATCCACAGGACTTACTGAAACACCCTCTACTATGGCGGGGCCGACAACTCACACAACCTGAAAGCCAACCAACTGTGCACAGCGGCTTTAACCGTTTAGATAAACAGCTACCCGGACATGGCTGGCCGCTGGGGGGGCTGACGGAATTGCTGTTAACCCATGCAGGTATAGGCGAGCTACGATTGTTACTGCCTGCTTTGACCACGCTCCAAAACCATCCACACAACCGCTGGAGTATATGGATCAACCCACCCTTTGTACCCTATGCACCGGCACTACAGGCTGCAGGGATCGATCCTCGGCAGCTTTTACTCGTACACCCAAAAACCACTGAGGACTTTCTTTGGGCGCTGGAAGCCGCCTGTAAATCTGTATCCTGCGGTGCAGTACTGGCATGGCCCGTTGCGGATAAACTTAAGCCCCGCGATACCCGGCGCATTCAAATAGCCGCCAAGCAGGGTCAAACCTTAGCCTGCTTATTTCGCCCTTTAGCCCAGCGTCATAGCAACAGCATGGCCGAACTGCGGTTAGCTCTACATCCGGGTAAACATTCACAACACCTACTCGTAGACATAGTTAAGCGCCGTGGCGGTTGGCCTATCGAGCAGTTGCACTTAACCCTTACCGATGCAACTCGTTCTGTGCATACCGATGCAAAGCATGTGCAGGCGCTGTTTAGAGACTGGCAGGTGAGTCAACGACGCCAAGTCGCAATGCATTCGCAGGCGACAGAAAAAGATAACTCTGCACTGGCAGTAACAATCGAGGGCAATCTGCATAAAGTGCCAAGGCCAACAACCGGACATGCATTGCATTAGCGCCTTCATGCTCTGGCTTGCACTGCATTTTCCCCAACTGCCGTTAGAGGCATTTACAGCTTCGAGTTACATCGCAGGCGGTCAAACCGCGCAAATTGTGTTGGCGCAAAACCGTGTGCACTTAGCGAATGCTGCAGCAATATCGGCAGGCATCGTGCCAGGTTGCTCATTAGCTACTGCACACAGCATCGAACCCTCTTTAGAGCATTTCCGGCGCGACCCAAACAGAGAAGCCACCGAGCTGCAGAAATTGGCAGAGAGCCTCTACTGCTTCAGCAGCCTAGTCAGCCTTGCCCCACCCGATAGCATTGTTCTAGAAATACATGGCAGCTTAAAACTTTATACCCAAGCAGATTTACTGATAGCGACAAAAGAGTTATGCCAAAAACTAGGATTTACCTGTTTAGTCGGCACGGCAACCACAGCGACTGCGGCCATTACGCTAGCCCGCAGCCAAAGTCGGCAGCTTAATGATGTTGCATTGAGCCACTGTGGCCTTGAGCACCAGCACATTAAACACCAAGTTATTGAGCAACTGGCGAACATGGGTTTGCACACACTAGGTGCTTTATTGTCACTGCCCAGAGGCGAAGTGGCCCAGCGCTTTGGTAAAGAGCTGGTATTCTATTTAGACAAGCTAGAGGGTAAGCGCCGCGAACCCCGCAAAGCGATCCAGCCGGCTGAAACGTTCGAGCGCAAATTACATCTGCTGCAACCAATAGCGAACAAACAGCATCTGTTCGAAGGGCCAATGTCAAAGCTGAGTTTAGAACTGCAGCAATGGCTAATTGGCCATCAACTGGGGTGCGAGAAACTCACTTGGCGCTTCGTCGAGCACAGCACCAATGCCAGCACTCTGCATGTTCGTTTTACTCAAGGCAAACAACACCAGTTGGAGTTGTTGTCGGTGAGCCAATTGCAACTTGACCAAGCCACCCTCCCCGCGGATGTCCTCAGCGTTGAACTAAAACTCACTTCAAGTACACCTTGGTCAGCACAGTCGAAGGATTTTTTTTCAGCAACGCAAGACGCCAATAGCAGCGGTCAGAATATTGGCGAATTGGTCGATGCATTAAGCGCTCGACTAGGGCCTCAGGCATGCCAACAAATTCACGACGATAGCCAGCACACCCCAGAACACGCGTGGCGCTTTCAGGCGGTTCTACAGCCAACGCGCTCGACAACGGTTAAACCGCACACTCAAGCCAGCCGCCCCTTATGGCTATTGCCTCGGCCTCACCCGGTTAACGCCGCAGAACTGCAATTACTGCAAGGACCTGAACGTATTCAAAGCGAGTGGTGGCTCAACAGCGAGGCCCGGGATTACTACATTGCTCAACATAGCAGTGGTGCACTGTGCTGGGTTTATTGCCCTTGTACTATTTTTAATGAACCGCAAAGCCATGAATTTTATCTGCATGGCTACTTTGCATAACGCTCCTTAAAAGCATGAGCAATAAGGACATACAATTTGCGGAACTGCATTGCCTAAGCAATTACAGCTTTCTGCGGGGCGCTTCACACCCTGAAGAACTCGTGATGCGCGCCCATGAACTGGGTTACCAAGCTTTAGCGCTCACTGATGAATGTACTTATTCCGGTTTAGTTAAAGCCCATGTTGCGGCGGAAAAACTCAAGATAAAACTTATTGTTGGCGCTGAATTCAGTTTCAAAGCCGAGTCTCAGAGCGTCGACACAGACGAAAAACTAATTTTACTTGCACCCACACGCAGCGCCTACGGCCAATTGTCTGCATTCATCAGTACCTTGCGCCGGCGCTCAAACAAAGGCCGTTACGACGCCTGGCTTAACGACTTTAGTTTTGGCCTAAAAGACTGCATTGCACTCTGGGTACCCAGCCAGCAGGCGATTGATTTACAAATTGCGCTTGGCAACCAAGTTAAAGCTGCGCTGCCAAAACTTTGGCTTGCATTAGAGCTGTTCCATGATGGCCATGATTTAGATAAAACCGCCCACATATTAACGCTGTCTTCGCGCTTACAGTTGCCCATAGCAGCTGCTAACAATGTTCATACCCATATACGAGAGCGCCAGCCCCTGCAGGACATTCTTACTGCCATACGGCATAAAACAACGCTAAATGAGCTTGGGCATCAAGCATTCAACAACAGCGAGCGCACCCTGCGATCAGTAGACGAGCTCACAAGCATTTACCCCGTTGAGCTGCTGAATGAAACCATGCGCATTGCTGAGCAATGTCAGTTCAACATGCGTGAATTACGCTATGAATACCCCAAAGATTTAGTGCCACCCCATCTCACCGCAGCGCGGTATCTACGCCAATTAACATTTGCAGGAGCCGCCAAGCGTTGGCCTGAGGGCATACCGAGCGACACTTTAGCGTTGATAGAAAAAGAACTGATGCTGATTGGCAAACTCAACTACGAACATTATTTTTTAACCGTGCAAGACATTGTGGAATTTGCGCGGAGCAGAAATATTTTGTGTCAAGGTCGAGGCTCTGCAGCAAATTCAGCGGTTTGCTATTGCTTGTTCATTACGGAAGTTGACCCGGCGCGCATGCATTTATTATTTGAACGCTTTGTGTCTATGGAACGTAACGAGCCGCCGGATATCGATGTAGATTTTGAACACGAACGTCGCGAGGAAGTCATTCAGTATATCTATACCCGCTACGGGCGCGAGCGCGCAGCACTCGCCGCAACATTAGTCACCTATCGTCCACGCAGTGCGATCAGGGATGTTGGTAAAGCTCTAGGTTTTGATCTGGATGCGCTTGAGCTATTGGCAAAATCTCTAGCCTGGTGGGATAAGAATCAAGACATCAGCGAACGCTTACGCAGTATCGGTATCGACCCTGACAGCGTTAAGGCCCAACACTTTGTGCGCTTTATAAGTGCGATTATCGGTTTTCCACGCCATCTCTCACAGCATGTAGGCGGCTTTGTTATTGCCAGCGGCCCAGTTACTCAATTGGTACCTGTTGAAAATGCCGCCATGGCTGAGCGCACGGTTATTCAATGGGACAAAGAAGATCTTGAGGTGCTGGGCTTACTAAAAGTCGATATTCTTGCCTTGGGTATGCTTACCGCTATCCGTAAAGCTCTGGATCTTTGCAATGCTGATCCACAGCAAACGGATCCGTTAACTATACAAGGTATCCCTGCCGAAGACCCAAAGACCTACGACATGTTGCAACAAGGCGACAGCATTGGTGTCTTTCAAGTGGAATCCCGTGCGCAAATAGCGATGTTGCCGCGCTTAAAACCAAAATGCTTCTACGATCTGGTTATTGAAGTTGCCATCGTCAGACCAGGCCCAATACAGGGTAATATGGTGCATCCCTACCTGCGCCGCCGACAGGGTCTAGAAAAACCAACTTACTTAAGCCCGGAGGTCGAGCGTGTCTTAGAACGGACGTTAGGCATCCCTATTTTTCAGGAGCAAGTGATTGAGTTGGCCATGGTGGCGGCCGGATTCAGCGCCGGCGAAGCGGACCAATTAAGGCGCGCCATGGCGGCCTGGAAACGACGCGGCGGATTGGAGCAATTCCGCCACAAACTAGTCACGGGTATGCGAGCACGAGGTTACAACCAAGATTTCGCCGAACGCCTGTTCAACCAAATTAAAGGATTTGGCGACTATGGTTTCCCAGAGTCGCATGCCGCCAGCTTTGCGCTATTGGTGTATGTATCAGCCTGGCTGAAAAAGCACAAACCTGCCGCGTTCTACTGCGGCTTATTGAATAGCCTACCTATGGGGTTCTATTCACCCTCACAGTTAATCCAAGATGCCGAGCGCCACGGTATAGAGATTCGCCCCATAGATGTCCGCATAAGTCAGTGGGACCACACTCTGGAAGGCATTAAACCAACAGAATCGAATGGAATTTCACATAGGTGGGCGCTGCGCTTAGGCTTACGCTTGGTTAAAGGGTTAAGCAATGCGCAAGCTGAGCGCATCATGCAGGCTCAAGCCGTGGCGGCAATTAAGGACAGCCAAGATCTAGCCACACGCGCCCAACTCAGCAATCAACAACTGGGCTTTCTAGCCCGCGCAGGCGCATTAGCTAATCTTATCGGCCACCGGCATCAGGCCCATTGGGAAGTTGCTGGAATTACTCCACCATTACCCATTCAACACAGCCCAATAACGCAAAAAACGGCTACAACCCACTTACAGCCGCCCACTCAGCATAAAGACATGCTCGACGATTATCGCTATACCGGACTAACCTTGGGCGCACACCCAATGGCGCTGCTGCGTAACCATGATGACTTTTTAGAATTTTGCACAGCAGAACAGTTAACGCAAAAACGCCCGGGGCAGCTTGTACGCATTGCCGGACTGGTTACCGGGCGGCAGCGTCCGGGCACCGCCAGCGGTGTGGTTTTTCTAACTCTGGAAGATGAAACCGGCAATATTAATGTCATTATTTGGGCGAGCATCATGACCCGCTTTCATGCCGAACTACTGCAAAGTCCGCTACTGCAAATCACAGGAGTCGTGGACCGGCAAGTCCTGGGGATACCC
>ERZ802819.1154-NODE-1154-length-16747-cov-8.02109_pt1 | contig 16747 bp, 15 predicted proteins | sample MGYA00345647_ERZ802819 | MGnify/ENA primary metagenome ERZ802819 (study PRJEB30503, sample SAMEA104212355) | marine metagenome | biome: Westerlies Biome; feature: [SRF] surface water layer (ENVO:00010504) within the epipelagic zone...; material: water... | reverse complement strand
CCTACAGAAGCGGCCATGGCGACCGCCTATCATCTGCTCGCCAGCACTAACGATCCGGTGGCAAAGGCGGCCATGGAGGAAACGGTTACGGTTTTGGTGCCCATACAAAATCCTGATGGACGGGATCGCTTTGTGCATCACTTCGAAATGGCAAGAGGCCCCATGGCGAGCGCAAATATGGACAGCGCAGAGCACAACGAGCCATGGCCGAGAGGCAGAACGAATCACTACTTGTTCGATTTGAATAGAGACTGGTTTGCTCAAACCCAGCCAGAGGTCCGTGCGCATGCCAGGGCATTTCTAGAGTGGATGCCGGTCGCTTTTGTGGACGCCCACGAGATGGGCTCTGATTCGACTTATTTTTTTGCGCCTGAGGCAGAGCCCTACAATCCGTTCATCACAGCCGAACAGCGCGCCGCGCTGATTATGTTTGGTAAAACTAACGCACAACGATTTGATGATCTCGGCATCGATTATTTCACCCGTGAAGTTTTCGATGCGTTTTACCCTGGCTATGGCGCCAGTTGGCCGATTTATCATGGCGCAATTGCCATGACTTACGAGCAAGGATCGGCACGAGGGTTGGTTGCAACCCGTTATGACGGTTCTCAACTCACCTATGCGGAAACGGTCAGGAATCACTTTGTCGCTTCTTTGGCGACGATCGAAACTGTAGCCGGTAATCGACAAAAGTTACTGCGACAATTTTACGAGTACCGGCGCTCTGCCATAGACATTGGAATGAAGGGGAAAACCAAGTCCTACATTTTTACCGACGACGCGGGTTCCGACGCGGGGTTTATCATGGCGCAGAATTTGTCACAGCAGGGCATAGAGGTCAGACAATCCTTAGAAAGTTTTCGGCTATGCGGCCAAAACTTTGATGCCGGCAGTTACTTTCTAAATCTGGATCAACCCGCAAGCCGTCTGATTCAAACGTTGGTGGAAAAACAAGTCGATCTTCCCGCGGAATTTCTTCGCCTAGAAACGGAGCGGTCGGAAAAAAGACAGGCTAGCCAGATTTACGATGTAACGGCATGGTCTTTGCCCTTGATGCACGGCGTGGAGACTAAAAGCTGCGCACGTCTGGTAACAGCTCCGAGCAAAGCGATCACCGACGCGTCGATTTGGCAAAGTTTTGCGCCTTCTAGGCAGGCAAAGTTAGCTTACTTAGTGCCCTGGGGTTCACGCGCCTCGGGGCTGTTTCTAACGAAAGCGTTGCGCGCCGGTGCTCACATAAAGAGCTCGAACCTGGCCTTTAAGCATCAGCAACGCCGGTATGGGCGGGGCACGCTGATCATTAATGTGCATAGCAATGATCCTACGATTCACGACGTCATGCAGCGGCTCGCTACCGAAACGAGCGCGGAGATAGTTGCCGTCGATGACAGCTGGGTGTCTGAAGGCCCTAATTTCGGCAGCGGGAACGTCATCATCATGCAAGCGCCCAAAATTGCATTGCTGTGGGACGAGCCAACGAACGCATATAGCGCCGGCAGTACAAGATATCTGTTAGAACAGATATTTGAATACCCCGTAACGGCAGTGCGAACCCAATCATTAGGGCGCATTGACCTGGCGCAGTTTGACGTGCTGCTTATGCCCGATGGTCGGCATGCCCGTTATCTGTCCGCTCTGGGTAAGAGTTTTCGTGAGGCGCTCCGTCGATGGGTGAGCAACGGTGGTGTACTTATTTCGTTGGATGATGCGACTTCCTTTCTTGCGCACCCGGATGTCAATCTTCTATCAATCCGGCGCGAGCGCTTGGCTAGCGACTTACGGACAGAAGCAGCAGTTCAAGCGAAAGATAAATACAAGGGCGGCTCTGCAGTTGAAGATTCAGACTCGCTATTTGTCGCCGGATCCGTGCTGGATGCAAAGTCACTCAAGGCTTATACCGCGCCGCAGACCCCCAACCCCAAAAGCGTTGCAGGCGCCATTGCGCGCGCCGAGGTTGAACCTGATCACTGGTTATCGGTTGGTTTGAAGGAGGAATTACACCCACTCGTTACGGGTTCAGCGATCTATACGCCTCTCCGCGAGGATCAGGGTGCAAACGTAGTGCGTTTTGCGGCCGCAGACCAGCTGTTGGCGAGTGGCTTTATGTGGGACTGGAATCGGCAACAACTTGCGCACAAACCTTACGTGGTAGCTCAGGCAAAGGGCTCGGGCATGGTCATCGGTTTTACTCAAGATCCAAATTTTCGCGGTCAGCAGCATGCACTCAATCTTTTGTTTGTGAATGCAATTTTCCGCGGCTGCAGCCAAGCACAAGCAGGTGGTTAGGCCTCAAAGAGTGCTCCACCAGGATTCTTATAGAATATATTGCACTTAACGGCGCGCTGACCTTAGCTGGTTTCTCCGGCGGGGTACTGCTGCCAACGCGTTAGCAATTCAGGACCAACTGCCTTATACGGAACCGCCCTTTTGGTACTACCCGACTAGGCAATCGCTGGGCGCTGCCTTGTTGGCTGGGGGAGACTCCGTAGGTGCGGAAGGAGTTTTTCGAGAGGATCTTAAAATGCACCCACATAATGGCTGGTCGATGTTCGGATTGGCGCAAAGCCTTGATGCTCAGGGTAAAGAGCAGGAAGCTGCAGGGGTTCGAGAAAAATTTGCAATGTCGTGGCAGTTTGCCGATGTGGAACTAAAGGCTGCGATCTTGTGAGGTAAGAAACGAACAAGGTAGGCGCTTGAGAGTCCCGCTACGCCAAATCGCGGGAGCCGGGGCCCGCGCCAAATTCCGAGATATTGATTCTATAGGCCGCCTAAGCAGACATATTTGATTTCAAGGTAGTCGTCGAGTCCGTACTTGGAGCCTTCACGGCCATTGCCCGACTCTTTGACGCCACCAAACGGCGCCATTTCGTTAGAGATAATGCCTTCGTTGATGCCCACCATTCCGTATTCTAGGGACTCTGCGACGCGGATCATCTGTCCCGTGTCGTTGGTATAGACGTAGGCGGCGAGACCGGCTTGAGTGTTGTTTGCTAGTCTGATCGCGTCCGCCTCATCGCTGAAACGCACGAGCGGTGCAATAGGTGCAAAAATTTCTTCTGCGCAAATAGACATCTGTTCTTTGACGTCGGTGAGAATCACCGGTTGTACGAAATTGCTGCCTTCGTAATCTTCGATTGCGGCAGGCCAGTAAATTTTCGCACCGTCTTCTAACGCCTGGTTTAGGCGGGTTTGGGTGTCATGGGCTGCCTTGCTATGAATCAGTGGCCCGATTGTGGTCTGGGGATCCATACCATCTCCAACGACCAGTTTTTCGGTGGCGATTTGCAAAGCTTTGGCAAAGTCATCGTAGATGTTTGCTTGCACGAGGATTCGGTTCGCGCAGACACACGTTTGACCCGAGTTACGGAATTTTGATGCCATCAAACCGTTCACGGCTGCGGGAATATCGGCATCGCCGAAAATAATAAAAGGAGCGTTCCCACCAAGTTCCATAGAGGTGCGTTTCATCGTCGCGGCGCAGTCTGCGGTGAGTTTTTTTCCGACTGCAGTGGAGCCGGTAAACGTTAATTTGCGCACTTTGTTGCTACCGGTCAGGGTCTCTCCGATCTCAGCAGTTTTACCGCAAAGTATATTGATGACGCCGTCAGGAATACCCACAACGTTGGCGTAGTGGGCTAATGCCAATGCCGACAATGGTGTTTCGTTTGCGGGCTTGCACACGGTAGTGCAGCCGGATGCAATTGCCGGAGCGATTTTTCGCGCCAACATTGCATTAGGAAAATTCCAGGGCGTGATGCAGCCCACCACACCCACGGGTTGCTTGATTGTGAATATGCGCTTGTCTGCTCCCGGAGCAGGGATCACGTCGCCGTAAATCCGTTTGGCTTCCTCTCCAAACCATTCGATATAACTAGCGCCATAAGTGATTTCGGCTTTGGCCTCTTTAAAAGGTTTGCCTTGCTCTATGGTCAGGAGGGTTGCCAAGGTTTCTGCGTTTGCTGTAATTATTTCGAACCAGGCGCGCATCAGCCGAGCTCTCTCTTTGGCTGGCGTCGCGCTCCATAGCGCCAGGGCGCCATGGGCTGCAGAAATCGCCTGTTCCGTCTCCTTACTGCCGCAGTTTGCCACCGCTGCGATGACGTTGTCGTTGGCAGGGTTCAACACGTCAAATGTTGAACGATCCATCGCGTCGAGCCACTGACCTCCGATGTACGCTTGAGTGTGAAAACAGTCGAATGCTTCTATCATGAGGGGATGGTCCTTAAAAAACTGACTGATAGATCTCTAGAGCGCGTGCCTCAGTGATCTCGACCGGGTTGTTGATGAGCAACCTTTGCTGAAGCATGGCATCTTTGGCGAGGATCGGCAGATCTTGTTCGTTGATATTTAACTTGGAAAGACGTCGGGGTATTCCGACTTGGTCAATCAGATCGTCCAGTTTTTGAATAAAGGTTTCGGCCCGCTCGACCTCTGTCCCTCTGTGAGGCTCGGTGTTTGGTAAACAGTCGAGCAGTTCAGAGTATTCTGTGGATGCAACGACACTGTTTACTCTCAATACCGGCAACAAAACCAGCGCGTTGCTGAGCCCGTGGGGAATATGGAAGTGTCCGCCCAGAGGATAAGCAAGGGCGTGAATCGCGGCCACAGGGGCATTAGCAAAGGCTTGGCCTGCAAGAGAGGAGCCCAACAGCATATTTTGTCGAGCAATCAGATCACTACCGTCTTCGATTACTTTGGTGATGTTGTCGGACAATAAGATCAAAGCATGCTTGGCAAGGAGGTCTGAATAAAAATTCTTTTTTAACTTGGACGTATAGGCTTCTATAGCGTGGACCATCGCGTCGATCCCCGTAGCTGCGGTCACATGTGGTGGCAGTTTCAGCGTTAAATTCGCGTCAAGCACCGCGTAGTCTGGTAGTAGTTGACGCGAGATAACTCCGGTTTTGGTCGTTTCACCCGTGGTAACGATTGAAATCGGTGTTACCTCAGAGCCCGTACCAGCGGTCGTTGGGATCAGAATCAACGGTAGACGTGATCCCTTGATCTGTTCGATTCCGTAACAGTTTTTCAGCTCGGTCTCGCCGCCGGCCAGCACTGCGATTAGCTTGGCGACATCCATCGAACTGCCACCACCGAGACCGATCACACCATTTATGGCTTCGCTTTTGGCTACTTGCGCAGCAGCTTCGACAATATGGTCGGGTGGATCAGCCACGACATCGGAATAAAGCGTCACCTCGATGGCGTGCGAGCGCAGGTGTTCGACTATGGGTGCGATAACTCCTGCATCAATTAATCCCTGATCGGTCACCAGCATAATCTTGTTGGCGTTGAGCGAGTTGCAGAGTTCAGCCACCCGAGTCGAGGAGCCGATGCCGCAGATCAGTGTTTTGCAGGTGGAAAATTCGAAATCATTCATTGGCTTGCGTTCCTCTTGAACTGATTCTCACGTAATCTCGCCGTGGCGGTTTTGGATTGCCCAACGTCCTGAGGGGTCTTTATCCGCAAGTCGCAACAAGATCTGATCTAGCTTGGCGCCGACCGTGGTGGAATTGCGAATGCGCTCTATGTGCGGCCAAGTATGCTCTTCGCCGTCCAGGACCAATTCCAGAGCTTTTTCTGGCTGGATCTTGCCCAGCATGGCCGAAGGATTTACGAACCGCTGGGTCGGAATAACATTGACGTCGGCCGTATAGTCTTGCGTAAAGACGCTAAACCACATGCGCATGAGCATGTTGGTCGGATAGACATTTTGAACCATCGACTGGGCATAGGGATAAACAGCCTTCACCCACTCCTTGCTGGCACTTTGCCAAAAGTTGGCGAAGTCTTTCATAGGCCCATCAAATTTTTGCTCCTGCAAGCTCCACAAAATTAATGGGTTGGTTTGGCTAGTAATAAAAAAGTTGCAGCCGAATATACGTCGAAGCCGACTGATAGGCAGGTCGTCTGTAACTGAGCCGTCGACCCAAGAGCGTGAGCGAACATACGGCACCCGGTCGCCATCAACGCCTCGCGCGGCCAAGGTTACCGGACTGATAAGGCCCGGCACGGCGCAGGACGCTTGAATGCTTTCTCGCAATAATACATTGGGCGTTGTGATGGAATTGAGTGTTCGTGATTGCTGATGCATCTCCGCTGGCGATACCGAAACACAAAGATGCCGGCCGCTGCGCTGGAAGGCCTCTTCAAATGTGATGTCGGGAATCCAAGTTTCTACGATCGTGCGAATGTCTTCGCTATCGAGCCAATTCTCACGCTCGGTATAGTCCTCGTGCACCGAGTTGAACATTTCAAGCAGTGATTCAGAATTCAAAATAGCGTCTAGATTTGCATCGTTATGGCTGCAAACGATACCCGCAATAAGTGCACCTGCACTTGAGCCGGATATGACTTTTGGCAACAGGCCTTGGCTATGTAGAGCCATGCAAACGCCCATATGAAAAGGAGCGAGTGAACCGGCGCCGCTCAACATGAGAGCGCTGCGACCGTGTGCCCGCGACGCCCGATCAAAAAAAGCCTGCTTTGCATCTCGATCTAATTTGCTCGTGCTCAGGTCGTATATTTGCTCGAGTCCCTCGGCCAATTGTCCTACGTACTCACAGATGAGATCGCGGGCACCTTGAGAACTGGTCTCATAGACTTCAGCGGCACCCATATTGGCCATATTGCCGTGTAGACCCTCGTCGAAGTAGAACAAGAGTTTGTCGGCTCGGCCTTCCTTCCTAATGGCCTTAAGTTCTTGCAAACGGGATTCGATGACTCTTTGGTCGAATTTCTTTTTTCGTCCGAAATCGAACCACCACAAGGGGCTGTCTTCGACTGGCGTCGCAGAGTTTTTCACCCAATCGTTGTAGCTGGAGTGACGCATGATTTCGTTTAGCCAATATCCTTGTTAGTCGAGACGTGCAGCTGATGTTCCTGGCCGCGGGCGCGTTGAAGTTGTGGCTTTCTAAGCGCTTGCAAAAGAGTCCACTGCCCGGGTTATTCAAGTTCCCGTTTTGCAGTCTGTTGATATTGCCTGCACCGAGACCAAACCCACCATTGTTCAGATGCAAGAGTTGGACCGAAGTTTCGCGGCAGCTGGCATGGAACGTGCTTTATTGAAATTAAGAATAGCGCCAAGTGCTTAATGTCTACAAAACGCCTGAACAGCCATGTTTATTGAGAATTTCAACAGCGATAATGCTTTGCAGCTCAGCACTGAAATCCGTGGCGATGCCCAAACTGTGCTGAAGAATAGCTTTTTCTGTCCAGCCAGCCTTATTTTGGTGCGCGCGGGTGCCGATTTGGTGCTTTGCTGGCAGCGCCATGGGTTCTGCAGGTGAGCCCAACTGCTAACCCCTTTGCTGACTCCATGGATTTCATGCAGCGAATTCAGGAGCAGTACCACACAACGCTGGCGCAAATGTCTTCTGGTCTGCAAGCGAATGCGGAATTGTGGGCGGACAGCCACAGCAGTTTTTCCAAGTTCTGGCTTGAAAGCGTTGAAAATTTATCGTTTGCGCTACTGCCAATGGATTCAATGCCGAAATTCGATGCTCTGATGGGCTTCGATCTTAAGGTTAAGGATTTTGCGGTTGCTGCAACCAATTTGTCGATAGCTGCCACCGAACTGCAAATGCTGTTTCTAAAAATTTGGGCTGAGGCTTATGAGCAATATCGTCCAAGCTCGCAAGACAGCTCAAGCACCGAGGGGTCGGTCAACTCATGGCTGGATAACGCTAATCAAATCGTTATGCAGTTTCAGCAATCGGAACAATACCTGGAGGCGAAAAAAAAATACGCCACCAGTCTGACGTCATTCCAGACCGCATACAAAAAGCTGGTCGAGGTCTATCAAGAAAACAACCACATGCCAACTCAGGCCGAGTTTGATGATCTTAGTAATTCGGTCTATCAGCTGAAAAAAGAACTGCGACTGGTGAAGAAAGAGATGAAGAGTTTACGCGGAGTGACAGGTGAGTAATTCCTTAGCAGAGCAACACAGCGAAGCCGCTGAATATTTCGACAAGCTTGGCAGCTCAATCAATAATTTGATGACGTTAACCGACGACGAGGTCTGCATTGGCGAGACAGCAAAAGAGGTCGTTTTTCGCGTAGACAAGGTAGCGCTCTACCGATATCTGCCAATAGACGGCGTTAAGCCCTCCGAAAAGAAGCCGCTGTTGATCGCCTACAGTCTGATCGGTAGCTACGAAATGTTGGACCTACAACAAGATCGATCGGTGATTCGCAACCTTTTACTTGATGGTATCGATGTCTACATGATCGATTGGGGCCACCCGAACAAAGCTGACAAATGGCTAAGCTTTGATGACTATGTCGAATACTACTTACACGATTGCGTTGACTATGTCTGTGCTCAGCATGATTTGCCGAGCATTTCGATGTTGGGAATTTGCGAGGGTGGTGTGTTTGCCGCGTGTTTTGCGGCCTTGCACCCCGATCGCGTCGCGTCTTTGGCCCTCGCAGTAACGCCGATCGACTTTCATGCCCAACATGAGTGTGATGCAGACAATTCCGAGGTGGGTTATCTAAATCGCCTGCTAAGAAAGTTTTCGCGCGTCGAGCTAGAAAATATGATCGATGCTTTCGGTTCTCTGCCGGGTGAGACCACGGGGCTGGTTTTCCTAGAAATGACGTTGGTGAAGAGTCTGACCAAGTACAATTGGGAATTGATGGATTCGCTGGCGGGAGACAGAGCGAAAGTCCTGAATTTTCTGCGCATGGAAAAGTGGCTGCTGGATAGACCTCATCATCCGAGTGAGGCAGCCAAGCAGTGGCTTATCGATCTATACAACGAAAATAAATTAGTGCGTGGCGAGTTCGAGCTAGACGGGCAAGTTGTGAAGCTCGAGGATCTCACGATGCCCGTGCTGAATATCTTTGCCCGCCACGACCACATTGTGCCTCCTGCCACTAGTAGGGCTTTGGGTGCGTATCTCCCCTCCCAAACCCTCTATGAAGAGCTCGAGCTTAACGCGGGCCACATTGGCGCCTTCGTGAGTGGCAAAGCCAACCAAGCTCTTAGTGATAAGTTGTCGAGTTGGGTCGCACCGAGGGGCGGACGCTCTCGCAAGGCCAAATCGTGAACGCCAGATTGCTCGGCAACTATTTATTGGTCCAAAACCTCATAGCATCCTGGAAAGCGTTGAAGTTTGAAGCGTTGCGGTTCGCGGTGAAATTGCGGAAAAATATTTCGTTCTGTTGTGCGAGAAATTCAAGGGTTTGTTCAATAAACGCCGAAGCTGCGCGGGTATAGGGGTTGCTGGCAAAACGAATTAATTGCTCCAAGGCTAAATTAGTCAATAGCGGGGCCGAATCTTCTTTTTCTTTATCTGCAAGAATCTGCAGGAGTATGAGTTGAGTGATGTCCTCTTCAGAGTCCGCTTTTTTAACCTTGATGCTGCTACCGGCAAGAATCAGATCGGCCAAATACTCCAAGTTGACGTATTTGCTGGTGTCGAGGTCGTAAATCCTGCGATTAGGATACTTTTTGAATTCGCGCAATTTGCTGGTTCCTGTGGCCTGTTGTTCCACTGCAAAGGCAGTTGAGTGCAGAATATTGTCGCCCACTTCTTGACCGGTTTGTCCGGAGCGAGCTAAAATGCTGCAGTGCAACAATTTATTTTTTGACGATAAACTCGGAGTAACATAATGAGTATAGAAGGGGTTTTCAAATTCAATAAAGACGTGATGGAAGACAACGCAGAGGCGGCCAAGAAGCTCTTCGAAGTGAATAGCAGGTATTTGTCAGAGTGCATTAGTCTGGCGCAAGAGGCGCAAGAGAAGTTAGGTGGCGCCACGACTGCAACCGGGGTGATGGAAGTTCAGAAGGATTACAGTAAAGGCTTGTGGGAAGCGAGTAAGGCCAACTATCAGGCCAATAGCGACATCATGAAAGATTCGTATAAGACTGCAGGCGAATCGATGAAAAATGCTTTTGAATATATGAAAGATTTCATGCCCGGCTATGCGCCTGCCGAGAGCAAAGTTCCTGCCAAGCCGACTAAAGCGGCGGGCAAGGCTGCAAATAGTTAGGGGCTCGGCGGCTACTTCTCTCGTACATATAGAGATTCCCCTGGTAGTAGGGTTCGATTGGGCCAGGTCTATGTGCCTAACCGATATACAATGAAGGCCGTCTAGAGTCTGCATAATCGGCTGAAGGCTGCGGCCTTGGCGGGCGGGATGCAATAATTGCGTCGATAAACCCGCTGCTAAAATCTTAGATTTATCAGGGAGGCTTTCTTTGAAGTACGACACATTGAGCTACGTGGCTGCAGATGGCATTTTGACGTTGACGCTGAATCTGCCCGATCAACTTAACGCTTTTACCTTAGAAATGGCCAGAGAACTGGTTGAGGCCTTCAACCGCGCGAGTGAGGACGATGCGGTGGGTGCGATTGTTGTTACCGGTGCGGGACGCGCGTTCTGCGCGGGTATGGATCTGTCTATTGAAGGGAACGTATTCGGTCTCGATGAGAGTCAACAACCAACCTTTGAGGATGTCAGCCAGCGCGGTGAAGAAGAGCACATCTTGCACGGCGTGCGTGACGAGGGCGGCTTGGTCACGCTTGCTATTTATGAATGTAAAAAGCCAGTGATCGCAGCAATTAACGGCGCGGCAGTAGGCATAGGCGCTACCATGACCTGCGCAATGGACATTCGCCTTGTCTCTACGAAAGCGAAGGTTGGCTTTGTTTTTAACAAAATTGGCATTACCCCCGAAGCGTGCTCGAGTTGGTTCTTACCAAGGGTAGTGGGTCTCTCTACTGCATTGGAGTGGTGTTACACAGCCGAGATCCTCGACGCCGACACCTTGGTGCAAGCGGGCTTTGCGAAAGCAGCATATGAGCCTGACGATCTACTGGCTGCGGCGTACGCGATTGCAGAGAAGATCGTCAAGCATAGTCCGGTAGCAATCGCATTGACGCGACAAATGATGTATCGGAATTCGGCTCAAGAGCATCCTCGCGACGCGCACAACGTGGATTCGCTCGCTATTTTTTATGCGAGTTTGGGTAGCGGCAAAGAGGGGGTTCAGTCGTTCTTGGAGAAACGCGAGGCGGTATTCAGTGACTCAGCCCAAGCGATGCCGCCGTTTTATCCTTGGTGGAAGGGATAAAAATGTGGTGCGGGGTGCGCAGCAGCATAAGTTTTGGAAAATGTAGCCGCGCAAGACTCTGTTGAGCACGACCTAGCGGCAGCGATGATTTTAAGATTAAGCCCTGCAGACAGCTGACCATCGACATCAGGAAAATCGCCTTCTACAGCTGGTGGTGCAAAAAGTTTACAGAGCAATATTACAAGAACTAAAGAAAACAGCTTCAACGCCGACTTAATGTTTGCCTTGGGGACTGTTTACATCACGCGCTTTCTTCTCCCCTAAACGAAGCAAAGTCCCCAAGGCCGTTTCCAAAATTCTGCGCACGCCAATCTATTTTTTTCATTACTATAGATAGGGCAATGTTGTGACACGAATAACGAGGGCGATTGAATAAGCGCGTAAACAAGCAATGTCTTCTAAATCGATACATTTTTATTTCGACTACATATCTCCATTTGCTTACTTCGCATGGCGCCAGCTGCCTGCCATAGCGAAGAAATACAACCGTCAGATTGAAGCGCATCCGGTGGTGTTTGGAAAATTATTAGACCATTGGGGGCAGTTAGGGCCTGCTGAGATTGCGCCTAAACGCAATTGGCTGCATCAATTTTGCCTCAGATACGCGGCTGTTAATGGGTTTGAATATAACCCACCGAAGTACCATCCCTTTAATCCACTCGCAGCATTGCGCATGTCTCTTAAGGAGGTGAGCGGCAATAACCAGCACCAGGTCATCTCCACTATATTCGAAAGCGGTTGGAGTCGAGGAGAGGATCTTGGCGATCTGCCCACACTCATTGCGCTTTTGGATGAGCAAACGGTTGATGGCGAACATTTAGGTCAAGAAGCTGCTAAACCTGACGTAAAAAATCTATTGGTTAATGAGACCGCTATGGCGATTGAAAAAGGCGTTTTTGGCGTGCCCTCAATAATCATTGACGACAAATTGTTTTGGGGCAACGACCAAATGGAGCACATTGAGCTTGTGCTCGCTGGTAAAGACCCCGTAGGCCCGGATAAGCTCAGTGTGCTGGAGAGACCTAGGGCGATTGACCGAAAGGTCTTCACGGAACTCGATATAGATCACTAATGCTCGCCAAGAAATTTACCGATTCGACTCAATCTGCGTGGAGGGTAACGAAATTGTTTGGAAAAAATAGAGTCATCCTTAAATCGTTGTTGCTATCAGCCATGCTGTTTGGTTGTAGCGCGCCAGAAATACCCAAGGAAACGGTAGAGGTCGCAACTAGGTTGGGCGTTGTGGAAGGTTTTCGTCAGCATGAGGTGATGCATTTTTATGGCATTCCTTACGCTGCGCCGCCGGTAGGCGAGAAGCGATTTATGGCGCCGTCTCCGCCCGAAGCTTGGTCGGGTGTACTCGCGGCGACGTCTTATGCCAATCGGTGCTTGCAGGCAGAGGGTGGACTTGAGGGCGAAGGTACACCGTTTAAGGAAGACTGCCTGTATCTAAATATCTATACGCCGTCGGTTAATGGAGAGAAAAGACCCGTTCTCTTTTGGATTCATGGTGGTGGATTCACCCAAGGTTCAGCCAACGGCTACGATGGATCTGTGCTTGCCGGTCAGGGCGATGTTGTTGTGGTCACAATCAATTATCGACTCGGCTTCCTTGGCTTTGCCGACTTGTCGGATTTGGGGACTGAGTTTCTTGGCTCTGGCAGCAATGGTATTCGAGATCAAATAATGGCGCTCAATTGGGTGGCTCAAAATATCGAAGATTATGGCGGTGACCCCGCTAATGTAACGATTTTTGGAGAGTCTGCGGGTGGTCATTCAGTGCTGGGACTGATCGCGGCGCCCGCTGCTGACGGGCTCTTTCATAAAGCCATTGCTCACAGCCCAGGCATTGTAAATCTGCCGTCTCAGAGCACTGTTCCAGCGCTAGTATCAAAGTACGGCGTTACGGGGCAAGCGTTGCGCGAGCGCATATATTCGCTCTCGGCAGCGGAGATAGTGGCTACGCAGCCGAATTTAGGAATCAGTGGTGGCCGCATCGATGGAACGGTCATTACTAGATCAACGGTCGATGCCATCTTAGAACGGGGTGAGCAAGGGGTTCCCTTAATCGCTGGAACCAACCGGGATGAGGGCACGCTCTTTTCGGCACTGATTCCTGACACGATGTGGCCTGAAATGGAGGAAGGACTTGCCCGTATGATCGTTGCTGGCGACCCCGCCAATTACCTAGCCTCCGTAAGAGAACTGTATCCAGAATCGGACACGAAATACCAAGAACGGATTTGGGGAGACATGTTCCGAATTGCGGCTGTCGGCTCTGCTCAAAGGGCGACACAGGCAAGCCCAGGCGGTTGGCTTTATCGTTTTGATCTGGTCTCAACGGCTCCTGTCTTAGGGGAAAAATTTGGCGCTACACATGGGGCCGAAATCCCCTTTACGTTCAATTCGTATGCAAGGTCAGATAATGGCTTTCCCGGAAGAACCTTTATGGGCTTTGAGGTGTATGACCCTGAGGAGGAAAGCGTTTCTAATCTGGCTAATGCTTGGTCTGCAACGGTTATTCAGTTTGCGAAGTATGGCGATCCTAATGGTGCCGGTTTGCCCCAGTGGCCTCGATATCGGGCGGAGCAGCGACGAACCATGGTTTTAGATCAAGCGCCTCGGATTGAAGCGAATTGGGAGCAAGAGGAGTTAGCTCTGTGGAGCTCTGTTGGTCTATCTCCGTAGCAAGGTTTGATTCATAGAGTCTGCTCGTTTAGCTGGGCGACGCGGGGGCGAGATAAGCCTAGAGGTTTTTAAATTGTTTAAAGGCGATCTCTAGCAGCATGGGGATATTATTCTCACGGCCGACTTCCGGTCGATCTTCGATCCATTTCAGCAACATGAGCGAGCGTACGAGCAAGAACAACGGCAGTTGGGCAAAGCTGTCGTTACAGCCTGGCCGCACAGAATCGTAGCCGGCGATTAACGCTTTGCTGGTTATGTCAAAACGAGGCGTTGAATGAAAAAAATCGAGCTGGTCATAAACGGCAACTGCAAGATCAAATGCGTGCCAGCCAAAGCCCGCATCATCGAAATCGATCACGTATAACTGATCAGCGTTACGCAACACGTTGTTGGCGTGCAGGTCGGCATGAATCATGCCGAAGTTTTGCGGGTTCTTAGGTATCGAGCGCAGGTGCGCGGACACCGCGGTGCGAATCAACTTCAGTTGGTCGCGATTGCTCTGTGTCGTTAAGCCGAGTTCCCAGAAGCGGCCCCAGAAGGGCGCGTCACCGACAAAGCCGTCGTGATCTAAAGCGTGGCGAGTAAATCGAGCGGGCGCGGTCCAGGCGAGTGTTGCTAGGTGGCAACGCGCGATTAATGTACCCAGAGCAAAATAGGTATCGTGGAGCAGGGAGTCGGAGGGTTGGTTTGCCAGAACTTCGGATAACGCCTCTCCAGGCAGCCATTGGATTAGGCCGGCCTGGCGTGTGGTTGCAGGCGTGCCCAAGCCAGCTTCTACATAATACCTGCCGTGTTTAGTCAGCTCTACTTTGGGTATAGCAATACCGCCCTCGGCGAGCGCACGCGTCCATATCTGCTCAGACTCCAACTCTGGTAGCGAATGATAGCCGGGGCGGTGTAAGCGCAGCGCAAAGGTGCCTTGGTCTGCCGTTTCTATGCGAAACACGGTGTTTTCGCTCTGGGAAGCCAAGGTTAGCGAGGTAACCTGCAATGACCAATGCTCCAACGCTTGGTTCGCGATGGCGTGTAACTGTTCTGATGCTAAGGCCGTAGCCATGAGTTAGTTCGCGCTTTGCGACAACGCGGTTTCGAACGCGGTGAAAAATTCGTCCGCATGGGCCTGGTTGAAGACCAACGGCGGACGCACTTTTAATACATTGCCATGGGCGCCGGCATTGGAAATAAGATAGCCGGCTTTTTTCAGGCGCTCGACGATTGCTTTGGCACCATCGCGATCTGGGGTGCGACTTTCTTTGTCTGTTACCCAATCAATGGCTAAAAACAGTCCGTGGCCACGAACATCGCCAACTTGCTCAAATTGCTCGACCAGTGCTGCCAGTTTGTTTTTAAGGTGAAGACCCACCTTGGTGACTTGGCTTTGCAGGTTTTCGTTTTCGATAACGTCTAATACCGCATTGGCAACAGCGGCTTGCAGCGGTGTTGCTGCCATAGTGTTGAAATAGCCGCTGCGGCGAAAAAAGGTGTCCAGAATGTCTGCCCGCGCTGCAACTCCGCCGGTTGGGTAGCCTGCGCCCATAGGCTTACCCATGGCTGCAATATCTGGTGCGCAATCCATAATCTGGTAACCCCACCATGTACCTGTTCGACAAAAACCGGCTTGCACCTCGTCAAAGATCACGACGCCGCCCGCGTTGCGCACGAGTTTTGCGGCCTTCTGCATATATCCTGCCGGTACCCTAGGCAGCCCTTCGTTAGCGAAAATTGAACAAAATAGCATTCCGGCAAACGGTACACCGTCTGCCTCAAAGCCTGCGATAGCGCGTTCAATCTCTTGCAGGTAACGATCGCATAACGCGTCATCGCTAAGGTCCGGTTCTAATGGCCGATAGCTGTCAGGAAATGAGACCCTGCGAAATTCTGGCTCAAATGGTCCTACCGTCATGCGGAAGGTCTCATGGGAGTTGCCATGGTAAGTGGCGTTACTGCAAATAATGCCTGTGCCCTTGGTGAAGGTTCGAGCAAGACGCAATGCCAGTTCGATTGCTTCGGTGCCGCTGCAGACCATCTGTAGAGTGGTCAGTGGGTCGTCATGCAGAGCCAGTAAGCGCTCAGAATAATCTACGACCACTTTGCTTAAATAGCGACTGTGCGTATTCAGTAGGCCTGCTTGTTGATGCATGGCGCTAACCACATGCGGATGACAATGGCCGACACAGGGAACATTGTTATAGCAATCCATATAGCGGCGCCCGGTATCGTCATAGAGCCAGACGCCGTTGCCTTCAACTATGTGGATAGGCTCCTTGTAAAACAGCGTGCCGTGGCCCATGGTGCGGCGCCGTGCCGCCAATAAATCTGCGCTGCTCATAATGTTGTCCCCTGCCGTAGGAATACAGTACCAGCATCCGGCTGGGTAGGCGATGACGCGGTAGGTATCGGTTACACGCGTGATCTGGGTCATCTGTAAAAAGGGATTCGCTTAAATTAGGCATCGAAACGCATGGCTGGTAAACGAAGATGCTGGACAAGACGTTTATTGCTAACGCCGGTGGTATGTGTTTTTCTCTTACGCTGACGAAAGAGGGAGTATCTTATGTCTGAATCAATGGAAGATTCGGCGACAGCAAGGAATTTGACTGTTCTGATCGGTGTTCTTGTGCTGATGACGTTTGGAATTGTTGGGTTGGTGCGCCTGATCGTTTATTAGAGATGCCTAGTCGCCTGTAACTTGGTTGTCCAAGTTAACTACCAACGGAATTGTCGAGCTCGGTAGCAGCGCTCTAGCTCCTCTTCGGGCTCGGTCTTCGTTTACATCGAGTTAGGTCGGCGCAGTTCAGGCTCGAGCCCATTTCCCATCATGTCGATAAAGTTTTCAGCGTAAAAGGCATCAAGGGTCCCTGCTGGAAGACCATTGAGTGTTTCGCCGAATCGCTTCAGCGGATTTCTTCCGCCTTCCACATGCGGAAAGTCAGTGGAGAAAAGGCACATATCTTCATGGGCATTTGTGAT
>ERZ802819.1152-NODE-1152-length-16752-cov-11.2035_pt1 | contig 16752 bp, 17 predicted proteins | sample MGYA00345647_ERZ802819 | MGnify/ENA primary metagenome ERZ802819 (study PRJEB30503, sample SAMEA104212355) | marine metagenome | biome: Westerlies Biome; feature: [SRF] surface water layer (ENVO:00010504) within the epipelagic zone...; material: water... | reverse complement strand
CACTCAGAGTACACTTCAGCAGGATAAGAGGACTCCCTGAGCTCAAAAAGGGCTCGAGCGTAGGCTTCAACGAATTCGGGATGTCCTTGGAATGTCAAAATATGACTGCCTAATGAAGTCATGGCAATAGGGCAATTGGGTGTCGCCGCTAAAACCTGACTCCCCGGTGCCTCTTTCAGCACCTGATCCTGATGGCTATAGGCTAGACAAAATTCACTAACGCCTGAGAAACGCGGATCTCCACCTTTGAACATTACTGCTTGTTTTACTCCAATCTCCCACCCACATGATGCCTTACCTGCATGCCCACCAAGAGCTTCGGCAATGAGTTGATGTCCAAAACAGATCCCAATCAACTTCTTATTTTTAGCATTTAATCGCTGCACGTATTGCTTAAGGGCCTTTATCCAGTCCTCATCATCGTAAATCCCGCTTTTGCTGCCAGTAATAATATAAGCATCATGACTGTCTATTTGTGTAGGATACACACCTTGATTTACTGCGTATGAAGTAAAAATTAGATCTTCACATTCCAGAAAATCTTCAGACGCGCTCGCTGTCCGCAATAGATTCTCGAACATTTCAGGATATTCACCAAACGCATTCACTAGCTCCGGCCTGACGTCATCTGCACGAAGAATGCCAATCTCTAGGGCCATAAATCCGTCTCCTGCATCTCAGTTATGCTTTGCCATGTATACCTCTAGATCTTTTTTTATTTCTGGACCATAGAGATAGAGGCCAACAATGTTAGGCAATGCAATAAGAAATACCATAGCATCTGAAAAGTCCAATACCGCCTTGACATTAATCATGCATCCTAGGCATATGAACGCACAGAAAATGAGTTTGAAGAGGAGCTGCGTCAATGCTGCCTCTCCAAATAGGTATGTCCAGCTCTTTAATCCATAATAAGCCCAGGCGATGCCAGTAGAAAAGGCAAACAATAGCGCTGCGATGCTCATAACATATGGGGACCAGCTAATATGATGAGCAAACGATGCGGAGGTCAATGCGATTCCTTCAAGTCCTCCCTCCATCAATCCATTTGGGTATGCAGTTGTTACAATAACTAGTGAGGTAAGCGTACATACTATCATCGTATCAATGAACGGCTCCAACAGCGAAACTAGGCCTTCAGTAATAGGCTCATCAGTTTTAACTGCGGAATGAGCAATTGACGCAGAACCGATACCAGCTTCATTTGAGAACGCAGCCCTCTGAAAACCGACAATCATGGCGCCAATAGCTCCACCTGAAACACTAGCCCAACCAAAGGCACTGCTGACAATTAAGTTAATCGACGAACCTAGGTGCTGGTAACTCATAGCAATGATTAAAACCGCTGCAAATACATACAATGCGGCCATAAAAGGGACTATTTTCGACGCAACACTGGCAATTGAACGAATACCTCCGATGATAACTGCACCAACAGCACCCGCTAAAATCAGACCAAAAAGCCATCCACGATCGGCAAAAATACTATTTTCTCCGCCGGTGATCGTTAGCATTTGCACATACGCCTGATTTGACTGGAACATATTGCCAATACCAAAACAACCAATAACAAGGGCGAGGGCGTAGAAACCGCCCAGTAATTTTCCTAGGCTTGGAAAGCCCCTTGATTCCAAAAAATGCTCAAGGTAGTACATTGGGCCGCCTGAAACCGAGCCATCTTCGTTGTATCGGCGGTACTTTACTCCAAGCGTGCATTCAACAAATTTCGTTGACATCGCAAGGAATCCGGCAACAAAAAGCCAGAAGGCAGCCCCTGGACCTCCTATAGATATGGCTACTGCGACTCCACCAATATTACCGACCCCAACAGTTCCTGAGATAGCCGTTGATAGCGCTTGAAAATGCGTTATTTCGCCGGGATCGCTTGATTTGGCATGACGACCACGGACAATATCTATAGCCGCTGTAAATCCTCTAATGTTTATGAAACCTAAATAAGCTGTAAAGAAGAGGGCTGCAGCAACTAACCACATCACAATGATTGGAAATCCTTGACCAAATAAGGGTATTTCGTAGAAAACTACCTCCGATAAACCTTGAGCTAGTGGTTTGATTACTTGGTCAATCTGCTGATCTATGGACATTCTTATAATTTTCTCGATTGGTTGATGATTAAAAGTGAGTCTAACACGGGATTGTGTGCAAAGAATCGCAAATATTAAACGCCCACTTCTTGCATATTGCATCTAAATATTCTTAAGTGTATAAAGAATTCTCAAACACCACACATGCCATTAATTTAATTTGGTAACTATGGAGAATAAAATGAAATATTTAGTAGTGATTGCATCTTTAATCATGTTTTCAGTAACTTCAATTGCAGGCCATCATGAAGGAGGAGAGGGTCTTAAACTGGAAAAACGTCAAGCTGATTCGGTAATGACCGTCACAAATGTTGATCTAGGAGATAAAATCACAACTATCAGCGCTACGGGAAAAATGGGCGTGTATGGCTCTGTCTATGTCACCTATAATCTCAGTTATACCAGTCCAACAAGCGGATTTGTAACTGGTAATGGACGTGGAGCAATCGACGCTGATAGCGTAGTTTCTGGTTCATTTCGAGGAGTTTGGACACGCGAAGGCTCGATTGTAAAGATACGCCAAATAGTTCAAATTAGCGACGGATCGCAAAACTTTGATGTTATTGACATAGATATGCTCAAGGATACATTCGTTATAAAGGCATATAGCTTGAGATAAATCAGACTCAAATTACAATCCCGATAATATGTAATATTATCGGGATTATTTACCTTAATTAATGACCATAAGTATCTGATTTTATTGTTTATACGTTTCTCTCTTTACCTGATCTTGCACGATCCTTCATGTCAGACTGAATATAAACTTGATCTGTTGTACCCATGCTCGCATGACCTAAATCATCAGCCATATGCTTAAGAGGGCGCGTAGCAATGTCTTTAGATGCCCCAGTATGACGCAACCAATGAGTGGTGGCCTCCCTAAGAGCAAGAGCCTCATCAATAAACCCTTCAGAACGCATCTTGTCATGGGCTAAATCAAAGGCTTGCTGAACTATGCGACGTAATTGCCGTGATGTCATACCTCCAGCGCCTCTGTTTTTTGATACGAGAGTCGCATTTAGACCAAAACTGGGGCTGAGAGACTGCCGATAGCTTTCATAGCGCCTAATATAAGATTCGAGGGAGTTAGGGACCGATATATCGCGTATTTTATTGCCTTTACCTAGGACCTTTAGCCAATTGTTACCATCACTATCTTGCCAAAAGTGCTTCCATACCGGTTGCCAGTTGGAACGATCAGAGAGCTCAGATACTCTCAAATAAAGGGTTTTGAGCATGGCTATAACAAATAGCATACGTTCGTAGCCCGAATCCTCATCGGCAGCCACTTTAGCGCAATCTAATACGTAATCCCACTGCAGATCCGAGAGCCGTTTAATAGTTTTAGACGTGGCTCCCTTAATCAAAAAGGGCGACTGCTTCCTAATTGCAGGTATTGGATTACCAAATGCGTAGCCTTCGTCAGTTAAATAGTCGTAAAAGCACGATAAAGCTGAGTAACAAATCTTCATAGCTTCGTGGGATAAAGAATGCCCATGGGTGCTATTTGGAATAGCTATTCCCTTATCCAAGGCGCTTTTACGGTCCTGTTTGGCAATTTTCACCACAAATGGACGCCAATTCTCATTTTGAAGAGCCACTCCGCCGATTCTTTTAAACCGGTCAGCGACAGACATAGCAACCCAGTACGCCGGCGGACTGTGTACAAAATCAAAATATAGCTCTAAATCAGGTCGTTTAAGGCTGATCACACTTTTTTGCGCGACAGTCCAGGACCAAAGCAATAAACGCTCAACCTCGTTACGATAGCCACGGTAAGTAGCTTCACTTTTACGACTGTAGCTCTTAAGAAAGGATTGTGTGAAATAGAAGTCTTGATTAGCGCCTGGAATCTTTGAGGCAGTGTTATCTATGAATTTCCTAGAATCTGGATAGTCATCAAGCATTGCCGAGCCCATTGGTAAACGTATGAAGGTGCTATGGGCGTCAAACAGTGGTGTGGCTTCGAATGCTTTGACCATGTGTTAACTCAGTTAAATGCGTTACATACGGAGAAATACACTGTATCAGGGACTTAGATGATTGTCCATCTATGTCTACTAATTGAGATTAGCGGACATAAGAAGATAGACAATACTTCCCTCCTAAAAAAACCAAAAAATTTAAATCAAACCCACGTGGTTTCTAGGACAAAAGATCTGGTAAACTTTCCAACTCGAATAAAGGGTCCAGCATGCAGTCAGTTGTAAAAGCCACACTTATTTTCTTTGGAGTATTGATTGCTCTTGCTGATAGCAGAGCCGACTCTATTAAAATTGATGATGGACAATCCGCCCTCTTTAGAGAAATTTTGGAGCGACTTGCGACAGGACACTATCGCAGCCAGTCTATTGACGATTCCCTTTCAGAAAGATATCTAACCGAATATATAAGAATTTTAGATTCCGGTAAAAATTATTTTTTGCAAAGCGATATTGATGAATTTGATCAGTGGAAGTATGTTCTTGATGATCTATCCAAACGTGGCGATATCAGTCCAGGGTTCATAATGTTCAACAGACTTCGAGATAGAGCGAAAGACAGACTACAAAGTGTTTTGACACTTCTAGAAGACTCGTCATACAAATTTGTGCTAGATGGCTCAAATACTATCACCATAGATGGCGACGAGCGTGGCTGGTTTCAATCAGAGGCTGATGCAAATTCATTTTGGGAAAAACGCATTACTGACTCGCTAATCAGATTACTTTTAAATGATAAAGATCAAGAAGAAGCCCGAAAATTGCTTATTAAACGCTATCAAACACAAATCAAACAATTTGAGCAAAGAGATAGTCAGGATGTTTTACAAATTTATGCCAATGCCCTTGCCTCTCTCTATGATCCACATACAGCTTATTTTAGTCCTCGGAGAAACGAAAACTTCCAGATAAGTATGTCTCTATCACTTGAAGGAATTGGAGCGGAATTAACGACAGAGGATGAATATACGAAAGTAATTCGAGTCATTCCAGGAGGTCCTGCTGATCTTCACGGCTCCTTGAAGGCTGAAGATAAGATTGTAGGTGTCGGTCAGGATGAGGAGGATATTGTTGATGTTATTGGCTGGCGAATAGATGATGTTGTTGCATTAATAAGAGGCGCTAAAGGTACTAGCGTCAGATTAGAATATATTCCCGCCAATGGGGATAGCAGTAATACAAAAATAATTAAAATTCTCAGAGACAAAGTAAAACTTGAAGACAAGTCTGCGCAAAGCCAAATCCTAGAGATTGAGCAATCAGGAAAAACTCTATCAATAGGAGTCATCGAAATACCTGCATTTTATATGGACTTTGAAGCCTATCGAGCCCGAGATCCAAACTTTAAAAGTACCACAAGAGATGTCTATAACTTAATCAAAGAACTAAAAGACTCGAAGGTTGATGGAATAGTTCTTGATCTTCGAAGCAATGGAGGTGGTTCATTATTTGAGGCCACATCTCTAACAGACCTATTCATTGATCGAGGGCCCGTTGTTCAGATTAGAGATTCTAACCAAAGAGTACAGCGCAATAACCGCGCATATCGAGCTGCCGCATACGATGGCCCACTGCTCGTCATGATTAACCGCCTAAGTGCGTCCGCATCAGAGATTGTTGCAGGAGCACTTCAAGACTATGGGCGAGCATTGGTGGTTGGAAGTCAAAGTTTTGGCAAAGGCACCGTTCAGGATGTAACCCCTTTAAGTAAAGGCCAGCTAAAACTTACGATATCCAAATTTTACCGAGTATCTGGAGATAGTACCCAGCACAGAGGAATACTACCCGATATTGAATTTCCATCTACATACGATTTTGAGGAGGTTGGCGAAAGTCAACAAGATAATGCCCTACCCTGGGATCGCATTCGACGAGTACCCCATAATACAAAGACCGACTTACAACCGTTGATAGGTGCGCTAACAGAAAATCACACTAAAAGGCGTCAGTCTGATCCAGATTTCGTAAGCCTAGTTGATAAAATTGAGTTAAGTGATAACTGGGACTCCCAAAAGACGCTATCTCTAAACCTTGAAAAACGTCGATTACGAAGTGAAAGCTGGGAAAAGCAACTCTTTGCGATTGAAAATAAACGTCGTCAAGCGAAGGGGCTTAATATATTTGAAGATCTTGAATCCTGGAGGGGTAGCGGAGAAGAAAAACAGGATAGTGTCGATCAGGATACATCAAAAACTGAGGAGCTTACTACAAGCATCGATATAGAGGATGAAGAAAATATCCTTGAAGAGGATCCAATGCTTTATGAAGCAGGGAATGTCCTTGGCGATCAAATCATGATGACGACCGAAAATAGTCCATCAAAACTAGCGGCAATAGATCAAAGCGAGTGAATCAAACATGGCTTCTCCAATAAGAACTATCTCCTTCAATGTGAACGGCATTCGTGCAAGGCTTCATCAACTAGAGCAAGTTTTAAAGCAGCATGAACCCGACGTTTTAGGACTACAAGAAATCAAAGTGAGTGATGAAGAGTTCCCTATCGATGCGGTCACAAAGATGGGGTACAAAGTTGACTTCTTTGGACAAAAAGGACACTACGGTGTGGCGCTTCTTAGCAAGACCGACGCATTAAATATCACTCGAGGTTATCCATCTGATGCTATTGATGCCCAGAGACGAATGATCCATGGTGAGTATTCATTTGACGGTAAAACATTGCATGTCATTAATGGCTATTTCCCTCAAGGAGAGAGTCGAAAGCATCCAACAAAATTTCCGGCGAAACAAAAATACTACAGCGATCTAATTAACTACATAAAAGATAACTTCTCCGCCAACGACAATCTCGTTGTTATGGGAGATATGAATGTAGCTGCTGAAGATATAGATGTTGGCTTATCTCCAGAAAACGCTAAACGATGGCTTCAGAGAGGTATTTGCTGCTTCTTGCCAGAAGAAAGGGAGTGGCTTCAAAACCTGATGAATTGTGGCCTGACAGACACATTTAGGATGATGAATAGCAGCGATGACACTACGTATAGCTGGTTTGATTATCGCAGCAGAGGTTTTGACGAAGATCCGAAGAGAGGATTACGAATTGATCTAATTTTATCCTCAGCAGGCCTAACACAAAAATTAGTATCCACTGGGATAGATCTTAAAGCACGTGCGTCAGAAAAGCCCTCTGACCACTGCCCTATTTGGGCTGATTTTAATTTATAACCAAATTACAAGAGAACTTAAGTCAACGAAAAACCTTTGAATACGTTCCCCTGTGTTGTCTGAGGAACGTTGTAATCTTGGGACCTATTTTAAAGGCTAGATTAACTATCGGCAGCGGACTTTTTGTGTGCCACGTAACTGGTAGGGAAAGCCATGAGAGATCTGAAATTCGTTAAGAATCAGCCTAGTAGCTCTAACCAAGGCAACAGTGGAAAATCAACTCTGTCTGCTTTAGAGCTCCCCTACTCAACACTTGAAGAATTTTTAAAATATATTGAACGACGTGCCTTTCATATGGCAAAGCTTAGCACCCGGCAAATAGACGATGCTCACGATATTGTTCAGGAAGCTATGTATAAACTGATTGAAAAATATGCCCACAAACAGGCTCTCGATTGGAAACCCCTTTTTTTTACAATTTTGAATAGTAAAATTACAGATTATTACCGCCGAAATTCGATCAAAGATAGAATTTTTTTTAAATCAAAAGCTATTACAACGGAAGGCGATTACTACCTCGATTGGGAGAGTTATAGCGCTACTGCGTCCGGTACATCTGAACCTGACGCACAATTTCTACAACAACGAAATATCCATGAACTTTCTCGGTGTATCGAGCGATTATCCCATCGGCAAAAGCAAGCATTTATGATGAGATGTTGGGAGGGATATAGCACTCAAGAAACAGCTAATTTGATGGCCTGCTCAGAGGGAAGCGTAAAAACACATTACTCACGAGCAATTAGCAAATTGAAAAATACGTTAGAGGTAAACAATGACTGATAGTAGTAAGCGAACAAGTTTTCAAAAGGATTTAGAAGTCCTTGAAAAAATGACAAAGCCTAAAGATTTGTTTCGACTCGCTAATGCTCGTCGAATGGCACTTGAACAACAACCGAGACGACTACCGAATTTCTATTGGATATTGGCAACCATTTCGAGCTGTTTTTTCATAAGTTTTATGCTATTTCCAATCGAATCTGTTACACCAAACGGAGTTAACCAGACCGATTTAAACGTTGGACCTCAAATATCCCAAAACCAAGAATTCGTTATGGCTGATGACACCGACTTTTATTATTGGCTTGATATCTATGATGAATAAGACCTGGAGCTCCTACAAAAAGGCCTAAAGACTAGCCTTTCTAACAACAGAAAACTCACTTAGAGAGCTTCTTCGAACTCCGGAAGCGCCACAAACAAATCAGCGACTAGACCGTAATCAGCAACAGAAAAAATAGGGGCTTCCTCATCCTTATTAATTGCGACAATCACCTTACTATCCTTCATCCCAGCCAAATGTTGAATAGCTCCAGAGATTCCTACGGCCACATACAGATCTGGAGCTACAATTTTACCTGTCTGCCCTACCTGCATATCGTTGGGCACAAAGCCTGCGTCCACTGCTGCTCTCGATGCCCCGATTGCCGCGCCAAGTTTATCGGCAATACCATTGAGTAACTCAAAATTTTCACCGCTACCCATTCCTCTGCCACCTGAGATAACAATCTCCGCTGCGGTAAGCTCTGGCCTATCTGATTTAGCCATTTCCTCACTCACAAAATTTGACTTTTCAGCATCATGAGCACTGGAAACAGTTTCTATCGCGGCAGAACCACCACTATCAGGAGCCCCATCAAATGCAGTTCCCCGAACAGTAATCACCTTAATCGAGTCACTGCTCTTTACAGTGGCGATGACGTTTCCTGCATAAATTGGCCGCTTGAAAGTTTCAGAATCAATTACCGCAGAAATGTCAGAGATAGCTTGTACATCTAGCAGAGCTGCAGCTCGCGGCATAATGTTCTTTGCATTTGTCGTAGACGTTGCAAGTATATGCGAATAACTAGACCCTATGTCCGAGATCAGTAGCCCCACATTTTCTGCTAGCGCATGTTCATATGCAGATGAATCCGCATTCAACACCTTTGAAACACCGGCGACTTTAGCAGCCTGCTCTGCCACTGATGCACAATTATGGCCTGCAACTAAGATGTGAATATCTCCGCCAATTACATTAGCGGCAGTGACAGAGTTTAGGGTAGCAGAATTTAAAGATTCGTTATCATGCTCAGCAATAATTAAAACACTCATGAAATCACCTTTGCTTCATTTTTCAGTTTATCAATAAGATGAGTAACGTCCTCAACTTTTATACCTGCCTGCCGCTCCGCAGGCAATTCAACGCTTACTTGAGTTACGCGGCGCGCTATATCGACTCCCAGTTCATCGGGGCTGGTTGATTCGAGGGGCTTTTTCTTGGCTTTCATGATATTAGGAAGAGATGCATAACGCGGTTCATTCAACCGTAAATCAGAAGTTACTAGCACCGGAAGACTTAGAGACAGCGTCTGCAAACCTCCGTCAACCTCTCTTGTAACGCTGGCAGTATTCCCATCAACCGTCAACTCGGAAGCAAATGTCGCTTGCCCAATACCCATCAAAGCTCCCAACATTTGTCCTGTTTGATTATTATCTCCGTCGATTGCCTGTTTACCCATTAAAATTATGTCTGGAGATTCTGTGTCGCAGACTGCTTTCAAGCACTTTGCAATTCCTAGAGGTTCCATCGCTGTATCTGTCAAAACTAATATGGCCCTATCAGCTCCCAAGGCAAGAGCAGTTCTGAGTTGCTCTTGAGCTTGCTGAGGTCCCACCGTTACTGCAACAATTTCGGTAGCAACTCCCTTTTCCTTTAATCTAACTGCTTCCTCTACCGCAATTTCGCAAAATGGATTAATTGACATTTTTACGTTTGCCAAATCTACATCCGATCCATCACTTTTAGGCCTAACTTTTACGTTGTAATCTACAACACGTTTAACGGCTACCAGAACTTTCATGGTCATCCTCAATAAAATGTACGTGAAACAGCTAAGACGACGAAGAGGAGATACCTTCGACATTTTTCAGGCCGTTATCTTGCCGAATCAAGACTAAAAAATCAACTCAGCGCCACTCAGCTTACGACCCATTGGTCAACTTTAACATCCCGAAAAATCTATGTATTTAAGCTCCCCATAGTCTTAAAAAATGAACTGTTATGCTAGACTTACAGTATCAAAGATATTATTCGAAGCAACCAGTGAACAAATTGGAGGTCGCGTTTTGGAAAGAGAATCAATGGAGTACGATGTTGTCATCGTTGGTGCCGGGCCGTCCGGACTATCCTCAGCTATCAGACTCAAACAGTTGAATCCTCAAATCTCAGTCTGCGTTGTCGAAAAAGGGTCTGAAGTGGGCGCCCATATTCTCTCTGGGGCAGTTTTTGAGCCAAGAGCGCTAAATGAGCTCATACCGGACTGGGAAGAGCGTGGAGCTCCTCTAAACACAAGAGTGACAAAAGATAATTTCCTATTTTATACAAGCAAAAAGCGATCGTTCAAACTACCAAATTTCTTCATTCCAAAGCCAACTCATAATAATGGTAATTATATCGTTTCTATGGGTAATTTATGCCGCTGGTTGGCAGAGCAGGCGGAAATGCTCGAGGTGGACATATACCCTGGTTTCGCTGCCTCTGAGATCGTTTATCACGCCGATGGATCTGTAAAAGGTATCGCCACCGGCGACATGGGGATTGGGCATGACGGATCTCAGAAGGCCAGCTATGCGCAGGGAATGGAATTGCACGCAAAGTACACACTTTTTGCTGAGGGTTGCCGTGGACACCTTGGAAAGCAGCTAATATCTAAATTCGGGTTGGCTGATGGAAAGGACCCTCAGCACTATGGCATCGGTATCAAAGAAATCTGGTCAATCCCCCCTGAGCAGCACGAAGAGGGATTAGTAGTCCATGGCCTTGGTTGGCCTCTACAAGAGAGCGGAACTGGTGGAGGAGCGTTTCTTTATCACGCCGAAAACTGCCAAGTGTATATCGGTCTGATTACAGATCTTAATTACAGTAATCCGCATTTGAGTCCATTTGAAGAATTCCAACGCTGGAAGCATCACCCTGACACTATTAAATATCTAAAAAACGGAACGAGATTAACCTACGGTGCTAGAGCAATAATAAAGGGCGGTTTAAATTCACTACCAAAAATGCACTTCCCTGGCGGTATGTTAATTGGATGCGATGCAGGCACATTGAACTCGGTCAAAATAAAAGGAAATCATACGGCAATGAAAAGTGGCATGCTGGCCGCGGAGACTATTGCACAAGAGCTCGAATCCGGAGACCGGGCCTCATCAGATCTAAATTCGTTTGAACAAAACTTTGAATCCTCCTGGTTATATACTGAGCTCTATAGGTCCAGAAATTTCTCGGGTTGGATGCATAAGTTCCCGCTGCTTATCGGATCAGCATTCGTTTGGATAGAGCAAAATATTTTTGGTGGAAAGCTCCCGTTCACCCTGAGAGATTCAATTCCCGACCATGCTACGATGATGTCGTCTACTGAGTGTAAAAAAATTGAATATCCCAAACCAGACAACGTTATCAGCTTCGACAAGGCGTCCTCTGTGTTCATGTCAAATACCAACCACGAGGAAGATCAGCCCTGCCACCTAACCCTGAAAGATCCTAGTCTACCTATTGAATACAACTTGCATCAATTTGATGAACCAGCTCAAAGGTACTGCCCCGCTGGAGTTTATGAAATTGTTCAAAAAGACGATGGGAGTAATAGTTTCCAAATAAATGCGCAAAATTGCGTCCATTGCAAAACGTGCGACATAAAAGAACCAAGTCAAAATATAAACTGGATTGTGCCAGAGGGTTCAGGGGGACCAAACTACCCAAACATGTAATATGCTCACCTCACATCCCTGGGTCATCACTTAAGGGATCTGTTAGTCGATCTGGCCCAACGAAAATGTTTTTCCCATACTGGTAATCTTAAGATGACGTTTCTTACTTACTTCCTCACAATCAGCCCATTCCACAATCTGATAAAACACATTACGGCTAAGCAAACCTGGCAGCCCAAAACGGATATGAACTAATGGGATTGGTTCATCACTGCCTATTTCGTATTCTATCCATAACTTGTGATTAGGGCCGACAACGACGCTATCCCCAACAGAGGTCATACAATTAATTGCTTGTATATCACCGCGAATATTTCTCTTAGCGGAGGTTATGAAAAATGGAGCTAGATCTACTTTAATTCGCCACTTTTCCACAGGCGTTACTAGGAAATATTCATTATCTTCTTTTTTTAAAATACTAGAGAATAGCTTAACAAGAGCGGGCCGCTTGATCTCTCCACCCTCATGAATCCACCGACCCTCTCTATCGATAACCAAATCCATATCTCCGGAAAGCTCTGGCTTCCATAGGTGTACAGGAGGTATCTTTTTGTTGGTGGATGCCTCTAAGGAGAGTAAATCACTGAAGAGCTTATCTAGAACTTTATCAGTCATTTTTTTAATGACTTTGGCTGCTTATCTCCTGCCTGGTGGTATTGACCTCTGTTACCCATAGTAACGCCTATACTCGTTATGAATCCCATCAGCGCTTCAGTATCTTCAATATCTCCCAAAGTTCTATTGAAATATAGCTCCACGGCTCCTTGCGCAAGTGCCCAGCATGAAAGTGAATGGTAGTGCGATGGAACATCCTCCAGGATTCCATCACCAATCAATTTGGTAATCATTGTGTCAAGGGCGTCTTCATGGGATCGTCTTATTCTTGATACCTCGGCCAATTGGGACTCTATGTCCTCAGCATCAACTAACCTATCTTCTAACTTTTGGACCAGTCTATCCAGCTGAGGCCTAGCTAATCTAGATTCAAAGTAAGCTTTGGACACTGCACCTGGATCACCCTTCTTCGCTTCCTCAAGGCCCTCAGCTAAGCGAGTTGATATGCTTTGCTCGTAATCAAGCATTATTCTGACAAGAATTTCATTTTTGGTTAGGAAGTGCTTATAGACCGTACCCTTTCCAATACCAGCTTTTGATGCAATTTTTGAAACCGTTACGCGATCTATGTTTTCGCTGATAAGCAACTCCAGAGCTGCCTTCACGATTTTTGCCTCGCGAGCCAGAAAGATCTTTTTCTTTTCGCGAATGCGATCGGCGCTAGAAGCTTTTGCCTGCATCAAATTTCTCCACGATCAATCAGCCAAGATAGAAGTCCAAACCCTTAAAGTAAATGCTCCCTATTACTTGCCTTTATAAACTCTAACTTCAGTTCGTCATAGCTATGCACTGATGGGAACTGAGGAAATTCTGCAACCACGTTATCAGGCGCTTTGAAAAAAATTCCAGCTTCGGCCTCTGACAGCATTGTTACGTCATTGTACGAATCGCCAGCTGCAATAGTTCTGTAGTACAAACTTTTAAGTGCAACTATCGATTGGCGCTTTGGATTAGCCTGACGCAGTTGATATTGAACTACCCTTCCCTGATCATCGCATAATAACTTATGGCAGAACAGAGTTGGATAACCCAAGGGTTTCATGAGCGGCATTGCAAATTCATAAAAAGTGTCCGATAGGATAACGAGCTGGAACCGCTCTCTTAACCAATTAACAAATTCAATTGCACCCTCAAGAGGCTCAAGAGTCGCAACAACTGATTGAATTTCTTTGATACCAAGACCATTCTCTCTAAGTATCCTCAAGCGATAGTCCATAAGAACATCATAATCAGGTTCATCGCGAGTAGTTCGTCTAAGCTCGTCTATACCCGTTTTATCTGCAAAGGCTATCCAAATTTCAGGTATTAAAACTCCCTCCAGATCCAAACAGGCAATTTCCATTAATTTTCTCCTTATATCGAGGGAATCACTCTACTGAAAATATATCGACGAGGCAATGGACTCATAGCACTGAACTGTAGTCTGGAATTTTAACGACATTAAAAAAATCATTCTGCTTCTCTTTACTGTTAAGTAACATAACATCTTTAACAACCTCTCGGGTTAGATGAGGCGCAAATTTTTCAATAAAGTCGAACATATAACTCCTTAAATAGGTTCCTTGCCGTATACCTACACTCGTAATACTGGACTCGAAAAGATTGGATGCATCAATAGATACAATATCAAGGTCACAAACTTCATCACATGCCATTTCAGCAACAATACCAACACCAAGACCTAATCTCACATAAGTCTTTATTACATCAGCATCTGTTGCGGTAAATACTATTTTAGGCTCAAGATTATTTCTCTTGAATGCCTGCTTACGCTTTGATCGCCCAGAAATTCCAAACGGATAGGTAACAATTGGATGAGTAACTAAATCTTCCAAGGTAATACTACGATTCTCTGCTAATGGGTGGCCTGGGGGCACCAAAATACGTCGATTCCAGCGATAACAAGGCATCAGTACAAGATCACTAAATAGTTCCAGATCCTCATACGCGATCGCAAGATCGACAGAGCCAACCATCGCCTCCTCAGAGATATGGGCTGGTGTTCCTTGGATCATGTTTAAAGATACATCTGGATAGCGATTTAAAAAACGTTTGATGAGTGAGGGAAGCACATAGCGCGCCTGAGTCTGCGTCGTAGCAATGGAGAAGGAGCCACGATCTGGACTCCTATAATCTCTAGATAGTTGCTTAATATTTTCAACTTTGTCTAATATTTCTCCAGCTATTTTAAGAATTTTTTGCCCTTCCAATGTAACTCTTGTTAGGTGCTTTCCACTGCGCGCAAATATTTCTATTCCAAGCTCATCCTCCAAAAGTCGAATTTGCTTGCTAATACCTGGTTGGGAGGTATAAAGACTAAGAGCCGTTGCAGAGACATTTAAATCGTTCTGAGACACCTCCCAGATGTATCTTAATTGTTGGAGCTTCATAACATTACCTAGACTAAAATTAATAGCTTAGACTGCAGTATATATTTTAAATATATAAAATATGCTTTTTATACTAAAAAAGAATAGGTTACTGGCTTAGCTGATTAGAGAATCGACCTAAAAAAAGACATAAAATTAATAGGTAAAACACATAATATAGGGGGGAGTGCCTGGACTTTTTTGAATGTATGGCCTGTCTGCAGTGCAACTCCGACTCAAGTCCTCTCTCGTTAATTTCAACTTGGAGAAAGTGTAAATTCTCACCCCTTGGTTTGTCTAAATAACAACTTAATATTTTTTCGTCCGAGTATGACTGAAATTTCTTCGATCTAATTACCTCAGCCATTGGAAGTAATCATTAAAAGGATTTTACTCATTAGATACTCCATGTGGGACGTGACCCGTAGCTACAAAGTCACTCGCCGAGCTGCAATGCAATTGCTGGTCATCGAAAAATACATCTGCACCAAAAGACTTTAAGAAGTCTCCTTTGCTTAGACCACCCAGAAACAAGCTCTCGTCAATTCTTACATTCCAATCTCTGAGGGTTCGAACTACCCTCTCATGAGACGGAGCAGCGCGAGCTGTAACCAACGCAGTTCGGATTGGGCAGGTATCTGGACTAAATTCGGACTGCAATCCTTGCAGTGCTATGAGAAAGTTCTTAAATGGTCCAGCATCCAAGGGCTCACATGCCGCTGCCTTTTCGTTATCCGCAAAAGCCTTCAAACCTCTCTCTTTAAAAATTCTCTCAGAGGCGTCCGAGAAAAGAACTGCATCTCCATCAAAAGCAAATCGAAGATCATTGGTCTCCGAATTCTTACCTCTTGAGGGTATCAAAGTTGCCGCGGCAACACCATTATCTAGCGCGCTTCTTACGTCTCCTGCATTAGTTGATAAAAACAGATCGCAATTAAACGCTGACACATAACGATAGGGAGAGGTTCCACCTGAGAATGCTGCTCGGCTAATGTCTAAATTATAATGGGCAATTGAATTAAAGACTCGTAATCCAGTATCAGCAGAATTACGAGATAGCAATATGACCTCAACCCGAGGATCCCCCTCTAGTTGATCATTTATACTTAAGAGTTTTGACACAAGAGGAAGTGCCTCTCCAGGCTCTAAAATGTCGTCCTCGTGTTGCCTTTGATAGCAGGAGTATGCCTCAACACCCTCCTGCTCATATATTGAGTGACTTTCTGACATGTCAAAAAGAGCAGTTGATGAAATGGCAATTACAAGTTTTGAACTTGATTTTTCGGTCTCTGACCTACCCATCTTCGTTTTCTCTATCAGAAAGCCTTTGTTTGATTTAACTGTTTACTCTATATCGCTTTGATTGTGCCCTTTGGTAAGACCGCATGAACTGCGACCTTCTGAAATTTGAGTGTCAAGTTATTATTCACTTCTAACACCACATAATCCCCTTCGATTTTTGTTATTTTACCGAGCATTCCACTTGTCATAACCACCTCATCTCCCTTGACTAGCGCATCAACAAGATTAGCGTGGTCTTTTTGACGCTTGCGCTGTGGACGGATAATCAAGAAATACATGAAGGCAAAAAGGCCAGCAAACATCAATACAGTTACCATAGGGTTAGGCTCACCTGGACCTGCAGTTTGAGCATAAGCATCAGCGATGAAAAACATAGAATATTTCCTTAATACATTTAATTTTTATTACATTAAAATTGAGCTATTTATTTATGAAGATTAC
>ERZ802819.1142-NODE-1142-length-16875-cov-8.37931_pt1 | contig 16875 bp, 14 predicted proteins | sample MGYA00345647_ERZ802819 | MGnify/ENA primary metagenome ERZ802819 (study PRJEB30503, sample SAMEA104212355) | marine metagenome | biome: Westerlies Biome; feature: [SRF] surface water layer (ENVO:00010504) within the epipelagic zone...; material: water... | reverse complement strand
GTTTTCCACTGCCTGTAAGCGGCTTGGTTTCAACGCCTATGGATACGGCTGTCCTCCTCAGTTGCGAGGTGACATGCCCTACGTTGAAAGCTGGAACCATCTTGTTCCTATTTCGACCTATCGAGATGCCGGCAGCTTTCATTTCATTGATATTTTTGATCCAAAAGAACAAAAGCGGCTCGAGGTTGAAGTGAAGGCTAGTTGCGAAAAGAGCCTTCAAAATCCTGAAAACGTTATTGGCTATTGTTGGACTGACCTCGGCGCCTGGCCTCTCGATAATTCGACCGGCAACAACTGGGTTGATTTTATGAAGTCACTCCCTGCAAATGCACCTGGACAACAGGCGTACCAAGACTTTGTAAAGGCATGGAAAGATGACGGAACCACATCACAGGACGAAGCCTTTCTTTGTTTAATCGCACGCGAATACTTTCGTATCGTTGGCACAGCGAACAGAACGTACGACCCCAATCATCTGATCTTTGGCGATCGTTTTTCATTCCAAACATTCAATCCTGCTATTGTCGAGGAAATGCTGCCATATGTGGACGCCATAGCCGTGCAGCCATACTTCATGGAATCATTTCCGCAACAGAAACTTGATGAAATTCATAGATGTACTGGCAAGCCAATCCTCTTATGTGACTTTGCCATCCGATTTCAGGATGGTGACAAGAATGTTTCTGCATGGAAACTCGCGGATGATTCTGTGGCTGCCGGGAAAGCGTACGCTGAATATGTAAAAGCTGCCCTCAACACGAGTTACATACTTGGTGTTTTCTGGTGCAACCCAGTCGACACACCAAAGGGATTTGGCAAATCAGGAGTGAAACAAGGATTCTTTGCCGATGGGCTATTAAGCCGACCTGGTCTGCATGACACCGTTCAAAAACTCAATGTCTACCGAGAAAAACAGACGCCGCGATCCGGTGATTGACGGTAAGGCAGACACTGCTTCATTCAACCAATTATTCATTCAAACAAACGACCAACACGAATGACGGAGCAAGGGCTACTTTTTCGTGTGATGCTGCTCGATATGCTGTCGCAAAAGATTTTTGCCGTAATCATTTCCATTTGGTGTACGCAGCACCGCATGAATGTGATCTCGTGACGGTTTGTCTGATCGAAACGGTGCAACCCGTCTCTGGTGATCAAACTCAATAAGAAGCACTGGACTATGAATTCTGTAATAAAAGACGCTGTCGTCTGCTGTTCCACCAACCCATGCAAACCAGGTGTTATCAAGATGGTCTTCAACTTCACGCATTTTGATTGCTGCATGCCCCTCATCCATTGTCCCGACATATGCATGCACAACATCGAGAAGCAAATCCTTTTGATCATTTGATAATGTCGCTGCGTTCAAGCCCGCATACTCAAGGTCAATGTTGTCTCGATACGCCTGTGCGACCGCATTGTTCTGCTCTTTGAGTTGACTGAGAACAGCTTTCTTTTGCTGGGGATCGTCGAGTGATCGCATAAAAGCAAGGCCCTTATCCTGTTCGTCTTGCATAACAACAGTTCCTTTAAATTTTCCTGAAACTGCATGGACTGGTTCACTGCCAATAAAAACTGGAGACATGACAACCTGATCACCTAAAACAAAATAATTGATGATGAGATGATGACCGTCGATCTGCCATCCCCATGGTTCTGTTGATGAAGGATCTCCCATGATGGTTATCCAATAGAGCCACTCTCCGTATTCATCAAAATTGTCAGCAAGTTCAGCGAGGGTTCCATTGAGCTTCATAATGTCTTTCGACAATGCGAGGCCCTTGGCACTGAGACTCGCGCTGAGAAGTGCGAAAGCGTGTTTCCTCTGCTGCTCATCCATTTCGTCAAAGCCAACACCACGTCGCTTATAAAAGTGCCTGTTATCCCAACTCCGCCACTCAATATCATCGACAGGAAATGTGGTGCGATTTCGTTGTTCGTCGTTGAGCCCATTCAAAAACGTAACTGCTGCATCAACAACTGGCTGCGTGGAAACACCTGTAGACTCAATCCGAAAGAGGTCCTCTTGAATTGTGCCACCTGAACGAATGCCACGATACGGCTCTGAAAGAGATGCCTCTGAACGCCCGCGAGAACCTCGACGCCCACCGGGCCGCTGAGCATATGAAAAACTACATGAAGCTGAAATCAAAAGTAGAACGGCAACCGTGACATTCAGGTTTCTTGAAATGTTTCTCGTGCCAGGTGTCATGAAATCTTTAGATAAAAATTTCGTATGCATTGAGCTCTCTCTTCCTGCTTCAGTCACTGAACGTATGGCAATGTGCACCTGCTATGTTGACACAATTTTGATCTCGTGTCTCACCACGGTAGAAAATGTCATCACTGGCTTAATACTAGGGTTACACAATACAAGTGTGATGTGACAACCATCACTTAATTGTCGGACACGTAAACCAATCCAACATTCGATGGTTCTGCCTCACCAAGGTGATCACTATCAAGAAGCATCAGGTACTTCCCATCACCATGCGGAATAACCCATTCGCAGGCATTGTGCCCACTTTCCGGTTGGTGAAACACATACGTCCAGAGGGGCTCTCCGATGGCGTTAGTTTTAAGCAAACATGCAGCCCATAGATTGTCAGGTGAGTCTTCGTCAGAAACGTGATCTGGCTCGATACCAGACCCGCAGGCAAGCACGAATCCACCATCGGATGTCTGCTTCACTCCATAACACTCATCAAAAATATTTTTACTTGTTCCATTCGACAACTGGTCATAGGTTTGCTCCCAGAGCAGGTTCCCCTCACTGTCGGTTCTCATGAGCCATACGTCCCAATTCCCACTTTCGTGGTTTGCTTTGTGTCCAGCAAGAACAAATCCATCGGGTAACGCCTCGAAGTCAAAACACTGCTCCATATCAGCGCCTCCATACAGATGCTGATCTAGTTTTTCTCCATCGTGTGAAAACTGAACAAGGAAAGCATCCTGGTGTTCATGTTCAAAAGATTCCTGCCAAGTGGTGCCACAAATCGTGATGACATGCGTTTTTTTCTGATACGAAACCTTCGCACCCTGTGAAAAGGGAATTTCTTTTTGCCAGGCGATGTCTCCGCTTTGATTCGAGACAAGAAGGATGCCGGTGGACTCATCTGAAATAAACGGAACACCTATCTCATCACTCGCGACATATCCAGTGGCAACAAATGATTCTGAGTCAAGAATATCGAGTCCCCGAATCGCACCATTTTTTTTATGATCCAGAACCTTCTTCCATGCAATTACACCGGACGGGCTTATCTTCCAAAGACACGCTTTTGATCTTCTTTTAGAGATACCCGTTGTTCCACCAACGATAAAACCGTCGTGCACTTCAATAATACAGCGGGCTTCGTCATGGAAGCCTTGCTTCCCTAGCACTGTCAGCCATTCCTGTTCTCCAGTGGCATCAATTTTCATCACAAATCCATTTACCTTTGATGAATCTGGATCACCACATTTTCCGACTACACAAAAACCCCCACCTTCTACGTGAACACCCTCAAAAACATGGTCTTCGTGTTCTGTTCCCCAACCAGTTATCCACTCGACCTCTGGCGCACAAAAAGCTGGTTCACAGCATGGAAGCAGAATTATAAGAGAAAAAAGAAGGGCTCGGGGTATACACACTTCACTCATGGAGACACCACTCGATGGCATTTGATAAAAGATGTGGAAGAACCGGCCCACGAAAGTCATCGACATGTCCGAGCGATGTATAAAACGACTTGCCTCCATCAGCACGACGAAAAGTCCAGGCGACCGGTTCGGGGGCATGCCCTTCAACAACACCTTCCAAACCAACGTCTGCCTTTTCTTCAAGAGGTGAAACACAATACAGCGAACCACCCGAGGTACATGGAAGTTCTTTTATTCCAGACAAGAGAGATTCTGCCGAGGTAGAGGATGGATTCACTCTCTGGATTGTCGCGATGAGTGAGTTCTTGTAATGATTTGTGTAGTTTCCACCAAACACCGTTTTGTCGAATTCTGGCCATGCAGCAAAGCCATCTTCTGGTTCTTGCTTCCGTAAACAGAAAGCATGACTCGCCGTACGTATACCAATGACTGGCTTGCCAGCTTGAACATAACGACGAATTCTATTGAGTTGTTGTGGTGGCAATGTCCTTCGGCGAACACTCACAAACAAGAGATCTGCAGTATCAACTGCCTCACTACCAATTAATTTGTTGGGCTCATGTGGATCTGCGTAGACAAAGCTTACCCTTCCGTGATGAACATACTGCTCACAAAATTCTGGCAGGGTCTTTTCTGTTTGATACTCTTTCTCCGCTATCAGGAAAACAAGATGTGGCTGATCAGCATCAACCTGTCGTACTCCTGCAAAACAGAGAACGAAAAACATCATCACAGGACATAGTAAACGCACTGGAATTTCCTCTCATTTCCTCGTGTGATAGACACTGAAGACTCGATCACCCAGTTTCTTTTATTCAGCATGTCTCGCCCCCTTCTTCGCTCCCTCAACTACGACTGCAACTGCTTCCTCTGCATCGATTAAGCCGTGCCCCGTTTGGTAGTCGTAGCCCTCGTCGGCAATATCACGTGCTGTATCGATAAGAATCTGTCGTGTTTCCCATGGATGCAGATCCGGATCGGCAGAAAGCATGAGTGCAATCGTTCCGCAGAGCATTGGCCCAGCAAATGAATTTCCACTTGCTGCTTGATTGAATACACGACCGTTGGGCTGAATGGATGGCAACCGAAAATTAAAAGCTGCAACCTCTGGCTTCTTCACTCGCCCATCTTGATAGTGATGCGTCTTCCACTCTACCGGCCCCTGACTGGAAAATGGTGTTCTTGATAAATCACGCTGCACACCTGCAGCAGCAAACACCGCAAAAGGAATGTCTTGTGGAATGGGCATTTGCGATGGAACTGGTTTGTACTGAGGTGATTCCTCGGACGCGTAATTTCCTGCACCCGACACAAGATGAACACCGCAAAGTGAAGCATGCTCACACGCTTTTCTCCAGTGTGATCGATACTCACCTAGATTTGCTCGGGAGAAGCTCATGCTATACGTGTCAGCATCGTGTTCGATTGCCCACTCTAACGCTTGTTCAAAACATTGACCTGCAAGCACACCCGCCCATCGAGCATCCGGTGCAATACCAAACTGTCGAGAAGGGGTTCCGGCTACTCGACCACAGATAATGGCAGCACACTGATGACCATGGAGAAGTTTTCTATCAATTGTATTTATGTCATCTGATCCGCGTCGAAGCAAATCACCAGTTTCACGGTCAAAGTCAAAGCCATGCAGATCATCAATGAGACCATTGCCGTCATCATCGAGTCCATTGGCTTGTTCCTGTTGATTCCGATATCGGGTTGAAAGAATAGTCGGTGATACGACAAAGTTGCCATCATGAATGACATTCAGCACGCCTGCCCCTGTTGCGTTATATAAACTCCAAGCCTTATCAGCACGGAGTGCTTTGATATACCACGCAGGGGACACGTCATCTGACTGAAATGGTACCGGTTCATCTTCGTGTTCTGGTTGTACATCTTTTATAATCAGAGCATTTCTCTTGCGGACAGGACCGACAAAGAAAAGACATCGCACACCTGGAATTTTCTGGATTGCCTCGACGCCATTCTTATCTGTCGTACAGGTAAAACCATTCACAATCCAATGATAGGTAACGTCTTGAATGACGTCGGATGCTTTGAGCGCGTTGAGAGCCGGACCAGCCTTTTCGACAGCCAATTGACTGGCCGCTTTTAGTACGTTTCGAACATCGACCCGAAGATCGCGACGTCCTGTATCATGCAACGACGCCATCCACCGCTGATACGCAAGGCCGTCACCGAGTAACTGCTGTTCAAACCATACCGTGACTCGAAAGTTTTCAAGACGGTTCTGATTCACCCGGGGGTCAACCCAGCACCCGCGTCCAGGTATCGTTTCAAGTGTGAGTTCATGTGCGGTGCTACTTGATGCGTGGGCAAATAAGAGCAGCGAGTACACAAATAGTATGTATCTCATTGGTATACGACTCCTACGTCTCCCTCAGGTTTACCTGAAATACGGTGCCATCAAATGTTTCCCTTATAAGGAACCACCGGAAAGCCATGTGTCGAAAGACCGTCAACAACAAATACTTTTCCTGCATCAGGCTCACTCAGAGTCTTGTGAAGTCCGGTTGTTACAAAGAGTCTGTCATAATGAGCACCGCCGAACGTACAGGCGGTTGTTTCAACACACGGGAAAGAAATCTTCTTTACTACCTTTCCCGTTTGCGTCTCAACTTGAATCACGGCACCTCCGTGACACATTGCAATCCAAAGATTTCCATCAACATCGATTGCCATGCCATCTGGCGACCCCTCGACGTCTGCTGATTGAGTATCGATAACAACTTTTGGAACGCCCAGATTTCCCGTTTCGTTCTCAAATGGATATGCCATAACCTTCTTGGTCGGCGTATCTATGTAATACATCAAAGACGCATCCGCGCTCCAACAGATTCCATTCGAGTTGGTCACACGAGGAATCTTTTTGTGCAACTGCCCCTCACGATCAAACATATAAAGTGATGCATTGCCCACCTGCTTTGTGGTACTGATCGTGCCAGCCCAAAACCTCCCTGAAGGGTCACACAAGCCGTCATTAAATCGATTCTCTGGTCTTTTGTCAGATCTGTAGCCGGAAGCTGAATATTCCTGAATCTCCAGCACATACCAAACCCCCATCGTGTGTTGGTGCAACTGCCCCAATTCGTTCACCAACGTCCCATATATCCTCTTTTTGTGAATCGAGGCAGAGCCGAATAATCGCGTGGCCTTCAATATCGACATAAAACAGTGCGTTGTTCCAAAACCGTGGTCCTTCACCCCACTTGGAAACGTATTTTCCGACTGGTTCTATCAAGAGACGATCACTCATAGATTCCGATGAAGAGCACCCTCCATGATTGCAGACATGCTAATTCTCTACAGGAGGTTCGCCTCTATGAAGGCAGAAAAAAAGACGTCTACCGCTTCCAGAAATCTACTTTACAGCAACGATATAGCACAACCAACTCGGATAGCTTTCGGCCTGTTCGGCTTTGATCCACTCACCAGTATCTTCGCCGTCTTCGTCTTCTTCTTCCCAGTAGACATATGACTTCTTGAAACCGGCTTCTTCGAGGAGTTCTCGAACCTCCGCAATCGTCCAGAATCTCCAGTTGTATTGAAAGGCATCCTGCAATTTGCTGCCATCGCCGAATTTAAATGAAATTGAGAAATCAGCCTCGTGTGTGACCGGATTAAACTGCACCTGTTTCCAGTGATAGCTAAAACCCTTTTTTCCTTTTTTCACAACTTTCTTTTCAACTGTATTTTCTGCATAGCAGTCACCACCTCCCATCATATCCATCACCATGATGCTCTGCCGACTCATGTTGGATCTGGCAATACGGAAATATTCCAATAATTCTTTACGAGTCTTGAATAGCCAGAAAGAAAAGTTTTGTGCGGCTAGAACGTCGGCAGCTGGCCGGGTTTTTTCACGAACATCTTTTTCAAGGATACGAACCCGTGAAGCCTGCGCCGGTTGCAGCTTCGAAAGAATGTGTTTCTCCCCCCATGCCAATGGCTCTGGATCGAGGTCGACACCGAGTGCCGTACGTTGTCTGCCAAGCTTCACCCATTCACAACACACTGAGAAGGTGCCACAAAAATCTTCACGCAATGTGGTTGGCTTACGATGAAACTCATCCTTGAATGCTTTATCAAAAAATTCAACTTCATGCTCGGGTGATTGAACTGACTTCAGATAACATTTGTACTTATCAGCCTTTTCAGCCATCGATCGACGTTGTTTTCGAGCACACATAGAAAAAATTTTCCTCATCAAAAAGAGCAGCTGCTTCTCTCGATTTTCAACCTGTTCTTGCAGGAAGTAAGACATGCAGCCTGCCCTAAGATGGTACTTCCGATTCAAAGGGAGTCAAAAGGACGATACACTCGAAATCCGATATCTCAATTGCTAACGGACCGAATCAATCTGACATGATCCTGCGAACCGTGTTTTTTGTTGCTACAGCTGCTCTGGGTACAGGAATTCATGCAGCTGATCTTGTAACACCACCGATGAGTTTTAATGCACCGACAGCAGGAAAACGCGTCTGGCAGCAGGCTCCTGAATATCGTGGCACGGATGTCTATCACTCGCTCTATCTGCCGCGAAAATGGATCCCTGAGGAAAAATATCCGGTTCTTGTTGAATTCACTGGAAACAAGTTTCCCCCAAGTAAGGGAAGTGGCGAAGTAAAAGACGCCAACCTTGGTTATGGAATCAGCGGCGGCACTCAGTTTATCTGGATTGTCATGCCCTATATCGCCATGGATAAAAACCACAATGCTGTTACATGGTGGGGCAACCGGGAGGCAACTGTTCAATACTGCAAACAAAATATTAGTCGCATCTGTGAAGAGTTTGGTGGTGATCTCGACAACCTGCTGATCTGTGGATTCTCTCGTGGTGCAATTGCAACGAGTTACATCGGGCTTGCTGACGATGAAATTGCAGGGCTCTGGAAGGCTGTCATCACTCACGATCATTTTGATGGCGTGAGGAAATGGCCATACCCACACAGTGACCGCCAATCGGCTCTTCACCGTCTCTCACGATTACAAGGAAGACCTGTCCTTGTATGTGGGCAGCATGCAACAGCAGTTCGTAAAGAATTCCTTGCTGAATACCTTGAGCTTGCTGACTTTACGTTCCTTGATGTTCCAGTGCACAGCATATTCAATATCCCGGAGGGGCCTTACCTGCATTCACACACTGATTTATGGATGCACCGCCCAAGTAGCTATCGTGATCGTGTAAGGAACTGGGTTCAAAAAGTCATACAGGATATTCCGCAAGGGTAAACAACTATTTCACACGGCTGAAGATGTGAATGAGACACACGATGTGTTTGAGGTGTTTCCGGATACGGAGGACGAACTGTATAAAAATGGTCTTTTCGGCATGATTCAAACGTGCCATACCGTCTGTTAACCTATAGCTATGACTATGAAATACGAGGGGACTTCTTACTCGCATCCATGCCCAAGGCCGCAAAGCAGTCGGGTTTCCGACCATTGAAAAAATCAGTCGATAAGTAGTGACCAGAAACAATATCTGTTGTGTCTGGGATGAGAAAAACCAGTCAGGTACAGCATTCTTCTAGACCACAAAAAGGTTCTCTTATGATCAAGCGTTGCATCGTACTTACTCTCTTTTCCATTGTGCTCACATTTTCTATTCGTGGACATGCTTCTGACAAACCCTCTTCTGCGACCGAGTCGTCCCAACAAAGAGATAGTCGCATGCAGTGGTGGCGGGATGCACGCTTTGGAATGTTTGTGCACTGGGGTCTTTATTCTGGATTGGCTGGCACCTGGGAAGGCAAGCCCGTCGCAACGCAGGGCGGGATGGAGTGGATACAGCAACGTGTCAAAGCCGACACAGCAACCTATGCAAAGAATGCGATACCCCTATTTAAGCCAAAAGAAGATTTTGCAACTCAGTGGGCTCAGATGGCAAAGAATGCTGGCTGTCGATACCTTGTCTTTACCACAAAGCACCACGACGGCTTTGCATTACATGATTCAAAAGTAAGTGAATTTGATGCCGGTTCTGTACTTCATCGTGATCTTGTGAAAGAGATCGTTGATGCCTGCCGGAAAGAAGGGCTACGAGTCGGATTCTATCACTCCGTTATCGATTGGCATCATGATCAATATGCATATCTCTTGTCGAAGGAGTTACCCTATCCACTCAAAGGGCAGCCATATCCGAATGGCCATCGAGATCATGAAAAATATATTCAGTTTCTGCACGCACAAGCGAATGAACTGATGTCCAATTATGGACAAGTAGACGTGGTGTGGTGGGACTACAGTTCAACAGACTTCCAAGGAGAAAGAGCCTGGAAAGCTTTTGAACTCATGGATCGGGTCAAAGAGAAGCAACCCCAGATCATCATGAACAACCGACTTTTTCGAATTCCTGAAGCGGGTTTTAGTGGCATGGGAACTCATGCGGTCACAGATCAACTGGACCCAACCTATGGTGATTTCATCACACCTGAACAGCACATTCCAGCGACCGGACTCCCTGATCTCGATTGGGAAACATGCATGACCATGAATACAACATGGGGGTTCAGTGAACATGATCATGCATGGAAATCTGATGAGACACTCATTCGAAATCTCATCGACGTCGCAAGCAAGGGTGGAAACTATTTATTAAATATTGGTCCCACGGGCGATGGAAGCGTTCCAGAGGAAAGTATTGCGTCACTCAAAGTAATTGGTGACTGGATGAAGACCAATGGTGAAGCAATCTACGGCACAAAGGCCAGCCCTTTTGAAAAACTCAGTTGGGGACGATGCTCACAAAAGTCACTGCCTGACGGAAAGACTCGACTATACTTATACATCTTTGATTGGCCTGCTGATGGGAAGCTTATTCTGCCGCTTGGAACTAATACCACCGCAACTGCTCGACAACATGCTGATGGCAAAGAGCTTCGTGTTACATCCGGTCCAGAGCAGACAACAATTCTTGTTGGTGAACCCCTGCTTCACAATATTGCTACTGTTGTTGAGCTCGACATTGATGGTCCACTCCACGTATCTCAGTAGCATCTGGAACCAAATGCATAGACACTGTCCTTACAAGCCTGTTCCAGAAACACTGTCTCCTTCATTTCCTGACACCCATAAGAGTGGATGGCGAAGTGGAAGATTCCTCTTCACTTCAAATGTTTCTGGGTCTGCTTCAAGGTTTTTCCAGACATGAAGATAATGGGGGTCTTCATAATGAAGCCCTGCAAAAAGAAGGCTCGGGTGCCGCACGGGCCATTCCTTCCAATACATGATGTCTTTCGGATATGGCCATGATGATTTGTCTTCAATATATGGAACGATAAATTCAATTCCACGGTGCATGCCACGTCCGTCTGGTAACTGAAAAGCCCATAAATTGTTTCCTTCTGTAGATGCAACTTGAGCTACTCCGGCCATAGCATCGATGACAAAGAGTGAGTATCCGTAGGGCTTGGTTCGTGCTAGTTCGGCAGGGAACCCACCCGAATCATCCATCATTTCCTGCAGGTAAACAGATTGAAACTGCTCTCGAATCCATTGCAGAATTTCTTCATCGCCGACGAAATCTGCAAAAGAAGCTGCCTGAAGTGACCAGCAGACCCCATGATTATTTGGGTGATTCTTTTCACGAATGCCGTATTCGTGAGTATTGATCCACGTCAAATAGGTTTGAAACCATTGCCTGACACCTACTTGAGACTTGGTTGGAAATGAAGGTGATGAACAAAGAATTTTTGCGCTTCGAGCTACCTCGGTAAGGTGAAGCGTATCGATAACACCAATACTCCGACCTTCGTAACGACCCTGAATAGCCTGGCCATAAAGAAGACTTGGGTTCATTTTTGTACGGCTCTGTACAAACCAGGCTTCAAGATGTTTGACTGCGTGTGTCGCGTACTGTTCATCTTTGGTGACTATATATGCCGACGTGAGCGTGCCTACGATTTCACTCAACCGAATCATGGCTTGGCGGTGATCCAAAAAAAGTTCGGGATACGTCTCACCGTCTCGTCGAATGAATGGACCTTCAGGATTCTCTGGATCAGGCCACCAATAATCACCCTCTGAGTAATAATCGTGCCGACCACCAGCACTTCTTTCACAGTGTGAAAACGTGACTGTCCGTGGCTCTTCGGAAAGATAGCTGTTTGCTTTTCCAAGCACACGGGGTTTTTCAATAGCTATAAGGTCAAATCCATCGAGGCTTTTGGCATGCGTATTCTTAACAACCAAAACAAAAGGAACGACCAAGCATACATATAAAATTAGTCTGAAAATCATTCTCGTACTTTCTTTGCATTGTTATGTCACACATTAATGAGTCCCAGACACCGTGAGTCAGCAGCTATTCACGAACAAAAGTCACCACAACACTTTCATCACCATAGAATGACTCAAAACTATCAGGTCGCGAACCGGTCCCACCTTGAAAACAGAGTCGTCGTACGGACTCTTCAACCTCATAGATTCCCTGCAGAACTTTTCCTTGACCTTCCCCACTCGTAATAGAAATGTCAATTTCTTTTGGCTCACAAGTAGGACCAAAAGAATTCGTACCGCTGCTGAACTCTTCATCATCTATAAATAAGGTCCATGTCCCATCTACCTTATTATTGATGATAATTCGTTTGTCTGGCTCCGATGTATTACCCTTGGAAGCAATCGTCTCAATCCGCCAGATTCCCGCATATTTCTCTCTGGCCCTTTGCTGAACGTTTTCTTCTTCATCGACTTCGCGCTGATTTGCACCATCTGTCGGCTCAGCGAATCCAGTTGTCGAAAAAAATATTGACACCAGACACATGACGAGCCAATGAGTAAACAGAGAATATTTCATTGCATTTCCTTCATGAATTTCTGATTGCATTGCATCGTTGGTTCTTATGATACCTTGAATGTCGGAAGTCATCCATAACAACACAACGTTGGGAAGATGCCATGGCTTCCATCTTGGAAACCACATGCTGCCACAAGAATCCGTTTTGACTTGATAGAGAAACACGTTCCCGCGCTTACTGGAAGAACCTGATGAATGAAATCCGTCGCCCCGTTCTTCATTGCTCATGCTGGGCAGTGATGATTCTTGGTTACTTTTTTATATTGGGTAACACCAACTGCACCGCACAGTCGTTACCTTTTCTTCCCTTTTTTATATTGGGTAACACCAACTGCACCGCGCAGTCGTTACCTTTTCTTCCTGATGAACTCACTCAGGTCCTCGAGAGCGGTCTTCCGAAAACATTACCATCGCCGGTAGAAACTGGTCGCTTCAAAAAATTACCTGCGGGAGATGGTTTTGTTTGGCTGGCAGAGTCAACGGCGACTCTCAAAAAGGGGAATAAACTAGCCTTCTCAAAAACGTTTGATGCCCCACTTAAAGAAGATGATGTTGGCTTTGTAGCCGTTCGATGCCGAATAGTTGATGCAGACAACAATGCAAATGAACCACGCCCCGGACGAGTCCTTATTCATATCGGTGACCGGGAGACGCTTCGGCAAACAGCGCTCTACCACAAAGGCACAATTGGTCGCGAATGGGGATGGTACTTTCACCCGTTTCGAGCAGCCAGATCACTTGCAGCGAATACAGGAAGAATTCGCCTGAGTTTTGACGTCCAACCGCAACGCGTTGAAATTGAGGATGTCCGGCTTTATGTAGCACCGTCTGGTTTTGATATGTCACGACTACCCATGATGGAAGCTGGGTATCAGGGCCGTGAACCAGATGCTCCCTGGAGACAGGGTGCGGACGCACGAATAGCAAAATACCGAACAGCACCGCTGATTGTTCGTGTACTCGATCCGCACGGAAGCACTATTCAGCAAGCTGACGTGCGCATACGAATGCGTCGTCATGCTTTTGGTTTTGGGAGCACTTTTCAGGTTCGTCTCGTTGATGACATAAGCCCAGATGCCATTCGGTACCGGCAAACATTTGAAGAACTCTTTCACGCACTCGTTCCTGTACCTGCCCTGATACCACAACACACACCTCATGCAAAAGATGGAAACTATGCAAACCAGCTTCTCTCTGATCTGACAAACACATTGCATTGGGCTCATGATCGGCGACTCCCCATGCGCGGGCACACGCTTATCTGGGGAAACCTGAAACCATGGAGCAACGCTTTTGTCACAGCCGGTGAACCTGAAAAAATCCTCTCAGCTATACGTGAGCATGAAAAGTATGTTCTTCACAAAACAAAAGGTTTCATCCATGAATGGGACGCAATTAACCACCCCATTCGATTCCAAAAAGACCTTCGTGATGTTTTTGGAGCGTCGATCTATTCAAAACTTCTTACCGAACAGCGGACGATGACATCTGCCCAACTGATAGTCAACGAAGCTCTCTTTGATAATGCTCGTGAGGAAAAGTTTTTTACGTTCATGAAAACTTTTCAAGAACAGGCATCGTTAAAAGCAGATGGTATTGGCTTTCAGAGTCACTTTTCAATCAACAATCTGCGAGGCATGGAAGACCTCTGGCGACGGTACCAACGGTTTGCACCACTTGTCGACCGGCTCGTTGTAACTGAATATGACTTTGTTTGTAACGACGATGAACTGCATGCCGATTATCTACGGGATGTACTCACGCTTTCGTTCAGTCATCCCAAGATGACGGCCTTTATCAACTGGGGGTTCTGGGCTGGCTATCATTGGAAACCTGAGGGGACTTTGATTCGCAAAGATTGGACCGAACGACCCGCTATCAAAATATGGCGAGAACTCGTACACAACACGTGGGCAACGAATACTGACATGCAGACAGATGCCAAAGGACAGGTGGAAACCAAAGCATTCTTTGGTGACTATGAAATCACTGTTTCTGTACGCGGAACATCAGTTACACAGATGTGGACTCATTCAGCCACGAGCGGTCCGCTTGTTGTGGGACTGTAATCAATACAAAGTCCGGTAGAAATTTGAACTATCATCTTTTCTCGCTGTATCTGATGGTATTATTAATTTGCAGAACTTCTTCTTTGCTGAAGCGTTTCATTCTTTGGACCTCTGCTATAGAGGTGTGTCCGCATCGTTACACTCTACATTTTCTGAAAGATTTTTTAGGAGCAGGACATGGGCAGTTCATCGAAAGCTCGTAATTCAATACGTACCGCTGTAAGTCAGAATTCTGGCACCAAGCGGTCTCAACGAAAGTGGCTTCCTCGTGTCATTGCGACTGTTGCTTGTATCGTGCTCCTCGTTCTTCTCAGTAGCTGGTGGGGTGGTGGATTCACTGAGCCTCAGGCTGTTGCTGAGATTCATTCAATGGTTGATGAGGAAGTGGCTCGTCTTGCCAGAGTAGCTCGAAATGAAATTCCCTATGGATCTTCAGGCCCTGACATGGGTGAGTGGTTCCAAAAATTTCGAGATGTACCTGAAAAATATCGTGGTCAGATTCGCCAAGATATGGGACGACTATTTAATGCCCGTGAACGGGCAGCAACCCAGTCATATTTTGCACTTCCCCCTGGGCAACGCCGGGCCGAAATGGACAAACGAATAAAGGCTGAAGAGGCTCGCAGCAAAGAGCGTCGAGAACGATGGGCAGCTGAAAGGGCTGCCCGTGAGCAAGCTGATGCGAATGGCCAGACTGCGGAAAACGGTCGAAATGGTGGTGGACAGGAAGGCCGAGGGCGTGGGCCAAACGCCGGTGGTGAATCAGGTCCCGGAGGTCGTGGCGGACAACGAACGGAAGATACCCGGAACGATTGGATGAAGCGCCGCCTCGACAACTCATCTCCAGATGAAAGAGCTCTTCGAACAGAATACAGACGTGCCATGAACGAACGTCGTGAGCAACTCGGTATGGAGCCTGGCCGAGGCGGTGGACCTCCAGGACGTCGGGGCCCACCCGGTGGACGTCCTTCATAAAAAGTTTCTGGTCACACCACTATCTTCATAGTGAGTAGAAGAGCACGGAATACCTTGGTTTGACGGTATGCTAGATAGAACTGCATATTTTCTATCAAAGTCTTCTCTGTGGCAACGGCGAATGTATTCCAAGCTCTACAAACTACTCGGTGCACTTGCTCTTCTTGTCCCCATCTTGACGATTGGTGAGTGTCGTCGCCAGCAAGACACACATTCGTTATCCAAAACAACATGGACCGTTCGAAACGTTCATGACGGCGACACCGTAACAGCTGTTAATCAAAACGGTCGTGTTGAAAAAGTTCGACTTGCAGATATTGATGCTCCTGAGTACCGGCAGCCTTATGGACAAGCAGCCCGTCAGTCACTCGCTCAGAAGTTAAACAAAACTCCATTTCACATGACACCAAACGGTCGTGATCAATATGGCCGTCTTCTTGCAACTCTCTGGGTGGATGACAGGAATATAAACCGGGAACTTGTTGCTGAAGGACTCGCTTGGGTCTTTGATCGCTATTCGCCACCCACTGATCTGGTGGCAGCAGAGAAGGATGCGAAAAAAGCCCGGATTGGCCTATGGGAAGCGGCCGATCCCGTTCGACCGGCTACCTGGCGGGCCACCCACCCCCGGCAATAACTCCATTCATGACGACTTATGCAGGCGATCAAGAGTCGACTTGAGTTCTTTTTTGTCGTCATCCGATAACCTAATGCTAGTCAAACAATGCAGAATAAATCGGATGTTGTCATTACTGGTGTCGGAGTCATCAGCCCTATAGGAATTGGGACTGATGCTTTTTGGCATGCGCTCCTTGAAGGTGAAAATGGGATACGACCTATCAATCTTTTTGACGCACATGGGCTTACTGTTCGTTTTGGTGGACAGGTTCCCAGTTTCGACCCCAAGCTCTATGTGCGGCCTCGCAAAAGTCTGAAGGTCATGAGCCGGGATATCCAATTCGGTTTTGCAGCGGCGGACCTTGCCATGGCTGATGCTCATGTAACAAGTGAACGCCTTGATCCAGAGCGGTTCGGGGTCGTCTTTGGGAATGATATGATCTATGCGGATCTTGATGATCTTGAAACGACCTATCGCCGCGCTAAAACTGCAGCTGGTACATTTTCTTATGACCAGTGGTCTGAAGCGATACAAGAGGAGTTGCAACCACTCTGGCTACTCAAGCATCTACCAAATATGACGGCTTCACATATCGCGATTGCACAAGATGCTCGTGGGCCAAATAACACAATCGTTCTGGGCGATGTTTCCAGTTTGCTGGCTGTCTCTGAAGCTGCGACTGTTATACAGCGAGGCTGGGCTGATATCATGCTAGCCGGTGGTACTGGAAGTCGATTACACCCAACAGCACT
>ERZ802819.1138-NODE-1138-length-16906-cov-8.4843_pt1 | contig 16906 bp, 9 predicted proteins | sample MGYA00345647_ERZ802819 | MGnify/ENA primary metagenome ERZ802819 (study PRJEB30503, sample SAMEA104212355) | marine metagenome | biome: Westerlies Biome; feature: [SRF] surface water layer (ENVO:00010504) within the epipelagic zone...; material: water... | reverse complement strand
CAGCTCACATGAGAGAAGGTTCGGAGTGACCAGTCAAGAACAGCCCCGGCGGCGTCGCCCTGCCGAGGCAGATAGACGTTCGTCCCAAGGCACGGAAGGCCGGGGGAACGCACACGACGAAGCATCGCCATCTGCGAATACTTCCACTACGCCAATTCACGAAAAAAACGACAGCGGAGACTTCACGACACTTGGACTTTCCGCCACGACTCTCCAAGCAGTGGATCGAGCCGGATACACTCAGCCGACTCCGGTTCAGTCAGGAGTTATTCCAAGAGCAATTGCAGGAGTTGATGTACTCGGACAAGCTCAGACTGGAACCGGTAAGACCGCTTCGTTCGTGCTTCCGATACTCGAGTTACTCACACGAAGTCCAGGACGAGGCCACGGTGTGCGGGCACTTGTTCTGGTACCCACGCGTGAATTAGCTGTTCAGGTTCGTGATGAATTTGAAAAACTTGCGGCAGGATCCAATCTTCGATGTGTTGCTGTCTATGGTGGAAAGCCTATTAAGGCTCAGATTGATAAGCTCACCAAAAATCCGGAAGTTGTAGTCGGCACACCAGGGAGGGTCCTTGACCACCTGAGTCGAGGTACCCTTGTGCTCGGTATCCTCGAGCTCGTGACGCTCGATGAGGCTGACCGGATGTTAGATATTGGCTTTCGGCCAGATATCGAAAAGATTCTTCGGCGATGTCCTCAAAGCCGACAGACGTTGCTTCTCTCTGCTACTGTTCCGCCGCCCGTTGCAAAATTAGCAACTCGCTATATGCGAGACCCGGAGATTCTTGACTTTTCAACGAATGAAATTTCTGTTGAAACAATTGAACAGTTTTATTTTACAGTTGATCCCACGCGTAAGTTTGCCTTACTCGAACAATTACTCGAACGTGAGCAGCCGCGGCAGGCCATAGTTTTCTGCCGTACAAAACGGGGAACTGACAAAATTCATGAGCGTCTCCAGCGGCGTAGGAAAAACAAGAAGGCCAGTGTTGCATGCATCCACGGTGATCTCGCACAGAATGTACGAGATCGTGTGATGCGGCAATTCCGGGAAGGTCAGATACAGGTTCTGGTGGCAACGGACGTCGTGGGTCGCGGTATTGATGTTTCCGGCGTTTCACACATTATTAATTACGATATACCAGAGTTCTGCGACGACTACGTTCATCGGGTGGGTCGAACTGGCAGAATGGGCCGTGAGGGAATCGCGTATACATTTGTTGCTCCAGAGGAAGGTACGCAACTGACTCGTATTGAAATGCGAATCGATAAACTTTTGGAGAGAAGCGAAATTGAAGGATTCTCTGCGCTTGCTCCAAAACCGACCGCCACGCTTCCTGCTGACCAACAACAAACTGGAGACGGCAAGGGTTTGAGCGACTCCTCAGGAGAAGCCCCGGCTGCTCCGAAACCAGCACCGTCGCTTCTTGGAAGGAAGCGTGGGCCAAAGCGTTTTCGTAAGGCGTTATAGATCTTGGAACCGTACGGATAGGCAGAATGTCAGAACGGGCAGTACGGCAGCGATTACAGAGTCTGGAATTGGCAGGAGTAACATGCTTGCCAAAGACTCAGGGGTATTCTGAGGGGCATGCTGAGAGGCAAATAGATTCTGCAAGCGTTCGAGAACGAGCGGACGGTTCGAATCATGCTGATCAGCTGCTTCAGGTTCTTCGTGAGGAAGTAGCCGGGTGTCAGAAATGTCCGCAGCTCGCATCTTCTCGTACACAGACAGTTTTTGGTGCAGGCTCTGCACATGCTCGACTCTGCTTTTTCGGTGAAGCACCAGGAGCAGATGAAGATGCATCAGGCATCCCCTTTGTTGGTCGTGCCGGACAACTGCTGACGAAAATCATAGAGGCCTGTACTCTTTCTCGCGAAGAGGTCTATATCCTCAATGTGTTGAAATGTCGGCCGCCTGAAAATCGCCGCCCTCTGCCCGAAGAGGTGGAGAATTGTCGTTCCTTTTTTGAGCACCAGCTCAAGATAGTGCAACCCGAATATATCTGCTGTCTTGGTGCAAGTGCTGCTCATGCTCTGCTTGAAACAACAGATTCAATAGGATCACTTCGAAAAAAATGGTTTGAATACCAAGGGAGTCGTGTCATGTGTACTTACCATCCGTCCTACCTCCTTCGGAACCCTTCAGCGAAACGTGATGTGTGGGAAGACATGAAACGACTTATGGAAGCAATGGAGATACAGCTTCCAGCACGCTGAACGAGCTGTATATGGGAACATCACGATTGATCAAGTAATGCCTTGCTGGCGTGCTCGATTACAGATAGTGCCTGTTGTTCATCTGCTGCCTCTGCAATGATCCGTACGATAGGCTCGGTGTTACTGGCACGTGCCAGTAACCATCCGTCAGTAAATTCAATTCGGACACCGTCGAGCCGGCTTACGTTTGCCTCAGGGAACGCATCAGCAACACGCTGAAACGAGTTGCCAACGTCTTGTTTGGACCAGCCGGAAGGAAGCACAATTTTCGTTTTTTTGATCGTAAGAGGAGGGAAGTCCTTGATCAGGTTGGTAAGAGGTGTGAGTGTCCCACCCTCGGCCATGCGTTCGAGAATAAGGGCCATCGCGACAAAGGAGTCTCGAACCAGGCCAACACGAGGGTCGATTACACCGCCGTTCCCCTCGCCTCCTAACACAGCGTTCCTCTTTAGCATCTCGTCGACAACATTCGCTTCACCAACAGCTGAAAGCGTGCATGGTGCGCCGTGTCGTTGTGCGAGATGCACGGTGAGTTGGCTTGTCGAGCAGTTGATGACGACCGGACCTGGTGATTTCATCAGTACGGCATCTGCTGCAAGGGCAAGCGTTAATTCTTCACCCAAATAGTCCCCTGTATGACTAGCGATAGCGAGTCTGTCTGCATCGGGATCTTGAAAGAAGCCAATGTCAGCTCCGGCTGCTGGTATCTGTGGCAACCAGTCAATAAGATTATCCGCTGTTGGTTCAGGTTCATGTTCAAACTGGCCGTCAGCAGGCTCTCCAACAACAGTGACTTCACAGCCAAGTGCTTCTAGGAGTGGTCGTGCCAGTCGACTGCCCGCACCATGACCGCAGTCAATCCACACCTTTGGTTTCACTTTGCGAATTGAATCAACGTCAACAATGGCAAGAACCTTGTGGAGATGTGGAAGCGTGCTTTCAATGGCACGAACATTTCCATGGGCAGACTCCTTTTGTATTTTTGGTGGAGCCCTTCGAAGAGCCTCGAATCGTAGTCGCACTGCGTCGCCCGCCACAGCAGGGAGAACACGCCCTTCTGATGAGAAGAGTTTGAGTCCATTATATGGGGCTGGATTATGACTGGCTGATATCTGTATGCCGCCGGCTGCATTTTTTTCAACAATAGCAACTCCGACTGTTGGCGTTGAAGCGATATCGCAGTCGAGCACGTCTCGGCCATTTGCGACAATCGCATTGGCAATGGCTTCTTTAAGTGCTGGTCCAGATTCCCGGCCGTCTCTGCCGATTACAACAGGCCCAGCAGGAAGGGTTTCGATGAAACTGCAGGCATATGCCGCCGCAACATCGTTGGTGAGTGCTTCTCCCACGATTCCTCGGAGTCCCGAGACGCTGACAATAAGTGGTTCAGAATGCTTTGGATTCGTTGCGGTATCATTCTTCATAGGTTTTCCAGTGGAAATAGCTGCATGTTTTCGAGTTGCAGAGTATAAATCCAAACAAAACCTGACGAACACCCGTGTTTCTATGGAGTTTATTGATGGCGTCAATGTCTGCTGATTTAGTGACTGATTGTCTCGCGCGTTTAGACGAAGCCCATCAGAATGGTGTGATTACTGACCATTCGGTGGAAACCATGCGAAGCTGGTTGAGGGAACCTCGGTATGCAGAATTTGCTGAGCAGCTTGCGGATCTTATTGTTCGTGCAAAAGCAGATCAAGAAATTTGGAAATCACTGGACGATGCCTATTGGACAGTTATTCCCTTTGGTACTGGGGGACGACGCGGAAAAATGTTTCCCGTTGGATCAAATGCGATCAACGACCGTACGATCGGGGAAAGTGCCCAAGGGCTTGCTGAGTATGTCATGGCAACCCGTGCGAAAGGAAGTGAACCAAGTTGTACGATCGCGTATGACACCCGACATCGTTCAGAACATTTTGCCAAGCTGTGTAGTGAAATTCTTTTAGCAGCAGGGTTCAAGATTTTTTTCCTGCGAGGATACCGGAGTACTCCCGAGCTTTCGTACGCGGTTCGTTATACCGAGAGTACATGCGGCATCATGGTTACGGCGAGCCATAATCCGCCCAGTGACAATGCTGTCAAGGTGTACTGGTCTGGCGGTGTTCAGGTGTTACCACCTCACGACAAAGGTATTATTGAACGGGTCATGCAGGTTAATGAAATCAGCCGATTCCCATTTGATGATGGGGTTGAAAACGGACGAGTTGTTTTCATGGAAGATGAGATCGACCCGGCTTTTGTGCGTGCCGTGTTAAAGCAGGCAACACCTGGTTCTCGTGATCTTTCAGTTGTATACACGCCGCTGCATGGTGTTGGGGCCACCGCTGTTCTTCCTGTATTGCAGGGAGCAGGTTTTCAGAATGTGAGGCTCTACGGCCCACAAGCTGAGCCCAATGGAGACTTTCCTAATGTTCCTGGACATGTTGCGAATCCAGAAAATCCGGAAGTGCTCACTGGTGCAATTGAGGAAGCACGCAACCGCTCTGATGACGTGGTTATGGCAAGTGATCCAGATTGTGATCGGCTGGGTGCTGCCGCTGCGTTAGCGCCAAAGAAAGACAGTGACTGGAAAACATTTACAGGAAACCAGCTCGGTGCCCTATTAGCGGAGTGGGTGCTCGAAACGAAAAGACGACAGAACGTTCTTCAGCCAACAGATACGATTGTCACGACTCTGGTTACGAGTGGTCTCGTTCGTCACATTGGTGAAAAGTACGGACTGAGCGTCATCGATGGGCTCCAGGTTGGCTTTAAATGGATTGGTCGAACGATCGATGACATCGGTCCAGAACACTTTGTTTTTGGTTGCGAAGAGTCTCATGGATATCTGGCAGGAACACATGTCCGTGACAAAGACGCAAGTGTTGCAGCGTTACTTTTGGCTGAGTTAGCAGCAGAGCTTAAAGCACAAGGAAGGACATTGCATCAAAAGCTGGATGATCTGTTTTGTATACACGGGTGTCATCTCGAACGGCAGGTGGCGATCAAGTTGCCAGGGGCAGCAGGTATGGATCGCATGCGAGAGATCATGGCAGGCCTGCGGGCCAATCCGCCAACAGAATTGGGAGGCCTGGCCGTGAGACGAACAAGAGACTACGGTCAACTGAAAGTCCACGATCCTGAACAAGGCGAGATGCCATTGAAAGGTGAGCAAGGAGATCTTGTTATCTTCGATCTTCTTGATCCGGAAGGGACAGGTGCAAAAGCTTCGGGGCCTCTGTTTCCTCCACTTGGCAATGCGGTAGCAGCCAGGCCCTCGGGCACCGAACCCAAAATCAAGTTTTATCTTTTTGCCGTATCCCAACCGATGTCTGCAGAAGCACTGCCAGCTGCAAAAACTGTATTGGAACAACGTCTGAATCTCCTGGAAGAGGATTTACGGAGTCGAGTTGGAGTGTGAGAACAGAGGTGCATGTGCCGTGGGACCTTAAAGGGAAGGCATTTTGAGCCCAATCCTCTTATGAGTTGCCTGGCAAATGTCATTTTCCTCATAGAATGCATAGATGAGCGATTCCTCTGATTTACATTCTGAAACGTCTCCAGCAGATACTGATGGATTGGCTACGACCGCCGACTGCGCTGCAGCGGCGAAGAAGGTACGAGACTTTCCGCAGACGGCGGGTGTCTATTTGATGAAGGACAGTGCCGGTCGAGTGATCTATGTTGGAAAGGCAAAAAATTTACGGAGCCGTGCTGGGAGTTACTTTCTCAAGGCGGCGGAAGTTGATCGACGTACAGCTGATCTTGTTCGTGAAATACGAGACATTGACTATCTGGAAGCGGATAGTGAAGTCGATGCACTTCTTCTTGAAAGTCGGCTGATTAAAGACGTGCAGCCACGATTCAATTCGTTGCTCAAAGACGATAAAACGTTTCCATATTTGCAGATAACCACGCACGAAGATTTCCCTCGTATCGAATTTACGCGATCACCGGCCTCGAAAGGCGTGAAACTCTATGGACCATTTCCGAGTGCAGGAAGCCTTCGTGGAGCAATCGTTGTGCTCCAGAGAATTTTTAAGTTCCGAACGTGTTCGCTCGATATCGATGCGGATGATCCCCAGTGGAAGTGGTTTCGCCCATGTCTCCTAGCATCGATTGATCAATGTACGGCACCCTGTAATCTGCGGATTACAAAGGCGGATTATCGAAAAGACATCAACCGGCTCAAGACATTTCTGGAAGGTGGGAAGAAACAACTGTTGAAGGAGATGCACACCGAAATGCAGGCGGCATCGCAAGATCTTGAATACGAAAAGGCAGCGAGGCTTCGTGATGAAATCAGACTCCTTGAACGGCTTCATGAACGTGGTGATCTTGAGGAACATGTTCAACCTGAGGTGTTTCTTGTCGATCCAAAAAAAGGACTCGCTGGCCTTGAGAAAGTCCTGGGGCTTTCAGGGACACCACGAGTCATAGAGGGTGTTGATATTGCTCATCTCGCTGGCAATGAAACGGTTGCCAGCCTAGTCCAGTTCATTGATGGTCTTCCGTTTAAACCGGGTTACAAGCGATACCGGATTCAAACGGTTGATGGCATTGATGACTTCAAAAGCATTCACGAGGTCGTCTTACGAAGGTTCTCCCGTCTGCTTCGAGAAGGGGCATCACTTCCGGATATATTTCTGATTGATGGTGGCAAAGGTCAACTGTCCGCTGCGCTTGATGCGCTGAATTCCTTAGGAGTAGAACCACCATGCATTCTGTCGATTGCCAAAAGGGAAGAAGAGATTTTCTTGCCCGGAAAATCGGAACCGCTGCGTCTATCACGAGATGCGTATTCGTTACGCTTGTTGGAATATGTGCGCGATGAAGCCCATCGGTTTGCCCAGCACTACCATCATCTCCTTCGAGGCAAACGAACACTCGCGGATGACACCTGATGGATTGATTAGGGGTCAGAGGAAATAAGTCTGATTGGTCGTTGCATACAAACAGACGAATTATTCGCCCTGTAGCCAGGAGCGGGCAGCGTCGATCTCACTTTGATCAAAGTAAGCAATTTTTGCCGTTGTAAACGGCTTACAAAACCACGCCATGCCCTGCTCCCACTTCTTTTCACCGACCATGGCAACTCGCTCAATTTCTCCGAAGTGTTTCATGTCAAATTTGATATCTTCCCACAGTGCACCCACGTCCCAGCCGGAAAAGTCGTGCATTGAGAACAGAATTTTAACTTTCCCCTGTTTCATTTCTGATTCGATGACTGGAACAAATTCGTCATAGTCGGCACGGGTTAGTTTCCCGGTTGTAGCCACTTCGATGGTTCGGTCGTTTTGTAGATTGGTTACCTGAACAGCCATACAATCACCCCTCTTTATGGTGGTTCTGCTGGTTTTTTATACATCACCAGCTGTTTGCACGAGAAATCTAGTTGTTTTTGACACCCCGATTGGTGCGTAAGAGGCGACGGATAGCTAACATTAAAGCAAGTATCCTCACCATTCGATGAGTATACGTAAACTATTGCTTTGGGACTACTTAATAAGGGAGACAGCCCGTGAATCCTCATGACATCTCGCATTCGGTGAGTAATCGTTGTGATTTTTTGCGTCAACTGAAATCAGGGAACCGAAGAGAATTCTTGCAAGTTGGTTCGTTAGCAGGCTTTGGTCTTTCATTGGGGTCCTTCCTAAGCATGCGGTCTGCTCAAGCTGATGCAAAGCAGTTCGAGCATTTTGAAGGTACGGCCAAGAGCGTTATTCATATCTGGCTTCCTGGTGGATGGTCGCAGCAGGAGACCTTCGATCCCAAGCCACTCTCACCGCTCGAGTACAGAGGGGAGATGGGTACAGTCGAGACAGCGTTGCCTGGTATTCGCTGCAATCAGCACCTCAAAAAGACTGCAAAGATCGCTGATAAAATTACAGTCATTCGTTCAATGACCCACGGTGAGGCGGCTCATCCACGTGGTACGCACAATATGTTCACTGGGTATAGGCCCAGTCCCGCAGTCACTTATCCAAGCTTCGGTAGCGTTGTGTCGCACGAACTTGGTCCACGAGCAAACCTGCCTCCATATGTCTGCTTGCCGAATTTGCCAGCGCCTGATGCTGAGGCTGGATATCTAGGAAGTGCCTACGGTCCTTTCACCCTCGGTTCAGATCCAGCGAGTAATAACTTCACAGTCCGGGACCTTTCACTGCCCGGTGGCGTTGATGCAAAGCGATTTGAGTCTCGCCGTCACCTGCGGAACGTTGTTGGCAGGCACTTTAATCGCCTTGAAGGTTCTGACAACATTACAGCTATGGATAGCTTCTACCAGCGAGCGTACGACCTGGTGAGTTCGTCTAAAGCACAGGCAGCGTTTGATATCAATGTTGAGCCGAAAGAATTACGAGACCGATACGGTCGGAACCAAGCAGGGCAGCGAATGATTCTTGCTCGACGACTCGTCGAAGCAGGTGTTCGCTTTGTCACCATGTCATATGGCAGTTGGGATATGCATCAAAAAGTAAAACAGGGGATTGATCGAACGCTTCCACCGTTTGATCAGGCATTTGCCACCTTGATTGATGATCTTGAACAACGTGGGTTGCTCGATTCAACACTCGTTATGGTATCAAGCGAGTTTGGCCGTACGCCAAAAATTAACAAGGATTCTGGACGCGACCATTGGCCCAAAGTTTTCAGTACCGTGCTGGCTGGTGGTGGGGTGAAGAAGGGCCTGATCCACGGTGCTTCTGATTCGATAGCAGCAGAGCCATTTGATAGCCCAGTTACAATCGAGGATCTTGCAACAACGGTTTACCATTGCCTCGGAATTGTCGCAGAGAAGGAGCTGATGGCCCCTGGAGCGCGTCCGGTCGAGATTGTTGATGGTGGGAAGGTTCGGCACGAGCTGCTCGTCTGACCCGGCCCTGTTCTATGGATGTGTATTTTCTGATCCACCCCCTCCTGAAGAAATTGATTGTGTGATGGAAAATAGGAAAAGTTGTCAACGAATTGTTGCACGAATAGCCGCAGCGGCTCTCTGTAGTTGCGTGTTCTTTCCTCATGTGTGTCGAGCCGCGCCAACCATCGGAAGAATTGTGCCTGCTGGTGCAACGCAAGGAAGTGAAGTTGAAGTACTTGTGTTCGGTACAAATCTGCACGAACCACAGACGCTCTTTTTTGAAGATGGGATTGTCCAGCAGACAAAGATTGAATCAGTAAACGATAAACAGTTAAAAGTGGTTCTGAACGTTCCGAAGGATGCCCCGTTTGGTAACCATCGCTTTCGAATTCGCACCAAAAAAGGTCTTTCCCAGCTTCGTACTTTTCGAGTCGGGCCTTTTCCTCAGGTCACTGAGGCAGAGACCGATCCTTCCCAGAAAAAACCTTCCAATAACACCGTGGAGGAAGCGCAGGCGATTCAAGTTCCGCAGACTGGTGGGCTGACAATTGCTGGCGTGGTGGAGAAAGAAGATGTCGATTGTTATCAGGTTGGCCTTAAAAAAGGCGATCGTCTCTCGGTTGCAGTGGACGGCGTTCGGCTTAATTACACGCCGTTTGACCCTTACATTGATATTGTCGACGACGATGGTTTTGTGCTCACTGCGAACGATGACCATCCGCTGATGGAACAAGATGCGATCATGGCGTTCACGGCCCCCGAAGATGGGAACTTTTTTGTTCGTGTACGCGAAAGCGCCTACGGCGGTAGTTCGGCTTGTAGTTATCTTTTGCATGTTGGTCAATTCCCAACGCCATCGGTGGCACTTCCTCCAGGAGCAAATCCGGGGTCTGAGGTCCTTGTGAAATGGCTTGGTGATCCAGCAGGTGAATTTGAGTCAAAAGTAAAGATTCCAAATTCTTTTCCCCGTGCGTCCTCCGAGATAAGCCAATTGCTTTCAGTGCATCCACGCCGTAATGGAGTGATTGCGGCTGAAGCCGTCCCGCTTCGAGTGACAAATCTTCCGGTGAGCAAGGAGACCGACTCGAATGATTCACCCAATGGGAATCCATCTGTCCCTGCCCCCGCTGCAATCTGGGGACTCCTTGAAAAAGAAAATGACACTGATTGGATAAGGATCGAAGCACCAAAAGGTTCAAAATGGTCTGTCAAAGGATGGGGCAGACGCGTCGGGTCACCCATTGATTTGACCCTGAATGCGTATCGAGATAACGAAAAGCACGCTCGGATAACAGGCAACGATGATTCGTCGGGGCCCGACAGCCTTATGAACGTAACAACACCAGAAGAAGGCTCATTTCTCATTCGGGTGAGTGACCACCAGAAGCGTGGAGGAGAAATGTTTGTCTGGTGGCTCGAAGTCGAGCCCATCACGCCCCGTGTTACGTTTTCAGTCCCCCCCTCACGGACAAAATCACAAGATGATCTGTTTCCACAAGTTCCGCGGGGAGGCCGCACAACGGTTGTTCTCAATGCCTCGCGACGTAATTTTAGTGGTGATGTAAAATTGCTTGCTGAAGGTCTTCCAGAAGGTGTGTCTGTGACCAGCCCACCATTTCAGAATGGTACTCCAGGTAGTTTCATCGTCTTTGAGGCTACAAAGGATGCACCAATTCAAGCCGGAATGGTCGCCTGCAAAGCGGTGGATGCTGCTGATCAGAATAAAAATCTTGGGAGACTTGAGCAAGCAACCGAGATGATTCATGGCAACCCAAATCGTACCCCGTGGCGATACAGCCGAAGTACAGAAATGCCAGTTGCCGTGGTTGAAAAAGTCCCAGTTTCTCTGGAACTCATTCAGCCTGCCGTTCCGCTTGTGAAAAATGGAAAAGCAGATCTTCTGGTTCGTGTCCATAAAGACGAAGGATTTAAAGGCAAGGTCCGGTTATTCTTTCCCTTCAAGCCACCTGGAATCGGCGCTGCATCTGGCGTCGATGTACCCGCTGACAAAACTGAAGTGGTGTACCCAATTAACGCAAGCGAGAAGGCTCCGATTCAGGATTGGGATGTTGTTGTGTCTGCAACGGTGACATTTCAGGGAGAAGATGCGAAGGGTCGTCCGACAATACGAATCTCATCGAAACCGATAAAGCTCACCGTGGCTGAGCCATTTGTTCAAGTGGCCTTAGACAAGGGAATGGCAGAGCAGGGACAGGACACGACCTTCACCGGTACAGTAACCGTCCCGACAGCCTTTACAGGTGAAGCGAAGGCTGTGCTACTGGGGCTTCCTGCCAAAACAACGTCTGAGCCCCTCGTGATTACTTCAGAGAGTAAAGAAGTCGAGTTTTCAGTCACCGTTGCCGCAGATGCTCCAGCAGGTAGGCATGCAAATATTGTCTGTGAAGTGCATGTTCCTCAAGAGGGGCATCAGATTGTCCATCGCATGGCTGCGACTGAATTTCGAATCGATAAGCCACTGCCAGCGAAGGCTTTAGCTGCTCCAAAGCCGGAGCCACCAAAGCCAAAACAGCAGAAGAAGAAAATTTCACGTCGTGAGCAATTAAGAATTCAGGCACGGGCGGTTTCACAATCTAGTCCAGTGAAAGAATCCAAAGGAGCTGCTCAGTGAAAGACGAAGCCGGAGCAGTTCCATATTCGATGAGATGTCAAATCCTGCGGAAGTGCATCGTGCCAGTGCTTTATTGCTTTGCCGCGACGTCTTTGTGGGCTCAGGAAAAAACAGTTCGGGAAATAAATGTTTTTCCACCTGCAGTTCGGCTTGATTCAGCACGAGATTTCCAGACGATCATTGTTCAGGCAACACGCGAAGACAGTGTGACTGAAGACGTAACACGTTCTGCCAAGATGGCTTTCAAGAATTCGGAATATGCCACGCTCGAACGGATTGATGGTGATGCCGGCACCTCCATCCGGCTTTCTCCGAAACAGGATGGCGAGACAGTGCTGGTGGTTACATATGGTGGACATCAGGTCGAACTTCCAGTGAGCGTTCAGTCTGCAGCAAAGGAACCACCGCTGTCTTTTCGTTTAGACGTCATGCCTGTATTTGCCCGCGCTGGGTGCAATATGGGAAGTTGTCATGGGGCAGCTCGCGGGAAGGATGGATTTCGGCTTTCCTTATTCGGTTTCGACCCGGCTGGTGATTACCATCGATTGACACGAGAAATGCCCGGGCGACGAATTAATCTTGCAAATCCTGAAGGAAGCCTGGTTGTTCAGAAAGCGGTGGGTGCGGTTCCGCATACAGGCGGGAAGCGTTTCGAGAAAGATAGCGAACTTGCAGATCGACTCATTCGTTGGATTGCAGCAGGGGCACAGAACGACCCAAATGCTGGCAAGGATACTCCAAAATTACAGGCGGTCGATCTATACCCGCCCACAACTCTTCTTGAAGGTGAACAGGCTACCCAGCAGTTGGTGGCAGTTGCCCGATTCTCAGATGGCACCGATAGAGATGTAACGGATCTCGTCTGGTATGGATCAAACAATGATTCATCCGTTGCTATTACGTCGTCGGGCAATACTGCCAGTGGGCAACGAGGAGAGTCGTTTGTTATGGCCCGCTACGACACCATAACAGTCGGTGTTCCTATAGTGGTCATTCCAAAGAATCTTACTTTTGAGTATCCCGAACAAGACGGAAACACGTGGATTGATGAACTCGTCGACACGAAGCTTAAAAGCCTTCGTATTGCACCGTCGAATGTTTGTGATGATGAGACATTCTTACGACGAGTAACGATTGATCTTGTTGGTCTTCTTCCAACAGAGGAGGAGAGAGACACGTTCCTTGCTAACCAATCTCCAGATAAAAGGTCACAGTACGTCGAGCAATTGCTCAGCCGAAAAGAATTTGTTGACCTTTGGGTGATGAAATGGGCAGAAATCCTACAAATCCGCTCGATCAATAATATTGTGGATAAGAAGGGTGCCTTGCTGTATCACCAATGGCTTGATCGACGCATTGCCTCAAATCAGCCAGTTGATCAAATGGTGCGAGACTTGGTAACGGCTTCTGGTGGCACCTTTGAAAATCCTCCCACCAATTATTATCAGGCCGAAAGAAACACCCTGAAGTTGACAGAAAATGTTGCGCAGGCCTTCTTGGGAATGCGGATTCAATGTGCTCAGTGTCATAATCACCCATTCGATCGATGGACAATGGATGATTATTACGGGTTCGCAGCCTTCTTTGCCCAGATAGGACGGAAGAGGGCAGAAGATCCGCGGGAGACCATTATCTACAACTCTGGTGGTGGTGGAATGAAGCATCCTGTGTCCGGCCAGACGGTGTCACCTAAATATTTAGGAGGAGGTGAAGCAGAGGTCACAAATCGAGACAGGCGAGAAGCTGTTGCAGAGTGGCTGGTATCACCCGAAAATCCATTTTTTGCCAAGCGAATTGCCAATCTCGTGTGGACTCATTTTCTTGGCAGAGGCATTGTTCACGAGCCAGATGATTTCCGTGTAAGCAACCCACCAGTGAATGGCCCATTGCTTGATGCGCTGGCGAACCATCTCGTGAAGTCAAAGTGGGATTTCAGAGGACTGGTCAGAGAAATTGTAAATTCAAAAACATATCAGCGAGCATGCGACACCAATGATACAAATGTGCTTGATAACTCAAATTTCTCGCATTCGGCTGTTCGACGGATTCGGGCAGAGGTACTTCTTGATATTCTTGCTCAGGTAACTGAAACGAAAAACAAGTTTCCTGGTCTGCCAGAAGGAGCTCGTGCGGTTCAGGTAGCTGATGGTCGTACCTCGGCGTACTTTCTAACCACTTTTGGAAGGGCAACTCGGGAAGAGGTCTGTTCCTGTGCAGTAAGTATGGATCCAAGCCTGTCGCAGGCACTTCATCTCCTGAATGGAGATGTCGGTAATCAGAGAATTCAGCAGGGCGGTGTCATTGATCGCTGGATGAAAGAAGGACGGCCCGATACTGAAATTATTGATGAACTCTTTGTGCGTTGCTACGGAAGATTTCCACAGGAGCGAGAGCGTGTAGAGACACTCCTGGCCGTTCATAATGGTGCAGAGCGTAAGCAGGCCCTCGAGGATGTTTTCTGGGCGCTTTTAAATTCACCCGAATTTATATTTAACCATTAGTTTTCTGAAGCATGTTCTCAGTTCGCACTGAAATAAGTTTTGAAAATACAAAGCAATGAATAGATATCTCAATACGATGAAAAGAAATGACACGCAAGAATTTCCGTGGCAGTTTCTTGCTGTTGTGTTCTGTGCAATTCTTTTTCCTGCATCAGCAACTATGGCGGAAGACAAACCTCCAACATACGAAGATCATGTGTTACCAGTTTTTCGTGAGAAGTGCTGTAGTTGTCACAATGCAGATCGGAAAGCCGGTGGGCTTGATCTGACGAGCTACCAGCAAATGATGGCCGGTGGTAATTCAGGTGATGTCGTTGCCGGTGGAGATGCTGACGGATCCTATCTATGGCAGGTGGTCAGTCATGAATCAGAACCAACGATGCCACCTGATGCCGACCGTATTCCTGATGCGATGTTGAAGGTGATAAAAGAATGGATAGCTGGTGGAATTATTGAACGGGACGGAGCAAAGCCTGTTGCTCAGGAGGCAAGTTCTTCACTCGCCCTTGATTCAGGTTCAATTGTAAAGCCCAGTGGTCCACCAGTCATGCCACCTCGATTGTCCCTCGAACCACATTTTCACGGACTTCGACCAACAACGATTCGAGCGATTGACGCCTCGCCTCATGGTGATCTGGTGGCAGTTGGGAGTAGTCAGCAGGTTTTATTGTTTCAGCCACGAACACGTGAATGTATTGGTGTGCTTCCTTTTCCTGAAGGTGAGTGTACGAATCTTCGGTTTTCTCGAAGCGCGAAACTTCTTCTTTCGGGTGGAGGTGTCGCTGCCAAAAGTGGTCGGGTTGTGATTTGGGATGTAGCCAGTGCTCAGCGAGTAATGGAGCTTGGGGATGAGTTTGACGAGGTGTTAACCGCTGATCTCTCTGCTGATCAGCGTCTTGTCGCTTTGGGCGGATCAGCAAAGGTTGTACGTCTGCTTCAGACATCAAATGGCGTTGTAGAAAGTGAAATAACAAAACATACGGACTGGATAACCAGTGTGGCTTTTTCTCCCGACAGCGTGCTACTCGCGACAGGTGATCGGGCAGGCAATCTTTTTTTATGGGAGTCTTTTGGTGCCCGTCATTGGGGTGATCTCAAAGGTCAAAAAGCTGGTGTTACAGCGATTGATTGGCGAGCAGACGGGGTTGTGCTCGCGACAGCGTCCGAAGATGGCACGATTCATCTCTGGGAAGCCGATACTGCGAAGAAGTTGAAGTCCTGGTCTGCCCATGGCGGTGGAACAACCGATGTAAGGTGGCTCAATGATGGGCGGCTTGTATCGACGGGTCGCGACCGAAAAGTAAAAGTTTGGAAAGCCGATGGTAGCCTGGAGAAAGAACTTGGAACACTTCCAGATATTGGCACAAAAGTAGCAGTTACCTCAGGGCATCCCCTTGTCATTGCCGGTGATTGGTCGGGGCAGGTCACAGTTTATGACGGTAGCAAGCCAGCAAAGCTTGGCGTGCTTGATTCTAATCCAATGCCACTTTCACAGCGTATAGATCGTGCCCAAAAAATGGCCATTGCCTCGAAACAAATTGAGGAGGAGGCTCTTTTAGAAAAAGAAAAAGCAATAAAGACCGAGGCAAATCTTGTCGCCCGGCTCGCTGCAGCCAATAAAAGTCTCGGTGATTCAGGTGCCGAGCAGAAAAAGAAGAAGGCTCTAGCAGAAGCAGCTGCTGTTGGATTGAAGACAGCAGAGGCTCAACTTCTTGTAGCAAAAACAAAGGTAAAGAAGGCAAGTGAAATAGTCTCATCTCTTGAGAAGACGGTGAATGATACGAACGAAATTTCAGGAAAAGAGGTTGCTGGAAAAATCCTGAATGCAGCAAAGAAAACATTAATGGAAACTCAGGCATTAGTTGTACGTGCTGAACAGGAGCTTAAGGAATCACGAGAGATAAGCACTACTGCTATGAGTGAGCAGAAGGCTGCAGAAAAAAAACGTGCTGATGCGAATTCACAAGTTAAGCAACTCAATGAACAGGTGGAGAATGCAGCTGTCCAACGTAAAACGCTCAGCGAAAAACACACCAGCCTAGTAGGGAAACACAAGGCATGTGAGAAGAGTCTTGAAAAGTGGCAAGAGGAACTCACCTTCGCACAGAACGCACGTCGGGAATCCGAGTGAAGCTTTGTCGGCCAGCCGTCTTTTAGCGTACAAACAGTAAGCGTACTGTTTCGACACGTTCGTTCAGGCCAATAGTTGTAGGGAGATGCCCAGGCATTCCTGCTTTGGGCAACTCAGGGGTATGCTGCAAATAGATACTGAACTTTTTTAGTATCTATTCAGCTGGCTTTTGAAACAGCAAGCATTCAGGTGGGTTTCATGATGATAAAAAACGAACCAGCCAAGATGTAAAATCTAGGCTGGTTCGTGTAGGTGTCGATAATACCGCAGTAGCTTAGTTGGTCTGCGATGCCGGTTTTTGCTCGGCTGGAACATCGCCACGAAGCACTCCTTTGATAGGAGCTCTTGATGGGTCTTGTTCCATTTTCTTAATGAGAGCAAGGCCGGAAATCATAATTTCCCGATGAGCTTTTTCATGATCCGTGAGGTTTTCATTCGCCGAGAGTCGACCCACATACGCCGAAATCTCATTCGTGCCAGACTCAAACTCTTTCATATTTTCTGCAATGATGGTCTCGATCATCTTTCGAAGATTTGGAGCAATTTTACCAACTGCTGCTTCGAGCTCACCTTCTTTTGATAAG